>Ga0265797_10009062_pt1 | contig 13069 bp, 16 predicted proteins | sample P2T30metagenome_FD_192433 | JGI IMG/M metagenome (GOLD analysis project Ga0265797, IMG submission 192433) | Plant litter microbial communities from East Loma Ridge, Irvine, California - P2 T30 | ecosystem: Environmental > Terrestrial > Plant litter > Unclassified | place: USA: California... | reverse complement strand
CGCACATGCCAATGTTAGTCAGGATCTTCAACGGTTGAGTCGTTGATTGCTCTCGTGAGGTGGCTTGTGGGCAGGCATACCGACTCTGTTAAAGGGAGGCCGGCCTATATTATGGGCAAAAAAAAACACATGCTTTTACCTGTAACGTTTGCCTGTCAAATTTGCAAGATTCACGGCTCCCCGCACCTCTCGCATTGCTCCACAACATCAGCTGACTTGCTACCCTACTCATTTAAATGAAGAAGACTGCGACTCGCGCACCTCGGCATTCTAGATTCCGTTTTTTTTTTCGTACGATATCTTACGTCCCTCGCATTTAGCCGTGTGCCATGCCTTGAAGGAGGAAGAGATGATGATAAATAGTCCAACTTGGGGCCTGGGTCGCAAGGCACTTCCTAATGGCTTGTCGTTGACATGCAGATGATGTCTTTTTTGGAAGGTCGATTCTACCGGGCTTACATTACAGCCTTGTGGAAGACGAACCTCACAACTGCGCTCACAAACTTGCAAAAAGTCGTGGTCATACCGCTTACCTTTTTGCCGTTTATTCATGTGATTGAGACTGGTGGTTAGTAGAAATGTTCCTTTGTATGTCACATGATTTTCCGTTGAAATCTCATCATAGTCAATTTTCACGAATATGTCTTCTTCTTCTTCTTCTTCTTCTTCTTCTTCTTCTACTTCTACTTCTACTTCTTCTTCTACATGGAATGGAGTCTTCAAAAGAATATACCACCAGACGCTACCCAAAGGTGTTCTCATTAACCACTTGACTTGAACTGTAGCTACTTGCCCACTTGGCGCAGATATGGAAAGAGCAAACTTCTTGAATTGCTGTCACTATAATACTGCGTTGAGAAAATCTGCTGTTGAGCATTGATATCACTTATGAAACAATGGCAAGAGCAAACACTGGCCTGGCTGCAACTTCCTCACACTTCCTACCGCCTACGTCATCTTTGCAATGTCCCACAAAACACCAATTACGCTGCTCTAGCAGCAAGTCAATTGTTGCGTGACCAAAGGACGTGAAAGGCTAGTTGCATCTGTTCCATCGTACTTGGGTCTGTACGGGTGAGACAGTGACACGACTGAATGCTCTTGCCTTGGAAACCGACATTTCACAACAACGCGCTCGCGCCCCACTCATAATCGCACCTTCACTTTGACTTTCCCGCCTTCCAGCCTGCCATCGGAGCAGATTTTGGCCGTGCTTGCAAACGCTGCCCGTACCCAATATAAACAACTTTTCCACTCCGCGACCAGCCCTTTTCTTTTACACACCCACCCCACCACTTCATCATCTCTGCAGCTTGCATCAATTCGACCCCGAGAATATCCAATCCAGCTCTACTGTGCTTCATCTCCACTTCCAATCAAATTACCGCTATTAACATGTTCTGCTACAAGCTCTTCGCTCTCGCCATGCTTGCGCTGGCTGTTGTCGCCACGGAGAGTAAGTAAACATGTGCATTGAAGATGTAGCTTGACAGTGTTTGAGTTGCCTACGTGATACAAGCTAACGTATCTATCAGCCTGTGCTCCCGCCACCGTTACTGTTACCGTCACCGACTGCGTCACCAAGCCTGGCGAGCCCGCACCCACCTTTCCAGGCTCTTATGCACCTCCTGCTGCTTCCGTCGGACCCGGTAGTCCTCCGCCAGCGCACACCACCAGCGTGATTGAGCCTCTTCCAGAACAACCAACCTCAGGTGCTGCTCCCTCGGGTCCAGCTGCGTCTGGAACTACTACGGTTGTCGTTCCCTCGTCAGATGCTTCGGCTACTACCTCGCTCGAGGTTCCATCATCCTCCGCCGAGCCCACTGAGCCATCCTCGAGCAGCGAGTCAAGCTCCGTCTCGATCGCCGCTGCCGCTCTCGCAACATCCATTAGCATGGGCTCGCTCGTTGCTATGGGTGCCGCAGCCTTGGCTGTGGTCGTCTAAACTCTTGCACACGTCGTTCCCATGTCGCCGTTCGAGGTGATACCTACGTTACAGGAAGAGTCGATCTTGTTAGGATAAGGCCTGGTCTCTGTGCGACTCTTTCATATCCATCCTCATGCGTCTGTCACGACGTTGATGCCCACATCCAAGAATTTTTCCATTGATGTACTTGGAGGGATGGGGGCGTTGTGGTTTATCAGTTACTAGCATGACTAGCATGTTATGTAGCTCTTTGCGAAATTAATACAAAGGGACGATCGTCACTGCTCTCACACTATCTGTAACCTTGTTGTGATTCTCTTGTGTTGATACCTGATTTACATGCACCAATACGCTACGTTAAATGTTTAGGTTTAAAAATTTCCTCGCATTAGTTGTGAGATACAGAAGGGAAAGAAAAGCCATGACATGAAGAATATAATTGTTCTAGTTCGAGTATTCGAATTCTTGACACTCGTAACCAAAGTCACCATGCACAATATTCAGACACACACACATAAATATACGTATGTATTGCAGACAACAACAGAGCCACGGTCAATATGCCCTCCCTCCACTGTATATATCTAGTATATACATTCCTATAACCCTCTTACACCCTATTCACCACCACCACTACTACTACTACCCAGTCTGTTTGAATCTAACCCTCAACTCATCAATTTCCCTTTGGAACTTTTCCATATCATCAAGAATATTGCTGGAATCAGTTCTCGCCCCAATGCCCACACCCTCCTTTTCACCCCCACTATTCACCACCACTTTTTCATCATCAACGCCACCACCACCGTTACCCAACCTCTTCTCACTCTCCTCATTCGGAGAGTACAACGCATATTCATTCTCTTCTCCCCTTTCCTCTACTGTCGCATAACCACGGCGATCGCTGGCCACACTTGTGCGTCTGACCTCAGTACTGCTACGACGGTACTCCGTGCTCGTTCGCCGGCTCTCCGTCGGTGATGTGGAAGAAGAGACGACACAAGGCCGTTGCTGGTCGAGGCTGGAGCGATTGGATTGGCGGCGGCGTGGCGGCGGTGGTGGCGGCATTGTGCTGCCTGTGCTTCCGCCAGAGACGTTGCGGGCGGTTTTTCGGGTAGAGGAGATGGATGAGTTGCGGTGCATGCTTGGGGCTGGCGAAGACGGTTCAGACTCTAGAGTGACTGGGCGAGGTGACGAGGTCGTGTCCGAAACCGATCTTGGTGTGCGGATTGAGGCTGAGCGCTGGGGGAGTTGGGTGCTGGACGAGTTTGCGCTTGAGTCACCGAGATTTGCTAGCCGAGCTCCTCGGCGCGAGGGTGGTGGTGCTGGTGGTGATTTGGCTCCTGGCATGGGATCGTAGTTACTCGGAGTCGGACTCTGGAGACCGTCGACAGAATGCTGGGAGGATATGGTTAGGTTGGAACTGCTTCGCGGTCTGTTCCCGACTGTGGATGTGTTGAGTTGGCTTTGTCTCCGAGCCAAAGGTACCGGAGGAGGCGTCTTCTTTGGCCGTGTCTGCATTTCTGGTGGCGTAGGCGCATCTCCTTGCCTTGACCGTATTGGCGGCGACTGGATTGGAGTAGTTTCCTGCGTACTAATACGAGGAGACTGAGGAATAGTCGGGGTAGGCGGGAGCGGCTTACCCGTGTCCGAGCTGTCTGCTCGTCGAATGACTGGAGGAAATGCAGGCTCAGTGGCTGTAAAACTTTCAAACGAAACTATCTGTGGTTGTCTTTGCGTGACGAGCTTGCCATGTCGATGCTTTGGTGTAGGCGGAGGCTTCTTTTTGCCCTTGTTTACTTCAGATGCGAACCTCATGCTGTCGTCCTCGTCTGATTCTGGAGTATCAACTGATGTCTGTGGAGACTCGTTGTGCGCCTCTTGTGGGTGCTCAAAGATTGATTGTCGCGATACTGATGAGGTATCTGTGCTACTACTACTTTCGAATGGTGTACCACCTGCGCTCGTGGGCTGTGCAGGCGGGCCGGAAGGACGCGGAGTCGGTTTACCAGTTAAGAGCAGATTCTTGAAGCTCTCCACATCTAGAGACGCCCTGTTGTTTGCTGGCGAGGGCCTTTGCGTGCTCGTCCGCTCCTTGGCAACGCCTTCCGTCTCTTGCGATTCGAGCGATGCCAGTGTCTTCGCGAACGGGTTTGGCGGCACCCTGTCTGGAGATGGAGCTGCCTGGGGCCCGCCGTATAGCAACGATCTTGAGCTCGGCAGTGTGCTTGATATAGCCATGGCGTCTTTGCCCACGACTTGCGCATTCGCCTCGCGTGCGGTGATTGAATTGTTGGCGAAGCCTGCGGGTGTTACGGGAGGCGGTGGACTCGAGAGAGGCGCTTGGGTCGATCGCCTGGCCATGAGCTCGTTCAGCGTCACATCTTCGTCGCCGAAGTCCGGATGCGGTGGGATGGTCGTGGTCGGAGAGGCTATGCGGACGGACTTCTTTGTCTTTGGCGGCGGCGAGGCGGCATCTTCGAGCACTGTAAGACAATTACTCCTTCATTGCCAGCAGACGCGGAAAGGCAAGGCGAGGGAATACCATAGTCGCTCTCCGTCCTGCGAGCCTTGGGCACGCTGATATCGGTGTTGATAAAGGAAGCCTGCGGGATGGACGGGGGCTGATGGAATGCTTGGGAGGCGCGAAAAGGGTTCCCGGACGACATGCTGGCGTTAGAAACAATGCATCATTCTATGTATACGAAGAAGAGCGCGCGCGAAGTCGTGGTAAAAGAGCAGCGCAGGAAAGATGATGATACTGCTTATAGTCGGCTCTGCAAGTCAACCATCCCGGCATGCAGGTGCTGGCGATCGCGGGACAGCAAACAGACCCCACTATCGTACCGCCTACAGCGCCTCAGAACCGCCCTGCCAATCGACATGTACGCCCTCACGAGGAAAAAGCAATGATAGTGATGATGACAATAATAATAATAACAGTGCATTGCCGGCAGCTATCTAGAGCAGACTTGCTTCCATTGTCAATGGCTCGGCACTTGTCATCTCATCTCATCACAGCAGAAGCTACAACTTGCTCATAGTAGCCAGCAAAACAAGCTTTCGTATCATAGCAGCCTTAGGCATCACATCATTAGTCCATGTATACATGCCATCCGGATTGGCTACTGAACCACTTGCGCGCCAGATTCCCTCCACTCTCTGTCGGTTGGCTGAAGGCAACCTTGTCCTTGTCAATCTTCAATCCATATAAAAAATCGGAGCTAGCACAATCTAGCAGCCTCGTCGCAATACCCTTCTTTCGATGCTGGTTCGAAGTCCATATGCGGGAGATGCCTAGCATGGCCGGATCCGACTGGTTATTGATGGAGATTGAAGAGCTCTGCTGCGCAACGGGTAATTTGGAAGTTTGCCCAGACGGAGCGGTTGGTGCGAGGACTGAGTAAGCTTCCCATATCCGCTCGGCCAGACATGCCCCTATGCACTTGTTGCCCTGGAAATACAGATAGACTTTGAATCTATCAAACAGAGGTAGAGTGGTTTCGTCTTTTGCTAGTGTCTCTCTCTCTGAAACAGGCGCCGTGGCTGCACTGTTGGTCTGACTCCAAAGCTCTTCGTCTGATATAGGCACAGCCGCAAGCTCTGTATTCACAACCTTGAGCACGTCGCTCGCCCGGTTGCGCAGCGGCAGCCCGTCTTTGCGTCCAACAACCGCAATGAAGCTTCCGCCTCCGCCGCTCCAGACCTCATTCTTTCTGAACCGTTCAACAACTGCCTTTGTGAAGTCCACACCCCCAAGATTCATCGCGTGGAACTTCTTGTGTAGCGCCGCATCCTCCGCATTGGAGGGGATGTATTGCATTCCGCAAGTGTGACATGTTTTCCGGGTTTCTGAAGCCAGATCTAGCTGCATCTGCACCATCTGCTTCTTCTTTAGCCCTGATTTCGCTGGGATGTGGGCATTGTCGATCCGTTCCAATAGCGGCTGTTTTGCAACTGTCGTTGGTTTGGCTTGTTTCTTGAATATTGAAAATACCGGCCGTCTTTTCAAAGCACGCGGAGGAGAGGTGTGCGGCGTTGGGGACGACGGAGGACTAGACCGAGGCGGTTCGTCTGAGAAGATTGCGTGTGAGTCTTTCGGGCTCGATGGCGGAGGTGTAGACGAATCTCGTGTTGGGGACGAAGTCTCGAGGGGTTGCGCAACAGGCAATGTTTTTATAATTGCAGTCTCGATGCTCTCTATCTTATCCTCGACGCGTCTTCGCTTGGTCGGTGGCTCTTCATTATATAGTGTCCGTTTAGTTTGTCGCGAATAGGTACGAATGGATTTTCTTAAAGGCTGTCAACTTCGGTATACATGCGCAATTTCAGGAACTTACTTTGCTACAAAAGACGACATTGTTGCTTCGTTGGTTGCGACCGAAGAGTGTCTCTGCAGTGACATACCCACGCGAAACACGCGTTTTAGCGCGCTACGCTAGTCCATGCCCCGCGACGTCACCCCTCTTCCTTTTCACATGGCGGCTCTCCATTCACCATCCGGAGCGACTTCAGTTCTTGCTCATGGGAACTTTGCTGCATTTGCTCCTCAAAGACTGGCGAGGTATGCAGCTGCATTGGGCTTAGAGTCAGACCACGTACCGACCAGGAAGGTGCAAATGCTTCGCCTCTACCTATCTGATAGTAGCGAGATATGCGTAGCGCCCGCTTACTGCCTGCGATTGACATTGAGTCAGCAAGGTGTGAGTCAAACTACATCTTGAGAGTATAAGCAGCCATAGTTCCAGCAAACAGGACGTGACTGTTGATTGATCTCGACCTTGTTACGACGATTTGTACACCGTTAGCATGGCCAGCCAAACAACCCCAGCCCACCCGGTGGCCATGGAGGTCCAGCTTATGGCCACGAACAACCCAAAAGATCAGCCGGTTCCTTCATCCATCGTAACAACACCGCGTCTCATTGTTCGGCCAATGCGCCTTGAGGACGGCCCATGGACTTCTCTGCATGCAAACGACCCCCTCGTCACCAAATACATGAGCCTCTCCTTCCCAAACCCCTACACACTCTCCAACGCCGAGACATGGATCAAAATGAACATGGAACTCCCGTATCAAGAAAACTTTGTCATCTGTGAACTCTCCTCTCCCGACGTCGTAATCGGCGGCATCGGCCTCAAGCCCGGTATGGATGTGAGTGTGCATACTGCTGAGGTCGGTTTCTGGATTGGCCGAGCATACTGGGGAAAGGGATACATGACAGAGGTTCTGAAAGCCTTTACAGGTTGGACTTTTACAAGCTGGAAGAAGAACGACCAGATACTGACGAGATTGTGTGGTCGTGTGATGGGAGGGAACGTGGCAAGTATGCGATGCTTTGAGAAGTGTGGGTATGCGCACGAAGGTGTATGGAAGGGCCATTGCGAAAAGTATGGAGAAGTCATGGATTTGCACAATTTTGGTTTGACGAAACTGGACTGGGAGAAGAAAACAAGTGAGGGTTTTGCAGGTCATTAGAACTTGACAAGAGAGGACATCGGCAGGTTCAGGAGTGCTGATAGCCCGTAATTTATTATTCCAAAGGTTGGTAGGGATCACGCGCGTTGTGTGCTTTGCTACCCCTTGAAGATCGTAGTACGAATTGCAAAATCATGGTCCTGGCTTGGCAAGATACGCTTGCAATTGAATGAGCAGTATTTCGACTGGTACGTTATGTCTCACCCTCTTTATCACGACGCAGTCCTCGTCTGCATACTTGCTGCCAGCAATCAACGCGTTCGCCTTGTCTTCTCCAAGTAAGTCGACTAAGCTATACACAGCCACCTTTCTCCCTCTCCATGTCGTGGTAGGAAAGTAGAGCTCTGGAAACTGTAGGCGAGTCTGCAGTCTGGGAACCACAGGCCCGGAGTACCACGCTGGCGATGTATGGGTAACCCCTGGAGCAGCGTGGGGGTCTAGCTGCGCTGCAAAGCTCTTGCCAAAGTAGCTGGACCACTTGTCCAGCTCAGTCGTAATATCATCCACTCGGGCATGGATGTCATCGGCAGGCGTGCGAAGCGAGCGGAATATGAGCACACAAGAAACGTCCTCAACGGTTTCGATGTCTTCAGTCCGCGGGCTCGCGACGGGTATCAGACGTCCTTCGAGACCAAAGTTCCAGCTCAGCTTGTTTGCAACTTTTTTCCGCAGGGTGTCTAGTACCAAGTCTGCCATGTCCTCCCGCCAAACCATCTTTTTGATATTGTGACTGCTGAGCTTCTCCTGCATACGCGCATATATGCCTCTCTCCCATTCCTTCTTCCTGCCTAGATACGCAGTGGCCAGATGCCTGCTAACGAAGCGGTACGGCGGTCCAAGGTGTTTTTTGTCAGTCGTCAACGAGACTGGAAGGAGCCATGGGTCGTTGGTTTCGGGGTGGGGGCGGGCGTGAAGAGTGGTCATGAAGGCGGTAGGAAGCGCGATGAGGGTTGCACGACACTGACGGACAGGTGTTGCGAGTGCGTGGGCTAAACAATCAGCATTGCGCCTTGTATGGGTGCGTGATATGCATACCGAATGCATTCTCCCATAACCTCTTCTGGAACGGCGTGAAGTTGGCGTGCTTTGGTCGTTCCTTCGTCTCTCTGAAGCGCGACTTTTCTTCCAAGACAACTGGATCCAGCCATGGCGATAGCGGTAGTTCATTGGCCTGGTCATCCTTGCGGACGCGGAACGTTTGGTGGTCATGTTCGCGCGTAGGCCCCAGGTCGTCCCCCCGCAGAATGCGGCCTGGGACATGCGTCGACGACAAGCGGCATTGAGCCCACACACGGGCTCTAGCTGGTCTCGAGCATGAGTCTAGGCGGTGAGTCCATTGACCTGGCATAAGGCGGGAAAAGAAAGGTAGTAGCATGCAGGTGTGGTGGTGTTGCTAAACTTTCGCCAGCCATTGTCGGACCTCCGGCTTGGCACACCACCAGTACCTAGGTAGTAACACTACTTGGCAAATACATACCCACCTATTCAGCTGTCCACAGTCTCTTTACCTCGCCGTAAAGAATACAGGCATATATCAAAGGGGCTCATATCTTCTGTGAATGGTGTGAGGACCTCCACATGGCTACACTATTACGGCGGTTCGCCAGGCCATCAACACTGCGAATCGTACGCGATGGCATACCGCCTCTATCGAGACAATTCGGCTTCCAGTCGCCGGGCCGAGAGGCACCCCGGGCGCTCTCACTGCCCATACCATACGTGACCGAAACTACTGTAGGATCGCATACTCCTCTCTAGAGCATCTGTATCTAACTTGCTAGGGCGGAGGCTGGAAAACATCCGACATCTTCTCGCGCCTGCTTCAGGAGCGTATCATTTGCCTGAATGGAGAGGTTGACGACTACATGTCCGCCAACGCCGTCGCACAACTCCTCTTTCTCGAGGCTGACAATCCCGAGAAGCCCATTTCCATGTACATCAACAGCCCCGGGGGTAGTGTCAGCGCCGGCTTAGCTATCTACGACACCATGAACTACATCAAGAGCCCAGTAAGCACCATATGCATGGGTATTGCTGCCTCAATGGGATCGCTCTTGCTCGCTGGAGGTGCCGAGGGCCAGCGATATATTCTACCACACGCCCGAGTCATGATTCACCAGCCGAGTGGTGGATACCGTGGCAAGGCTAGCGATATTGCAGACCATGCAAAGGAGATCTTGAGGATAAGGGACAAGTTGAATAGGATCTATCAGTCACACGTCACAAAAAAGAGGACACTGGAGGAGATTGAGAAGTACATGGAACGCGACTACTTCATGGATGCGCAAGAGGCAGTCGACTTTGGTATCGTGGATAAGATACTGGAAAAGAGGGAAACTCCAGCCAAGGAGGAGGAGAAATAATAAGGCTCAAAGCGAAGAACATGTGTTGATAAGGACCGGGAGCATTTACGACAACCGCGACATACTATCCTAAAGTATCTAGGCTGCTTCCATCTCATATCACGACGATTCTTACTCCAAAAAGCTAGTGTCTATATCTACAAGGCCGGGTGAGTATTGGTCTGACCCTACGCTCACGCCGAGTTTCAAGGATGCATAAACATAGCAAGGAGGAGTTCAGCATTGAACACAGAACACTATAAAAGGGAGGACACATCAGTTTGAAGTATACATATTAACTACACACACTCCATCCATAAACCAATTTATTCTGAAGATTGATAGACTGCCATTATAAAAGTCATGTTGAAGATCCGAGTGTATGTGAAATGCCTAGCATAGGGATCCAAATTATGGAACTCCCAGCTTCAAGCTACTAAACCCGATACCTAACACATAAAAAGTACTTTCATAGGTATCGAGACGATCATCTCGCACCCGTTTCATGTATACACTATCCCGTGAGACTACTCACCATATCTCCACTGACTTCTTCTGAGTCCGCATGTATGGAACATGTTCACTTACCACACCCAAAGTTTGCTGTGCCTTCATGGGCGCATCCTCGATCTGGAGATTGTTCGTCCAGGCTGCGTTGTTGTGGCGAGCTGCTATCAACAGGAGACGCTGTCCACCACGAAGGGATGCTTGAGCGTTGCGGAAATATGACTTGACGTGAGATACGTTGGGAAACAGTCCATGAAGTCGCTCTGTCCACTCAGCGTCTGAGACGTCTGTGACGGTATGATGGTTCTTATACTCAGCGAACTCATCAAACAACGGTGTGGTCGAAGGTTGCGCTCAGTGAGGTTGATCTCAGCCGTATGTGACGGTTATACGTGAGGCCGAGTCGCATCCTTGTAGTTGGCGATGTTGCGGAGTTTAGCAACCTTCTTGAGTTCTGGTGTATCTGCATTGATGAGTAGAATAACAATCTTGTCTTCGTTCTGTTTCTTTGACTGCTGTTGTTCAACGGTGAGGCCATGAAAATTCCGTGGCTTATAGGCGACGATAGCCTTCAGCTTGTTTTCCTTGAGCTAAACCTCCAAGGCTTTCGGAAAAGGGCAGTTGTCCTTGTAGTTCTTGTGGAAGAGCTCTTTATCTTGCTGCTCAGCTCGGAAATCTTCCTCCTCAATTGCCTTGATTGTATGAGTAGGTTGCCCATAGAAACGACTCGCTGCACCTGGAAAAGGATAGAGTTGACCATCTTGAGGGTGGTATTATAACCCTTCACACAACGGAGATGGCCGCGGATCACATTAGCCTTGTTCTTGATGAGGCACTGTTGATCGCACTGCTTCTGGAAGCGATAGGCAGCCTTGAGAATGCATTTTGCGACGAAATGAATGAGATACTTGGCAATATGCGTCTTTGTGAAGTTGGTGTTGTAACACACTGAGAGAAGGAGCTCGTCAGCGAACTGGCAGAGTTCTTCTTTGGGGGGACGACGTAGCCGATGGGAATACGGGCTCGGGTGCATGCATGGGACTGGTAGTCCTTACGTGAGCCTCCGCAGTATACTCCCGAAGGTTTCTAGCTAGCAAGGTGGTGACGATGACCGGTTGGCATAACGAGGAAGCCGTTGAGGAAGACGGCAGCCTGGGCGGACTTTTGCCCATGTGTCTGTCTCTACCTCAGGACCTGCTATGATAGGAAGCTCCTCGAACTTCTCGAGGTCAAGCTCAGTAAACACTGCTTGGAGAAGCATCATGGTGATAGAAGACGGCGCTATCCCGGGATGCCAAGAGAAGCAGAGTCGACAACGAGGGCAGCCATGCATCTGAGATCAACGGGCTGGCGGATGCGGGGTAGCTCTAGCTCTTCTCTATGAGAGTCACCGCCGCCGTAGTCGTAACGAACGTCACTCGCAGCAGCAGTATCGTCAGGTTCCTTCTCACCCTTGCAAGAAGGACGAAACCAGGCATGGCCGCTGACACTGTAGAGTGGGCCGCGAGAGAGGCGCTTCGCATCGCGGCCGTCAATCAAGTCTTTGATCCCGTCCATGGTGGTGAAATTGATGACAATGAAAGGTAAGGGGTTGGGAATGTAAAAGTTCTCGTATGTAGCGTGATAATTTTAATATTCAGGTAAATATAAGACTACAGGATGGAAGGGAGTTAGAGGACATTGGTTGGAGGGAGTGTGCAAAGTTGTTGATTTGAGCTAGGTGCAAGGCGCCACTTCGCAGAATGACAATGCAATGTGAAATGGTAGGTGAAGGTGGTGTTGAAAATAAGCAAAGCAAAGCAGTTGTAATACTGTTGATAGCGAGTTGTGCGTGCATGGTGGCGGTCGAACGCTTGTCAAATTGTTGATACTTAGGATATGCGAGATGGTCGCCCGCAGGTTGGAGTTCCCACGCGCTCACGAACTCAGCGCCATTCTTCGCACAATTGTGATTTTGGCGCCGCACGCATGGAGGCGACAGAAATCCTTTCAGGTCAGATCACTTGTAGGCAAGAATATGCTATCCTCCGAGGAATCTACTACTTCCCCAGCTGCAACTGGTGGTTGGTCGTACGTTACGTCCGCAAGAAGTGCGAAAAGAAACGCCCGTCCCGGCTGGTGATGAGTAATTGAACAGAGAAGTAGAAACTTATTTCGTCCTGTGTTACTGATACCGAAGTCTCCAAACGTGTTCTTTAGATTACGCGTGGTATAAGGGCGTGGTCGGGTGAAGGTGGCCGATATGACGTACTCAGTCGCAAAATTATCCTTCATTTCCGGCTTGTTGGCAGAGCCATAGTGACGAGCCTGCTAAGCAAGTATGGAAAGGTTCTGCGTATCGCGATGTCGGGCCCGAGGTGGTTGAGGTTTGAACGTGCAAAAGAAACTTGAGATAAAGGGATGGTTTGGCAGCCATGGCCAGGTTTGACAAATCACGCATTACGAAGGAGGGCAATTCCGCAATGCGGAGGTCTTCGACTACCAAGCGATAGTTTCTGGTAGGTGGGGTGGCCGAGCTATTTATGAGGGGGTATCGTCGGACTGTGCTAAGACGCTACTACATACTAAGTAATATGGAGTATCACAGGGCACGCAAAGGGCTATTGATAGGTGACAATTGACTTGTGAGGAAAAAAGCCCCAGTGGATTCATCATACTTGCATTTGTTTACGAATGCCCATGAGTAATACACAGAGCATACTCGCCAACCATGTTCGTAACGTCCGAAATCCCGCAATACCAAGTGCCATCAGAAAGTCACAAGTATCGGACTCTCAACAGAGGATATGCCCTTTCCTCAAGCCTCTTCAAAGCG
>Ga0265797_10009061_pt1 | contig 13069 bp, 10 predicted proteins | sample P2T30metagenome_FD_192433 | JGI IMG/M metagenome (GOLD analysis project Ga0265797, IMG submission 192433) | Plant litter microbial communities from East Loma Ridge, Irvine, California - P2 T30 | ecosystem: Environmental > Terrestrial > Plant litter > Unclassified | place: USA: California... | reverse complement strand
AGAAGCTCACCAGAGCCGGTCGCCAGGCGCTGAAAGAGGCAGGCGTAGAGGCTTCGCCGCAGCGCAGCCTGGAACAGACGAAGCCCGCCAAGCAAGGACGCGGCACAGCCCGCCAGAAAGTCACCAGCGAGAAACGAAAGGCAGTGGCCGCAAAGCTGGCGGCGGCTAAGGCCATCGAGAGCGCCGAAGACGAGGCAGAAGCCGAGAATGAAGATGGCATGGGCGCCTTCTTCACAAAGAGTAAGCACCAACTTCTCCATAGTTACACCCCTTCAGAGGAAGAAATCGACAACGAGCTCCGCAAGGAGAAGTACGAACAGCAAGAGAGGGAGATTGATCATCTCCGCGAGCGTGTCACAAACCAGGAGGCTCGCATCCAGAATCTCGTAGAGATGATGTGGCAGAAAGATCAGCAGATGTTCCTTTATGAGAACGAGAACCTGCGTCTGCGCACAGAAATCACGCGACTAGAGAATATTCCACACATTAGCTACGGTACTCCGGCTAACGTCAGTTACGCAGAATTCGACAGTGAACTAGTAGCAATCAGCGAGTCATCTCCGGCACATGGTGTGTTCGTGAATGGCAACGAGGAAGCCCTTGCGCTCCTCCACAAGATCGAGAGCTCTGCCAAAGAAACCAGGCGCGTTGAGCCCTCAAGCAACGACAGTGAAACATTCTCAGACAATGACGTCGCCATGGAACCTTCACCACAACAGCCGTCTGCTAAGAGAACCTTCGAGGATGTCACAGCAACGCCCAATCGCCCCGTCGCAACACCATCCAACATCTTCAGCAGGTCATTCTCTGCTATCAAATCCCGACTTTTCTCCTCGACCCCCAAGCCCCCGCCAACCCCCGAAGTCGCGTCACCCACCGTTACGAAGCCTCTACCACCCCAGAACACAATCACCGAGACCCTCTCCCTCCCACCTACACCTGTTGGCGAGCGCGTCAAGACGCCGAACAAGAGGCGTGCGCCCATGAACACACTGTTGAAACTACTGCTCAAGGGCGTCGACCGCAAGGACAGGCACAAGGCAGAGGAGTGGGCCAAGCAGGTCATTCCTGAATTGAAGAACGATCCTGCTTTCAGCGAGAAGCGTGCGCGTCTCCAGAAGGACGTTCTGTGCAAGGAGCTGTCGAATTTCCCCTCAGCTAAGCCTTGGGAGACTGGCTTCGGCGACCCGCTTGGTGATCTGGACGATGACGATGTTGTACCAGTCTGGGCTGTCTATCTCGATATCGTGGCTGAAGAAGAAGAGCACACCGCTAAGAAGCACAAGAAGACTCACGAATTCACCACAGGCGACGACGAAGTTCCTACCATCGATGAGCAGTTCGCCGCCAGCAACGGCGCGCGCACTTCCCCAAAGCTCTACAACAGCCATGGCCAGTCCGCTTCACTCCGTGACTTCCACCCTCGTCGCTCAATCGACCCATCACCCATGTTCAGCAACTCCATCTCACACAACACCGGCGGTAACATCTTTAGCGAACTACAAGGACACGACACCGCGGCACAGATCCGTGAGAACGATCGTGAGGTCCTGAAAAGCGCAACCAAGGAGAACACCCACTCCCATAACCCAGGCATGGGCTCTTTCAGCGTCCCCGATGATGATTCTGATGAAGAAGACTCTACAATGGGCAGCGAGAGCGCTGACGCTGAAGCTACTCCTATCTGGACCCAACCACCCCCACCAGCCCCCGTTCCTGCGCATGCTCCCCTGCCAGGCGGATCTACGGATGAAGCGTCTGATGTGCCCGAACCGCCCCCAACCCCTACCCGCCAGCAGCCTGGAGATGAGATTGAGCGCCAGCGCCAGAGACTCATGAAGCACACACCCGCTAAGCCTTCCCGTCTCCGCGAGGCAACCTACCCATCACCAAGCATTCTATCAGAAGCTGGCAACGTGTCACTTCTTGCCGCTACTCCTGCACAGATAGCAAGTTCCGCATCGTCCATGTTCGACGACATGCCAGGAGCGGAGATTATCGAACTTGATGACGAATGTCAAGCTGAATTCGAAGAGATCATCAACAGCCACGAGTATCAGCAGAAGTTCAATGTCGAATGGCAAGCGCCAACCCTCACCTACGAGTCAGATGAGGAGGAGCCAAGCCCTACCTCCTCGTAAAAAATTGTTTATACTGCATTGTTTCGGCGTTCCTCACCTTCACACGAATCGAAATTGATCGGCCGGAATCAAATTCCTTGCCTGTGGGCATTCTTCTTATTGTATTGCTTTTTCTCTCGTGTTTGCATAGCTGTGCGTTGGTTTTCGCAAGTATACGACCTCTCGTGGGTTGGAAGATGCATTTCTTGTTGGCGTTCTCCAGGGGCATAAACACGGATGATTGACGAAAGCTGTATACCCCTCGGCCGTTGTATGGTCGAACACTAGGCGCACGTTTTAGCCTAGTAATTGCGTTGGTTTCTTGCTCCCATAGTTGCTTGTTTGAATAGCTTTAATATCGACCGAGAAACGTACATTCCTGAATATTGACACCCGTGAAATGATGAAGCCAGGATGATGTGATGATGTGAGTCGACAACAGGCGGCAGGAAGGAGTCGAAAGTACTTGAGGTATTCGCGATCTAGGCTTGACATCAAAGCTGTCAAAGTCGTTGCATTCGTGGTTGCCGTAGTCTGAACTCAGCGGGGAGGTTAGATGTTGCTGCGCTCTGTCTGTGACGATAGTCCGGATTAGGCAACTAACCGTCAGCCGTCGATCGCAGCAGTAGGTGCCTACATTATTACCACGCGCTGTCTGAACTTCGAAGACCCATATATGTTAGGTAAGCGGTCTACCGAGCGCACACCAATCGACCAAAACTCACCTTCCGACGATAAACAAACAATTGTAAAAATCGCGATGTCTTCAGAAAAGAGCCACCGTCGTAAGTAATAGCAGTTTCATACCGCTGTGCACGTAGTAATAGTTTGTGCAGTATACGTCAAAGCCCACCATGTCAGCTACCAGCGCGGCAAACGCAACACAAACCCCAACGTGAGCCTTCTTGCGCTCGAAGGCGTCGACAGCACGCAAGACGCGCAGTGGTATCTCGGCAAGCGCGTCGCATATGTCTACCGCGTTGCCAGCAGCAAAGAAGAAGGTCCTCGTGTGATCTGGGGAAAGATCCGCAGGACACATGGTTCGTACAGCTTGTCAGACTTGCGAAAGAAAAGATATTGATTCAAGAACAGGCAACTCTGGTGTTGTTCGCGCATCTTTCCAGAACAACCTCCCGCCAAAGTCATTTGGTGCGAGTCTTCGGGTTATGATGTATCCCAGCTCGGTTTGAGAGCTGCTGGACATAGAGACGGAGATTCAGGAGCATTGGGACGGCGTTTGGGCGATTTGGGGAATGGCCAATAGCCAGGATAGGAGTTTGTCCGCAAGATTATATACCATGTCCATTGTAATGGATACAACATTCTGAAGTTCAATACTAGGCGCGAAGCATTGTATAACAATCCATCGTCAGGAATCGCGATGGACTTGTGAACTCCCTCGTCGAAGACCAAGAGTGACGGCAACTGTGGAGCGAGGCTGGGGAATGGTGTCTGTGCTGTGAAGGTTTACGGGTAACAGGTCCTCGGCGAGACTTCCTATATTCATCCACGGCTCTTCTGATGAGAACAGCACCACCAAGGCTGGCACCAAACGTTAGACAATTATCGCGAACCTAACTCATATGGTCTCAAAAGAGACATGAGAAGACTTACGTTTTCGTAGCAAGGCGATGCTGTCATCAAGTGTAAGCTCAAGAAGTTCAATGCAAGCGGTGCTGCCACCGACCGGACTTTCTTTTTCCTCGGTCTATCGCCGACGGCAGCCATCCGACAACCGCCCAGCACGCACCTCGCATCGAAAACCACCACCGGCCCTTCAACAAGGCCACACCGACACCGCGGCTTCTGAGATCGGCAAATGCGCCCCTGCACATCTCCAGTAAACGCTGTGCCGGTTGACAGATGGTCGAACCATACGTCACAGCGACATGCAGATCGTGCAGCACGTGCCGACGCCGCGCATGATGATCCCTCCAGACTACCCCGCAAAAGCGCCGCTTGCTACCCCAGAAGCCAAGATGCTTTCTACCCGCCTCCACACAAGAGGCTCGATTGCGCTGACGGGAGGCAAGGCATGCATGTAAGTGGGTAACGCTGCCGAAGAAGGTATGCCGTTGAGATGGATGATGTCGGGCTTTGCATTCTACCGAGATGCTTTAAAGGGTAGGGGTCGCCCATGGGGATGCAATCGTGCATTGCCCTGCCAGCCTCCTCACCCGCCTTTGCATTGAAGCAGACGCGGTGCAATATTTACATGATGGCGACAGTATTCGATCACGGCAAGCTCTCTACTGAGCAGCAGCGGGCTGAGAATGTCGCGGAGAAGATCTCGAACTCCTCTGGAACTGGCGAGCTTGAAGCGCAAAATGTCGAACTGGAGGAGAAGGAGGCAGCGCGCGTTTTGAGGAAGGTTGACATGAGACTTGTACCTATGCTGTCTCTACTCTATCTTGTTGCGTTTATCGACCGGAGTAACAGTACGTTTGGACATATTCATTTCCGAGAGAAACATTGGAACGAATTACTAACGTGTTATAGTCGGTAACGCGAAGATTGCTGGTATGACGGACGACCTCAAGATGAATGGTATTCAGTACAACACTGCCGTAACTCTATTCTTCGTTCCGTACACAATTCTTGAAGTACCCAGCAACATCGTGCTCAAGATGATGCGACCAAGTCATTGGATGGCGATCCTGATGTTCTGCTGGGGTCTCGTCATGACATTGATGGGACTCACGTCCAGTTATGGTGGTCTGCTCGCCGGAAGGTTCTTTTTGGGTGTAACAGAAGTAGGTCTACAGCATCTAGATCTTGATTGAGAAACACTTACTTACGCTCACAGTCTGGTTTCTTCCCCGCAGCAACATTCTTGCTTACTCTCTGGTACCGCCGTTTCGAACTCCAACGCCGTATGGCTGTCTTCTACGTAGCCGCCTCCCTCGCGGGCGCTTTCAGTGGTCTCCTCGCCTACGGTATCGAACAACTCGATGGACGCTCTGGACTCGCAGGATGGCAATGGATCTTCCTGATAGAGGGATTGATTCCAGTAGCGCTCGCGCTCATCATCTGGAAAATTCTCCCCGATAGTCCAGAGACCGCGAAGTTTCTGACACAACCGGAGCGCGACTTGCTTGTTTCCCGATTGGCCAACGACTCCGGGTCTGGCCAGGGACAAGCCACCAACAGCGACAAGATCGGAAAAGAACAGATTCTTGCTGGTCTTTCTGACTGGAAGATCTGGGCCGCTACGGTCGTTTTCTGGGGAAACACTGTTGGTGTTTATGGGTAAGCTGAAGATATCCAGCTTTGCTGCGGTTTAATCTCTAACAATTTCATACAGATTCACTGCGACCGTGCCCTCTGTCATTCAAGGACTCGGATATACCAGTGCCAACGCTCAGCTCCTCACGATCCCCATCTACGTATTCGCCGCTATTCTTACCCTCATCTTCGCGTGGGCTTCCGATCTCACGCGCAAGCGCTCCCCATATATCATTGCAGGCTACTCGATCGCTGTATGCGGCTTCATCGCTCAGCTTGCTATCCCCAAGCCTAAATACCCCGGCATCACCTACGGTTTCCTTTTCCCCGTCGCTGGTGGTCTCTACTGCCCCTTCACATGTCTCGTCTCCTGGATCGGCAACTCTCTCGCCCCATCATCAAAACGCGCTGTTGGCATGGCTCTGCTTATCTCCGTCGGAAACATGGGAGGAATCATGGGCAGCAACGTGTATCTGGCACGCGAAGCACCAAAGTATACAACAGGTTTCTCGGCTAGTTTGGCCATGTGCTGCACCGCGATTCTCATGACTTTGGTATTGAGGTGGGCGTATGCGAAGGAGAATCGCAAGAGGGATGAGCTGATTGCTGAGCATGGAGAGGAGGCTATTCGTGCGAGATATTCCGAGCAAGAGTTGCTGCTTATGGGCGACAAGAGTCCTTTTTACAGATACACTTTGTAGTCCCTTTCATGGGGAAATAGTCTAGTGTATCGATATATTTTGTATGCAAACACCAAGGAGAGCAATGTTCATCTGACACGAGGAAGAGGCCGTGAACTACGTTGACTCTCACATGAAATCAATCACTAAAAATAGTACAGTGGCCAAAACACATGCCTGTCATGCACAAATGTTGAACTAGGCAGATGTAACTAGGGACTGAAGAGTGAGCCACTCGCGTCGTCTCACTGATTGCACAGGCCTCATCACTCGTCACAATCATTCGGAAGTCTTCGAACTAGGTGGGGGAATCGACTTGATAAGTGAGCGACAGATTCTACCATCGTTTTTGACGAGAGATAATGAGCCTAAATGTCCATCCATATCATCTAAACAGCCATGAGAAGAAATTGGACGTTCTCAGCGCTGTCAGCAAACTGGTAGCCAATCAAGTCGGTGCCACTGGTCTTGCCAACTTGAGACACATTGAGCTGCGTCTTTCCGTCCACATTGTTGATACTAGCACGAACACGTCAGAAAGCGAACTGGAATGGAAATAGAGCTGCGTGGGGTTACTTACCGATACGCGCCGTTTCCGCAGTGCACGATCTTCCAGCGGATGCTGCTGTCGAGCGGCTTGCGGAGTTCCGTCTTGATGGCCTGGCCGGGCCCTATGTACATCAGCGATGTGAGAATGTGAGGATGTTATGATGGCAACTTAGTTCAACTTACCGGCCGAAGTCAGGTAGAGGCCAGAGTTACCGGCGATGATATGGTATTCACGATCGCCTTTTTCGGCCTTGCCATCAATGCCTCCTGCTGCGACGATTTCGAAGTGGGTGTTGTTGGCGCTTTTGGTTCTGGGGCTAGATGGAATTGGTTGGTTGGTTGGTGTTGCGCTGCGAGACGGTCTGAGTGACTTACTAGAGCTTCACTTGAGTGCCGGCCGTCGTTGCTGCGCCCCAGACGTTCAGGCTCATGCTCGGAACATATTTGGGGAGGATTTCGTACAATCCGGGGCCGGTGTAGTCGGACATCTTGATGTGGTTGAGGAAGTATGAAGAGTTGAGAAGAGTGTTGGGTTGGTTGCGATGTGGAAGATGCTTGCTGATGGTGCTGGAGCTTTCAGTGAGCACTGGAGGTCTTATGTAGACTTGAAGGGCAGCAAAAGCAAGTTCTTCTGTCTCGTACTTTCTGCAGAAGTGACCAGTCATCTTGGCTCCACTGCAGTCGAGAGGCCTCGACTGCCAAACGTATCCCTTGGAATCAGACGCCTGAAAAACAAAGTAAGAGTTGGGCCTATGATAGAACTTATCAGACCTACCGGACTGAGCCAACTATTCTGTTCTGAGCCCTATGTGATGAACTGCTAAAACCGTCTTTGGTTGATGTCCGGTCTGCATGCAGATGCGTTCTTTGCCATCAACTAGTGTTGCTCGACACCATCTCAACATCCGTGATCATTTCCTAGCGAGGCCTAATTTTATTGCATAATCACCGTGGAAGAGGTAGAGGGAAGCGGGTTTAGAAACAAGTCCAGTGCGGAATAGAGCAGTGAACTTTTGCCGCGGCGAGATAATCAAGTAGCCGCCTTTGTGATAATCCGAAAGACACACTGAGTACACAGACAACGGGAAAGCTGGACAGAATTTGCTAATCCAGGACGTCCTTCCACAAGACAAGCATGGAGATGCGCTCCTACATTCAGACTGTTGTCACAGGTTTACTCTTGGCACTTCGAATATGTGACACACCCACTGGTCTGGTGGAGAACAGAGTTCGCCTCTGCAGTATGCATGTGCGAGTACTGAGCATGCCATCGGTCCGAATCGCAGCACTGTGGTGATCAATGTGGTTCGCGTTGCTCAGCGCGACGACACAGTAGGTTTACCCAGGCATAACGAAGGTTGTACTCTGCGAACAAATCTTCGCAGGAAGAACCGCTCATGTAACCGGCCTTGTTCAAGGCTGTTTTTTTCGCCGTGTTTGCTAAGGCGATGTCCTTGGGATGTGCGCTGACGATGTCGACCGATGATACATTATTCTGGCTGTTCGCTAATGCAATACGTGCGCTGCAGCATCACAGTGACGATGACTACACGTATATTAGTATCCATCCACACAAACAGACCCACGGAAATACCCGATCCTAGCCCAAAAGTGGCATTTGGGCTCGACTGAGACCTTCCCGACCGATGTGAGATGGTTGCGTGGGGCACTGTTAGACTTTCTCGAATACGGCTTGAGTGCTTTCAGATAATGGAGGCTGTGAAGGTCGTACCCAACGATCCGAAACGTGCCGTGCTCTAATAGAGCTGTAACAAATGCGTAGAGAGGGTGCGTGGTCCTGCATCAAAGTTGAATCCTACCGGCCATGTCCCATGGGTACTCCCGATCCCGCGCGCCCCGTCCCGCACACCTTTTGCCCACACCCATCGCAGGGGAGTCGAGTAGGTTACCTGTGACTGGACTAGGACCCTTTGCCAGTCTGTTCTTACGAAAGTGTACCCACACACAGCGGACATGCTATTGGTTCCCGGGGGACTCGAGCGGGATGCGGGCAGTCTGCAGCTTGTTCATACTATACCTCTTGTCATCACCCAGGCGGCTCGTACATCAGCCGACGTGCCCGCATGGTAGCAGCAGATGTGGATTAGATCAATTTTGTAGGAGAGGCGGTCAGCTACAAAGCGCAAACGAACGTTACACAGACTTGAGAAGGCTGCAACAAAAGCAAACACAGCCAAGGGCAGGAGGACAGAGGTAGCGCCTTTAACAAGAACCCAGACGCTCTATGAACGAGCTCTGTGGTACTGATCAAGTAAAGTATGCGGGAAACCTGCCTGGTATGGCTCTATAGGCCAATACAGCTGTCGTCGAAGTCTGCCCAAGTGGCAAGGCGGAGTGGTTGCATGCCCGGGAGGTGAGTCTATGGAGCCAATCGAGCTCCACACAGGCCGAATTCCGCTGCCATGTATTGTGTACGTTTATCGGACTTAAGGGAGTTTATCGCGTCTTATGTATTAAGTGTTGCACGTATGAAATAGTGAAAGGACTGTAAGAGGTATGAAGGTGCTAAGGTCGAAGTCTAGTGGGGCGACCTCGGGAACTTTCTAGATCACGGGCGGTAGCTGCCTGGCGCAACTAACTTTCTTTCAACCCTCCCATACCTTGAAGGATCGCGCAAACATAATTATACGGACGTTCCAACGCGCTACACATTCTTGTCGCACGATCGCGCAAAGCACATATCGACTCACCGTATCCAGTCTAACGTGCCCGCCTTCGCCGTCGACCAGCTCGGCCACCCATCTTCTACGGTCGCACACGTCCAACTCCAAGTTCAGCTCCACACGCATATCCACTCATCATGGGCTCCGTAGTCCTTCCCCACCTCCGCACAGGCTGGCACGTCGACCAAGCGATCCTCAGCGAAGAAGACCGCCTCGTCCTCATCCGCTTCGGGCGCGACTCGGACCCCGACTGCATGCAACAAGACGAAGTCCTCTACAAGATCGCCGACCGGGTTAAAAACTTCTGCGCCATCTACCTCTGCGACCTCGACGAAGTCCCCGATTTCAAAGCCATGTACGAGCTCTACGACCCGTGTACCGTCATGTTCTTCTTCCGCAACAAACACATGATGTGCGATTTCGGAACGGGAAATAATAATAAGCTGAATTGGGTGTTGGAGGATAAGCAGGAGTTTATTGATATTATTGAGACGGTTTATCGGGGCGCGAAGAAGGGGCGGGGTTTGGTGGTTAGTCCGAAGGATTATTCTACCAGGTACAGATATTGAGCGGAACTTGGGATAAGGGTATTAGGTTGGATTCATGGCGTATTTGGAATTTGGACATCAGTAGGAGATTGATACCAGTATGGAAGAGATTGGGCGCGGTTCCTGCTCCGAGTTCAGGAGACATGGAGGAGCCGTGTGTAGGAAGTCGTAACGCAGCGAATTTGAAGGTACGACTTCATTATCACGATATCTCTGAGAAGGCTTACTTAGACTTCTCGTCAGATGTTATGTGGGACGTAGATAAGGTCCTGGTCATTCGGCCATTGTTATGCGCACCGCAAACGCAAAATGACATCGCGTTTCTGCAGTCTCCGCTCTCTTCATGGCCCTGTCTTCCCTGTCGGCGCTCTGACGCTATCTTCCCACAACCCACCCCTGACGCCCCGCCAAACAGTCTCCAGTGTCGCCCTTCTCGGCAAGAGCCTCGGGAAGACCACGACCACCTCTCCCTCCCCTTCCACTACGATCATAAGGAAGAACCTAACTTCAAATCCCTTGAAAGCCTCGTGTATGAATACGTCCTGTATACTTGTGGTTGGTATGAAGCGCGTAGTAGGTGTCTGGAGATACGTAGAGGAAGTGGTCGAGGTCTGGACACCGAGGCCCCGGAGTACGGTGAGTGATTCCTCTATGATCTGTATTAGCTTGGGCTGAGGGGAGGGTGAGAAGACGGCGAAGGATGTACCTGTATAGTTTCGGCGGAAGACTAGGAAGAGTATGAGCAATGTACTGGGTACCAGATATCGCCATTGGCAAGCTTCCGCTAGCTTTACTAGTTGCCTTTCTGTCTCATGGCCCAATACACCCAGCGACAGATCCAGAGACTGGGCTTGTGTGACGCGCCATTTCATCCACAACAACAGTACACTGGCTATACCCAGCAGCACTCTCGTCAGTATCCCTGCATAGTATGCTACCAAGGCGGGAAGTGTCTTGGGTACAGAACGCGTCGAGACAGTGTATGTGATGGTCGACGATGTGGGCTGTAGGACTTGCAGTGTCTGCGCCGGCGGAGAGTTGAAGCGATCGATAAGCTTCAACACCATATTCGAATTGAAGGAGGCATCGCTAGACGGGGACAAGTACAGAGGGCGGAATGTGGGGTGAAAGGAAGCGTCGCGGGACGGGATGACGCGCTCTGCTAGCTTCCTTATCGATAAGCCCGAAGCTGAGCTCACGTTTTCCACGAAGCTGCCTTACCTGCACTTGCTCTTCCCTCTCCACCAACACACCACACATCCCATACACACATCAACAGCTATGGAGTCTTCAAAAACAGAGCGCTCCCGCTCCCGCTCCCCACGAAGATCCCCCGGTCCGCGCAAGCCCAAAACCTTTAGCGGCCTCAAATACAAAGGCGACCGCGACCGCCGCGACCCAGACAGACGACGCGACGATCGCGACCGAGAGCGACGACCACGAGACTCAGATCGCGATCGCGAGCGCAGACGCGATGGCTCCAGAGAACGTGACCGCCGTCCTCGAGACAACTCCCGCGAGCGCAGACGAGACGGAAGCCGCGACCGGCGCCGCCGTTCTCGCTCTCGCGACCGCAAACCACGAGACAGCGACCGCGACAGCAAACCCAAAGAGAAGAAACCCGCAGCCGCTCCTGCGGCACCTTCTGAGCACATGATCCTCGTCACTATCAATGACCGTCTCGGAACAAAGACACAAGTGCCTTGCCTGCCCAGCGACCCTATCAAGCTGTTGAAAGCCATGGTGGCAGCGAAGATCGGTAGACCGGTGCATGAGATTATGCTTAAGAGGCAGGGAGAGAGGCCGTTTCATGATAATTTGACGTGTGAGGATTATGCTATTAGCAATGGCGTGCAGATCGATTTGGAGTTGAATACTGGGGATTAAATGGGGGATGGTGGACTTTGGGATACTGGGATTAAGGTGAAAAAAAGGCGAAGGGGGATTGAAGGATGGATTACCGTGGCCAAAGATTGGAAGATGCAGCAACAAATCATGATACCCAAATGAAGTTTCTCTTTTGCTCTACCAAGCATATTTCGATTGTAATGTCGTGTCGAACGAGCAAACCCGATTCTATCTCACGCCTTCAGTAATCTACTCATCCCCGTCATCGTCCGTCGTTTTAACGCGAGCATCAATACCCCTCCTCACTCTATACCGTTCATTGACCACCTCAACAGACTCCTGCCTCTCCCTCTGCAGCAGCGGCGTATAATTCCCCTTCGCCTTCCCGATATCCCCTCCGTCAAACAACCGCGGTCCGCCCCTCGCTATCCCAATACTCTGCTGCTCAACGGGTACCTCAGCATCCAGCGTCGATTGTCCCAAGCCCGCAATCTTATCCAGCAAAAGCGCCGAAAGCGTCTCATCGACTTTGTTCCCCCGCCACATCTCCCAGACATCGTCGATCACGCCGCCGCGACCCCATTTCCCGCGGCCGATCGTGCTAGGACCGCCGCCTTTGCCTGTTCCTCTGGCTTTAGGCTCGCTGCCGCCTTCGTCGCCGATGTATACCCATTCTAGGCGGTCTTCGTAGCCTCGTTCGCGTTCTTCAGAGGTTTGCACTTCCGAGGCGTGCGGGAAGATGCAGTCCCAGAGGACAAGTGGGGCGTCGGATGCCATTTCGTATTTGGGCCGTGTGGGGTTGGCGGTCATGTCGAGGAGTTGAGTGACTAGTGATGGAGATTCGAGACCTTGGCCGATGAGGAAGAGGATCGACACTAGAGAGCGGACTTGGTGCCAGAGGAATGCGGAGCCATGGAGGGTGAAGGAGTATAGTTTTGGTTGGTCTCCGTTCTTTGACAGGGATGGAGCGGAAAGAGCGGGGTGTGATAGAAAGCCTGGGAGAGATAGTGGAGAGACTTCCTCGATGTCAGCGTGGTAGATTCGCCGTTGGAAGTTTGTTAGCTGTTTGCTCGCGTCGATTTTGCAGAAGTTGCGGAAGTCGTGGAGGCCGATTAGCTCTTTGCATCCTTTTCGCATGGCGTCGATGTCGAGCCAGCCTTCGCGCATCGTTTCTTGGTCATCTGCCGTGGTGGCACCATATGCGCTGGGTTTGTATAGACCAGAGGAGCCGGGCACAGGTGCGAAGCAAGGGTTGGTGAAGAAGTACTTGTACCGTCGTTCTTTGCAAGAGAAGCGTGCACTAAAGTCTTCTGGTGGGTTGGGGCACCACGCGTAAACGCGAATGTCGGGAGGAAGGACGCGGTTTAGAAGCTGGATGTATGGTAGTTCGTCGGTGAGATCGTTGAACGGCTTTG
>Ga0265797_10009059_pt1 | contig 13072 bp, 12 predicted proteins | sample P2T30metagenome_FD_192433 | JGI IMG/M metagenome (GOLD analysis project Ga0265797, IMG submission 192433) | Plant litter microbial communities from East Loma Ridge, Irvine, California - P2 T30 | ecosystem: Environmental > Terrestrial > Plant litter > Unclassified | place: USA: California... | reverse complement strand
GCTGTCACAGGTACTACTGTGAGGTCAAGCACGCGATGAACGACCCTTGATGGAAGATCTTACTGAGTTACAGATGTTGCAGTTTACAATTTTTTCATTTTCTTTATTTTGCGTACAGTAAAGTTATCCTACCGTAAGTGCAGGTGATATATAGCACTCGTGTTTCCCATCCATACTCCAGTCTCTCCACAAAACTCCACATGGGTATTCTCAGACTCTACTCCTCGGCGACCCAGCCGTACGCAATACCGGTCAGAAGACCGGCACCTGCCCACAAGCCTGACCAGCCGAGCGCGCCCAGGATCTCCGTGCCTTGAATGGTAGCGAAGACGCGGATGAAGGTGTTGACAAATGAGCTCAGAACCAGCACGGAGGTACGCTTGGTCAGGACCTGGGTGCGAGCGCTGAAACCGTCCGGTCCGAAGCCGAGGTTGTACGCGAGCGTCTGGGCGAGATTGGCGTTCTCGGAGTCGAACTTGGCAGGTGCTGCGATGGCGTCGAGCGCGCGAAGCAGCTTGTTTGAGGCTGCGACGGCGGGCACGAAGAGGAAGCGAGTGGTGGCCAGGCCGGCGGGTGCGGCGAGCAGGACTTGCAGCAGCAGGTTCTCTTCGCGGCCCTGGTGGAGGGTGCGCAGGTTGTCGAAGTGGGTGATCATGTAGACGGGCAGCCAGGTGAAGGCGGAGGTGTAGAGGGTGACGGCGTAGATGGCGGCGCCGAAGATGGTGACGAGACCCAGGACCTGCCAGTCGCGCACAATGGCGCGCGAGGCGGCCTTGGTCAGTCTGGCGTCGGTGGCCGAGGCAGATCCGCGGGTGAAGAGGGCGAAAGGAATGGCGATGCTGAGCAGGTCTGTGGCCAGGGCGGGCAGAACGGCGTAGTCGTGTGCGGTGTAGAAGGCGTTGAGCAGGTAGTAGTAGGGCAGGTTGCTCAGCAGGGTGAGAGCGGTCAGGTCAAGCCAGTCGTAGCCAGAGGTGAAGGCGATGATCAGCGAGACGACCTTCCAGCTCACAACGGCGGCGACCTGGTAGTCGGAGGTCAGATCGCGGCTCACGGCAGCCAGCTCGAGGCCGGTCAGGTCGGCGAGGGCGCTGTAGGCAAAGGCGCTGATGGTCAAGCTGCTCACGACGACCAGCGGCAGACGCAGCCACGCGGGCAGCCTCGAGGGCGAGGGCAGTTCTGGTGCGTCCATCTCGGTGGGGTCCAAGGTCGCGGGTACGGGCTGCGAGGCAAAGTCGCGTGTCTTGACGTCGGTGTCGAATTGCTCGTTGGGCCTGACGGCGAGGAAAGGAACGTGTGATGCCATATGTTAGCGGAGAAAGAGTTGTTGCGTCTTGCGCGTGTGCATGTGATAGTGACAACCGTGGACGTGTCGCGTCGCAAGCGCAAGCAAGCAAAGCCCGCAAGCTTTTGCTTGCGCGAAGCTCGTTCCCTCGGTGACGCTGTTCTTTCACTTGCCTACGTCATATCCACTGGTCTGTGCGGTCACAAATGTAAACAATTCACTTCTTGCAGGATGTCTACGGCTGGGACATATGTATTGTTCTTCATGGTTATTGGTATGGGTATCTCAGGGAATGGACTACAGAGTCAAGCGCAGCCTCACGTGCGACGAATGCACCTCCTAATTATTCGCATAGATCGCAGCCAGCTTCGGCCCCGAGTAATGTGTCCGTGAGTGCACCAGCCACCAGAATCCGGTGACTAGCAAGACACCGACAAAAATTACGGAGTTCCCTGTTATTGAGCGTCAGCTTTGTGGATATTCACGAGCCATCGAAGTTGTAACTCACAATTCATTACGGGAATGGACGCCGGTAGGGCATATGGAAAGCAGAAGAAGATGTTGAAGAAGATGATCAGAGCACAGGCTATGCCGTTGACGACAAAGCCTGCATTGCCCATCCAGAAGGGACCTTTGGGCGTGTTTTGTCGCTTGCTGAGAAGGTGCGGTAGGATGGCCAGGAGATATGACATCGTAGTCAAGATGATAAAGCTGCCGACGAGACTGTTGAATCCAGCTTTGGAGCCCAACTGGATGGCACCAAAGGCGGTGCACAGGACTGCGCAAAGGACTGTCGCTTGTATCGGGCATGAGAGTCTTTCGTTGACTTGAGAGAAATACTTCGAAAAAGGAGTGGCGTCATCGCGTGCCAATACCCAGAACAAGCGCCCAACCATCTACACAAGATCAGTATGGTACAGTCTACATGAGAGCGTGCGTGACCTACCGTGACAGTCGTGATGTTGCATACGATCATGTTGAGGAAGACGATGAATAAGAGGCCAAAGGTAGCACCTTCGCTTCCAGTAGCCTGTCTGTACACTTCGGCGAGCGGGAAAGATCCACTGCTGTTAATGACCGCGTCAAGATCGGAGATGCCGTACAAGATTGTAATGACATAGCACAAAGCTGTGAGGAAGCCTAATGAAACTTGGGCGAAGACAGCCTTGGGAAGATCGACTTTGGGGTTGGGAAGCTCTGGTATTGATCAGCATGTGATGATCTCTGCTTCTCTTCTGTGGAAGGGGTCTGGATATACATACCTTCAGCCATGTGTGTAATTGCGTCAGGTGTACCTAGGAGTGACTGTCAGCCTCACGTCCTCACGAATCATCGGCAACGTGCACGAGAGCTCACCAATAGCAAATGCACCGTTGAGGACTCCGGCAAGGAAACAGACACCATTGCTCCACCCAGTGGTATTCTCGAAGTCCCTCCAAACAAAGCTGTTGCTAGCATGCTGCGACGGCATAGAAGCCACCACTATGATGGTCACAAGCCCTCCGCAGATGATCAAAGCCATGCCAACATACTGCAGATGCGAGATGAGCCTGTTGCAAAAGATCACAAAAAGCGTGCAGAGCCAGGTGATCGCGACAAACACAATGTAAGAATGCCACGCCTCCACCACGAAATCTTCGTGATAGTTTGCGTACATTTCCACGACCACATTTGCCGGAATGGATATGACGGAAGCCATGTCGAATATCCAGCCAAAGAAATTGAGTGCGCCGCAGAAGAAGCCGATACTGCGACCCCAAGAGCCTGCGGTCACAGAAGCCCAGTGGTATACGCCTCCAGAAGTCGGCATGCTGGAAGCTAGCTCAGCAATCGAAGCCGCGATGAAGCTGTAGAAAATGACAGCGACGATGAACTCGTATATGATTCCAGGAGGACCACCATTGAGAATAGAGATGGTCAGACTACCACCGATCACGATCCACGCTGAGTTGATATTCAGCGCAATACCGCATATCGAAAGAAGTCCATATTGGCGTTGCAATTGATCTCGATGGCCGGACGCGTTGATTATTTCCCCCTCTTTGCTGACAATGGATGTCCGTCGATCGGAAATGTCATGAACGGTTCCTGGCACCGAGTCAGGGACCTGTCGTGGTGGCTCATACGAGACCTTTTTCTCTTGAAACTGAGGAGTCTCCATTGTCGCAATGGCTGCTGTAAGGAACGACAAGAGTCTTAACGATGCAAGGATAGCTGCATCATCTCACTTGCGCTGACAAGGCCCTTAGATATGTAGATCACCCTTCTGATCCAGACACCAAAGGGCGCTCAAACGTGATTCCGCGCGCCATCGGACATTTCCAGATTGTGACTAAACTCTACACGCTTTCTCAAACAGCAGCAATAACGACATCACCAGATAGCTACCGCTGAGACGTAACGCGAGCTGCGAACATCCAGTCTGGGAGCTTGCCGCAATCAATGGACGACATGGGTGCTGCCGACACTTGATTGGTGCCGATAAGGCAATCCTTGAGGCGCGTCGGAGTTGGCTTACGAGGCTTGTTTTGCCCTTCATTGACTCAATGCCACTGGCCTATCCAGACTCGCTTACATAGGTATTCAGTAGGTATAGCCGAAGAAGTGTGGCCTTCGCTAAGAGCGTTTGCCGCCTGGTTTCGTGTTGTCATCCAGTGATCGCTATCGACGACTTCGCGCGCCTCGCATGTATCTCGGACGGGCGGTGCGATGTTGCCCGTACGCCATGGCTACATATGCTAAGCTGTGGATTAGGCCCAATCTGTAGTCTGTCAATAGAAGTAGATGGCGTTGCCTTTGCCCACATAATGGAGAAGTTTGTTATCAGAAGTGGAGCTCAGTCCGAGCCGTTCAGCAGCATAGTGGGCTGTCGCTTGTACATCACAGTAGTAGGTAGGTCTACCCCTAAGCCTGAGCCGACTCCAAGATCTGCCGCGTCAAAGTAAAAGGGTAGAGAGGTGATCGAGATAGGCATGTGGTTATGTCCGATCCAATCTAAACGCTATCTCCTGAGGCGATGAGATGGCGGAGGGTGAAGCCCTTCGTGGGCCGTGCGACGAGACAATTCCACGTCATCTCCTCGACCTCGCATCTGGTGTTGCCCTTTACACTGTCACATACTCTACCACAGTATTCATGCCCACTAAGAACGGCGAAGAGTGGTAGCGATAAGCATCTGCATACCTGCAGCCCGATCGCCCTCGGAGGTACAGATGAGTCTACACACACAACCCTTGTCCTTTTCCTGCATTAGCTTTATGGACCCTCACAGAGCTGTCGGCCATCTGAGCAGATAAGCATGCATATCATCTTTTTCCATTCAACTGAGCTCAGCACCGTTTAGGTAATTGTAAACATGAATGTCACCATAGCGAGGTCGACGATACGGTACGTAAGATGGCGCACTTCAAGCCAACGACCTTCCCCGAATCGAAGGTGGGCCTCTCATGATCACTGTACTGCTGAAAGAGTACCTCATACTTTGCGAGTGGTCCCGTACTTCCATTGACTTGTGATTCACTCGCGGTCTCAGCTACTATGGACAGCTCTCAAGACCAGACCAAAGCCAATGGCTCGTGGCTGCCAAAGATGTTCCGCAATACTTCTGCAAACTCCAAGGACCCCGAGCGAACGCCTGACGAACGAACTTCACTACTACCGTCCGACGAGGATCATGCTGCTGGTGAGACCTACAGCATTGCAAGCGATACGAAGGGAGAACTCAAGCTCGTTGGTCATGAATTTTGGACCTTGTTCAAAGGGAGTGTGCCCGTGATTCTGGCATACTCCCTCCAGAACAGCTTGCAGACTATATCGGTTTTGGTTGTGGGCCGCTTAGGTCCGGAGGCACTTGCTGTGTCTGCCTTCTGCTACAGTAAGTATTCGATGCTATCCTGAAATGTGATTTTCAGTGCAGTTCGCTGACTTCTTTTTCAGTGTGGGCCATGTGCACTGCTTGGCTAATTGGCATGGGCGGAACCACTGCCATCGATACACTCGCCAGCGCGTCATTTACAGGAGGCAAGAGCAAACACGATTTGGGAATTATCTTGCAGCGAGCTTTTGTCGTGTTGAGCCTCTTCTACGTGCCAGTCGCGATCCTCTGGCTGTTCGCCGGGCCCATCTTCCGCGCACTCGGTCAGGAAGAGTTCATCGCGCGCGATGGCGCCAAGTTCCTACAAGTGCTTCTCCCTGGCGGTCTTGGGTACGTCTATTTCGAATGCCTGAAGAAATACCTCCAAGCTCAGGGCATCATGCGACCGGGAACTTATGTTCTGCTCATCACTTCGCCCGCCAACGCCGGCCTCAACTTTCTCTTCATTTATACATTTAAGATGGGGCTTCTCGGCGCACCTTTGGCCACAGGCATTTCATACTGGCTGAGCTTCTTCTTGCTATTGGCTTACACGCGCTACGTCAGTGGGTGGGAGTGTTGGGGTGGCTGGAGCAAGAAATGTTTGGAGAACATTGGCACTTTTGCGCGGATTGCGGCTTTGGGCGTCGTTCATGTTGGAACTGAATGGTGGGCCTTTGAGATCGTCGCAATTGCTGCCGGTAATCTGGGATCTCTGTCTTTGGCTGCACAGTCTTGCATCATGACAGCCGATCAAGTTCTCAACACCATTCCGTTCGGACTTGGGGTCTCCGCAAGCGCCAGAGTGGGCAACCTCTTGGGATCACGCGATCCGATAGGCGCGAAACGGGCAGCCAACACCGCCGCTATGCTCTCTATGTTCCTCGGGACTCTCGTGCTCGCAGTTCTGATGGGCACACGGAACGTCTTTGGTCGCATTTTCAACGACGATGACAGCGTTGTTCGACTTACTGCGGAAGTCCTGCCGTATGTCGCACTCTTCCAGATTGCAGACGGTCTCAATGGCAGTTGCGGAGGCAGTCTACGTGGAATGGGACGACAGCACGTTGGTGCCGCAGTCAATCTCGTCAGCTACTACTGCGGAGCACTTCCCTTGGGAATTTGGCTGGCGTTCAATGGATGGGGTTTGGCAGGTCTATGGGTTGGCCAGTGCATTGCGCTCTATTTGGTTGGCTTTGCCGAATGGGCAATCGTTGCGTTCAGCGATTGGAACAAGCAGGTCGAGAACGCGTTCAAGCGCATGGATCACGGAGCTGAAGCGGAGGTTGGCGGCGTGTGAAGGCGGTCTGAAATGGCTTTAGATTGGTAGACACAACAAAAATGAATCGTAATTGAGAAAACCTGCCTGCCTACCAAATTTTACATAACACAAATCTGAGTTATTTCCTATCTTTCGGGCACAGCTCGCGTGGAGATGCCCATGACATGAACTCCGGATCTGCACGCAGCGTGCATATACCCCAGTCTTCTGGGCCCGGCGCCTTATCTTTACACCATCGAGACCATCCGATCGATGACCAAGCCTTCCTTCGAACTTGCACACGGCAGACGCAACCCAAACATGTCTACTACAAATGTAGAAGGTCGAATCGCTGTCCGCGGACCCGTCTGCAACTAGCAGGGTGTTCCACGTGTGCGCCGGAAGCTGCATCTCCTCGCCTATCTTCAGGTACGACATCGATGGAGCTACAATGTAGCAAGGCGATGATGACATTATTTGGATGGCCGGAAGCTCTCTTTGGAGCTCCCTGGTCGTGTCGGTAGCTAGCTTGTTAGTAAACAGAGGGTGTCATGATGAGAAGCATTTCCGTACGCATTGAGGAAGCAGATCCCTCGAAATATTTTGACTGCGAGCTCTTATATCGAAGCCGTTCCCATTCGAGTAGAAAGTTTGATAGTACAGAGAGCAATTGAACAATTTATTCCGCAATCATGAAGTACCTCGCTGCTGCCGCTGCCATTGTTGGCTCGACCTACGCTCATGGGCATCACGACGCCCAGACTCCCATTGAGGGACCGCACCAAGGTCTCTGGTACAACCAGCTTCCCGGTGATGGTGGTACCCAGGTTTGTTTCCTTCCCTGGTTTGTTGACCTGAGCTATGCTGACAGCTAAAGGCGGATTCTGTCTTCTCTGGCATTTCGACCTTCGGTCGTCTCCAGTACGCACCTTGCCTGGCCACCGACCAGGTCAAGTACGACATTGCGTTCCTTGGAGCTCCTCACGATACCAGCACAAGCTACAGGCCTGGTGCGCGTTTCGGACCGCAGGGAATTAGACAGGGCAGTCGTCGTCTCAACTTGTAGTAAGTTTAAATGGACCTGCCGTTGGATATGGACAATGGCTGATCTCGACGTGACAGTGGAGGCTACAATGTGCCTCTTGCCGCCAACCCGTTCGACAGCTGGGCCACAGTTATTGACTGCGGTGATGTTCCCGTTACTTCCTACGACCCGAAATGGGCGATCCACCAAATCGAAGAAGGCCACAACAGCATCCTCATGCGTGATCCTGCCACGCACGCCGACGAGCCTGGACTCGCGAAGAAAGACAAGACCTTTCCTCGTGTAATCACCATGGGCGGCGATCACTCCATCACACTGCCTTTGCTCCGCAGCATGAACCGCGCCTATGGCCCTGTGACGGTCATTCACTTCGACAGTCACCTCGACACATGGAAGCCGAAGGTCTTCGGAGGTGCCCCAAGCAAGGTAGCATCGATCAACCACGGTAAGGAAAGTATTCAGAATGATGCCCAAAATCTGAACTGACTCACGCTCTTCGCTCTGTAGGCACGTATTTCTACCATGCGGCCATGGAGGGCTTGCTGAAGAACGACACAAACATCCATGCTGGCATTCGCACCACCTTGTCTGGCATGTCCGACTACGAGAACGATGGCTACGTCGGATTCGAGATTGTCGAGGCCAGAGAAATTGACACCATCGGCACTGCTGGTATCATCAAGAAGATCCACGACCGTGTTGGTGAGTGTAGCGATGAGTGCTGGGAGCCAGACGCGATGCTAATGTTGTTCCAGGCAAGAACTCTCCCGTGTACCTGTCGATCGACATTGACACGATCGACCCGGCATTCGCCCCTGCCACTGGAACTCCAGAGACTGGCGGATGGTCTACTCGCGAGATCCGCACAATCATTCGTGGTCTCGAGGGCATCAACCTGGCGGCGGCTGATATTGTAGAAGTCGCCCCAGCTTACGACACAAACGCAGAGCTCACTACAGTATGTCATACAACCCCCTCCCACCCCAGATTTCGTTAGCTAACGGTTCGCTTCTCCTCAGATGGCGGCCGCCGACGTCCTGTACGAGGTCATGACGCTCATGGTCAAGTCTGGTCCCATGTCTTTGGCTGGACAGAAGTCGGGCGGAGCGAAGGTTGATCTTTAGGATGAACAAGGAGAGAGGAACACAACCAAGGCATTGATGTTAGAAGAGGTCGGGCGGCGTGATTTGTGGTGGCATGTTTGCGACACGAGTGTGAACATGGCAGGGTTTAGCAGCAATATAGCGTCTCCGCGTTACGTCTCACAACCATAGTCATTCCATATCGAGGAGGTATACCAGCAACACAGCAAGTCGTCGCATATCTGCTCGTGAGAGTCCATGTTCGTCTTTTTGGTGACGAAAATTCGAATGCATTCGGGCCAGATAGTAGTGATGTGAATACTGCCTGGGTTTTCGTGCAGTTCCGCTGATTTCTCGAAAGTAATGGTTTTTTTTTTTTGAATGTTTGCATGCGAGTGCGAGTGCGTACACTTGAGAAGCTCAAATCGAATCCCTTCCTTTATGAGGACATAGGCATCATGAGGGCGTCGGTGGTAGGATCTGAGGCGGTCAGCTGCTACATGTAACGATACTCCCTGAATGATCGAAGTGCTTTGTCAATAGAGTGCGATACGGATGAGCATCGATCTCAAGTCTGTCCGTGATTGTATGTTCATCTCCTTGCAGTAATTGCATATCAGCGGCTCAGGGTTCGGCCCGCTCACATCGGGCACCAACAGATCCCAGTCGTCTCAGTCGCATGGGAAACACGTCAACTGCCGCTGAGCCGCAAGGGTATCGCGGCCTTGGACGGTGTTCTCTCCGATATCTGGATGGGAACAGGCCTGGATACAGCCCCAACTCCAGAATGCAGCCCACTCGGCTTCTGGTCTCGCGCGCACTCCCCTGCTGACCTTCTGAAGTCAAGCGAACACATACGCGTAGGAGACCTCATGTCGCAATGAACCGCAGAATAGGGACCTTATCGATGCGATGCCAACACGCCCTATACAACACAAGCCACCCTCTCCACCAATGAACGTCGACGATCTTTACGAATGTTTGAAGCAGCGCGATCCCGAATGGCTCGCTGCGACTCTCAAGCAGCGCTGGGATCAAATAATGACCTCCCCAAAACACGAAGCTGACGCATTGGGTACACCTTCGTCGCTCCAGCCGGCGCAAAGCCATGCCCATGTCGAGTCTGCGAGGGAGACTGTAAGCAACCATGTCTGGCCATACGATATCACAGTACCAAAGCTCTCGCCTGGGCGCGAGATCTCTGCGCACATCCAACTCATCAGATCCCACGACTGGGCTTCGACAGAGCTTGGTCCCATGGCATCCTGGTCAGTGGAACTGCGGCACCTTGTCAACATGTGTATGACGGATCCACGCCCTGCCGCTGTGTGGTGGCATAAGAGCAGGAACATCATATACAATGAAGGATACGCATCAATACTGGGCAAAAGGCATCCTTCTGTTCTAGGTCAGAACTTGGTCACAGCATGGCCTGAAATGATAGGGACATTCGACCAGCACTTTCTCAAAGGGGAGGAGACTGGACTTCCTACAAGTGGAGACAATGCGCCCTACATGACGGAGCGGAATGGCTACAGCGAAGAGTTGTGGGCGTCTTGGAGCCTTACACCTGTCGAGGCGGAAAATCGTGGCATCGGGTTCTACAATGCGATCATCGAAACCACGAAGCAGGTGATGTCTGAGAGACGAATGTCCACTTTGATGTTGCTTGGGCGCTGTATTTCTGTAGCGACAGATACACAAGACGTTTTCAAGCGAGCCTTGCGAGGGTTCGAGCCAAATCACTACGATATCCCTTTCGCAGCAGTCTATGCTGCTGCAAGTCCCGATACATCGATGCAACATCCACAATCGCAGAGCGAGCAGCGCGACGCCGTATTCGATACATCGAGGTCTTCTTCTTCGGATAAGTCTTCCACGTTCGCAGAACGGCAATGGACCTTGGAAGGCATGCTGGGACTCCCCAATGATTGCCCTGGATTGCCATCAAGAATCGACTCCGAGGCAGGAGCTGCCGCTATAACCTCGCTTTTCGGCAGAATCATTGCCACCGGAAAGACCACTCTATTGAGGGTCGAGGACGGTACCTTCCCCAAGGGTCTTCGAGGCATCGCCAAATCTCGTGCCTTTGGCGACGACTGCACAGCCGCCGTGCTATGTCCTGTTGGACCTACAAACCGAGAAAATGTCGCGGGGTTTGTTCTCATCGGCATAAATCCTCGCCATGCTTACGACGATGACTACAAGACATTCATCAACATACTTTCGAGACAAATGGCGACGTCGATTGCTTCTGTCATAGTAGCCAAAGAAGAACTAAAGCGCACAAGGGCTGCAGCTGATTTGGCCACACAAGACAGGATCAGGCTCTCTGAACAATTAGCTGTAACCAAGCAGCAGGCGGAGGAAAGTGAGGTGCGCTTCCGTCGAATGACAGAATTGTCTCCCATGGCAATGTTCCATTTCGATGAGCTAGGCAACATCCTCTACGCCAACCAAATGTGGTTTGACCTCACGCAGCATCCTCGTGATTCTTTCCACCCACTGTCATGGTATGATGTTATCCATAAAGACGACCATGCTCTCATGGACCGCGAATGGGCGAAGCTCACAGCTGGGGACTCTGTGCATTTTGAATTGAGGCTCAAAATGCCCTTTGAGACTGAAGAATCCCTCAATGGTGAACCAATTCGTGGAGAGACATGGATAATAGCATCAGCATACGCGGACAAAAGCGAAGATGGGACGGTCAGGGGCATCCTTGGCGCCCTCAGCGATATCAGTCGACTGAAGTGGGCGGAGGGTTTCCAAGCTCGGCGAACCGAGGAAGCTATTGAGCTGAAGCGTCAGCAGGAGACCTTCATGGATATGACATCTCACGAAGCACGTAACCCACTGTCAGCAATAACGCTTTGTGCGGAGAGCATCCTCACCACTCTGCAGGAGCTCTTGAGCACGAACATTGGGCAAGACTACATACAAGTGTCAAAGGACACCGTTGATACGCATCTGGAGAGCGCTGAGATAATCATGGCATGCGCGCAACATCAGAAAAGGATCATCGACGATGTGCTCACCCTCAGTAAACTGGATGCCGGTCTACTAGTTATATGTCCAATCGAGTGTCAACCCGACGAGATCATCAAGCAGGCCTTGAAAATGTTCGACTCTGAGTTGCTGAAGTCAGACATCCACCTTGAATACAGCCTGCTTCCTACATACCTGGCTCTGAACATCGACTGGCTTCGTCTCGACCCTAGTCGACTGCTACAGATCCTGATCAATCTGTTGACCAACGCACTAAAATTTACAGCCAACTGTGATACGCGAAAAATCTCTGTGACCGTGGGCGCTAGTATGGAGCGGCCGACCGTCTCCAGCGATGGGCTGGAATACCTCGCTGACCCCAATCCCAAGGACCCCTCTTTACCGCGCGCAGCTGGTGAGATATATCTTTCAATCACCGTCAAAGACACTGGTCGTGGCATTACACCTGACGAGATGAAGGGTCTCTTCCAACGCTTCATGCAAGCCAGCCCTAAGACGTACATCAAGTATGGAGGTAGCGGCCTTGGACTCTTCATCTCTCGTGAACTCGCAAGTCGACAAGGAGGCCAGATCGGGGTTGCTTCAGAGCCGGGGAAAGGATCTACCTTCTCCTTTTACGTGCAATCCCAAATATGCAGTGCTCCACAGGTCAAGGACGCACATTCTACTCTGGAGATCACAACCAGCTCTGGAACGCGTAGGCGATCGAAGGCCTCGATTCTGACAGCTGCTGCAACAGTGGAGGTAGAATCCCAGAACCACGTTACCCACGAATTAGCTGTACGCAAAGCTGGCGAGCTTGAAAATCATTCCGCCAAAAAAGTCCATCTTCTTATAGTCGAAGGTGAGTAGTACTTACTCCAGTCCAGTCTTGATGACGCTCATCGCTAATCTACTAGACAATCTCGTGAATCAACGAGTAATGTCCCAACAGCTCAAGCGCGCAGGCTATGTCGTCACTGTCGCGAACCACGGCTTAGAAGCGCTCGAATACTTGGACAAGTCATGTCATGCTGATCCCAGGAATGGCGCACAGCTCGATGTTGTCCTTTGTGATGTCGAGATGCCAATAATGGATGGACTGAAATTCATGAAAACGGTCCGGGAGAAGGAAGCTCAAGGCACGCTGAAAGGACACCTGCCTGTCATTGCGGTCACAGCAAACGCAAGAGCCGAACAACAGGCTTCAGCTTTGGAAGCTGGAATGGATAGTGTTGTTACTAAGCCTTTTAGGCTTTTGGAATTACTTCCTGAGCTCATACGCGTTATGGAAACGAACGAAGACTAATAAAAATGACGCAATGAAGACGGGCAATTGCTATCAATACCACTCTCGTGTTTTACGATAAGCGCCAGTGAGATACGATGTGAGTGTCACCAATCAGTGATCTCTGCGCGCGTGTCATCAACACCGTTCTCGAGATTACCTTTGCAACCGAGAGACACTCTCAACTATGGGTAGGAGCACTGTGATATTTGAGGGCTTGCTGTAGTGTATAAGTATATTTACACACGTCCAGGCTAGCGTGATGCAATCGTC
>Ga0265797_10009058_pt1 | contig 13073 bp, 10 predicted proteins | sample P2T30metagenome_FD_192433 | JGI IMG/M metagenome (GOLD analysis project Ga0265797, IMG submission 192433) | Plant litter microbial communities from East Loma Ridge, Irvine, California - P2 T30 | ecosystem: Environmental > Terrestrial > Plant litter > Unclassified | place: USA: California... | reverse complement strand
TAGGAATTTGCCAAGTCCATGGACTACCGTTCAAGTTGATCGGAGCCTGTGTGAGATCCATAGGGAAAACTCCACTGTCTATGTTCATGCCATCGATAACTCCTAATTGGGAACCGAGACTTCCCAAACCCATGAGCTCGGATGTCTGTGGGTTGGCGCTATCGGAACCTGGTGTCTGGAACTGCACCTCCGCCGCTTTTTCGTCCACAAGTGCCATCTTCCGTTTGATGTCCGTCACAATCTTTGGTGGCTCTGACTGTGCAGATACTGCCTCGCGCGCGGACCAAGCTTGAAGTACGAGTCCCGCAAATATGGTGAAGAAGGGGTTTTTCGGTTTTGTTTCGATTGGACTGTCCTTTACCTCGATATCCATCAAACGAGCGGCGCAGTTGTCGCTCATCGCCTGCCACGATCGGTCTGCATGTTCGCCTAGTGGCCGCCTTTTCAACGCTTGAACAAGATGAACATAGACGGGAAAGGGGAAATTCAAGTAGACGATCCAACGGAAGTTCTTGATGAGGGGTGATGTCATGAGCATTGTATCGCACTCAAGCAGCCGGAGCGCAAAAGCAAGACCGAGGTCGCGTTGCTCGTCGCTTTCCTGTCCAAACTTCTGCGAATTGGTCGATAAGTAATTTGCGAATCCGATCTTTGCAAGTGATGCGCGTGTCGTCCATATAGTCAGGAAGTGCAACGGGTTCTGGGCATCGCAATGCGCAAGATACTTTCGCTCCATCGTCGAATCGAACTCTGTAAGTTCATCGAATTCTGAATGAGCAGAGACGGAGGCCTTCTTCGAGAACGTTTTTAGGGCTGGGTTGATAAAATCCAGATGAGAGGGGCTTTGACGCACGAATTCGCCAATCTGACTGCGTATCACTGCAAGAGGGAGTATCCGAAGTCAGTGATGTCTCACATGTATTTTAAACAGTCAGAACTCACCTGCAAACAGTGCTTCGGATAAAACCCCGAACTCAGCAGGCTGAGTGCTCATCTCGGCCCGTAAACTGAAGTCATTGACATTGAGCGGAGGTTTGCAGTCCCAAGTTGGAAGCAAGCTAGTGGTCTTGCACTCAGTCATCTCGGCCATACGGTTATCGTAAAGTGTAAGAGACCACCACAGCCTTCTGCGGAGCTCGGCCTCGAGCACGGAGTGCCTGGCGTTGGTAGATTCTGTGTCGATACCCATTCGCTGGGCAATGCGAACAGCAGCTCCTAGCATAGACGACAGTGACCGTGGGTCTGTGTCAGGCTTGAGTGATATCAAGTAGAGATGAAGAGCTGTCAAACATTCTCTATCGCTGGATTTCAAAAATTCACAGTTCACTAGCGCCTCTCTTGCACCCACCTGATAACCTCTGATAATTTCTGATCTACGCCTTCCAAACATCGCTTGGCACTGCTCTTGATCCAGACTGAAGATAGCCATGCAGTAGATTGAGAACATGAGAGCCTCCAAATTAGGATCGATGTTGGAAATGTCGCTAGCGGCATCGATGATGCGTGCTTGGAGGGTGGGGGTATGGGTAAGCTTCAGCAATGGATCAACATTTTCCAGGTACAGTTGCCAGAGCTTGAAGATCTGGGCTTGTGGTGGATGTAAGGTTGAGAGGCTGACATCTGCGCTACGCGAGCAAAACAGCAGGTCCTCGCTGCGGTGCAGTTCGTGTGCGTAGAGACTAAACATGGTGGTACAAAGTCAGTGCATGCTACACATGCAATTTGTGTAGAGACACTCACTAATCCCATGCTTTCACAATTTGTGCTTGTCGTAGTGCGTGTCGAGACGAAGAACTGTGGTCAGAACCATCGTCGCTGGCGTTATCATCAGCATCGTATGCTCTTCGGTTCATGGCATGCCAAAAACTCCTATTGCGATTAGAAGTGTTTCTTCCCAGTGCTACAGCTTCTTCATACTTGGCTTGGGAATTCTCGGCATCTCCTGTGGAGGATGGCTGAGTCCTAGTGTGCTCCTTATCACGACTGTCGCTTCTTTCTTCGGATCGCGTTGGCGGGTTCGAAAACGCATGCAAGGCTTGGAAAGCAATGCCGTTTTTCGTAAGGAGATCCTCATAGTGGCGCAGGCGATCGAGCAACTCTCGCTCAGGAAATCTACGGCGTCTCTGCCGGGGTATTGTCGCAGCGGATATACATTGTGTACCAGCCTTGGTACAGTTGGAACAAGGATATTTTCGATCGCACTTGACCTTTCTTTGCGCGCACAGCACGCACGAAAGTACGCGCTGCGGCTTGCTTGCAGCAGCTAGTGGAGATAGAGCATCAGCACTGAGCTCAGGCGTAGGTATGTCCGAAGACATATTCAAGACGTTACTCTGCCCGCTGAGACCGAATTGGCGATCACGTATAGCAGCTGAGAATGTAAGAGACACCCTCAATAGCTGTGGGTGGGGAGGCGACAAATATCAGGCAACCACGCGCAAGCCGCTAAGCAGGACCCTGCTTATTTCCGGGCAACACATTATCGAGCTGAACACATTGAATGGGAGCATTGTCGATTGATGCGGCTAATACGGCCCTGGCGACGTGAAAGGCGTTCTGTCATGATGTCAACGGGGTGCGAGTGTCTAGAGAACGTATGGGGCTTACGTAACGCGCGCTCGCGTTGGTTTCAGTCGCGTTCCTCCAGCCGTTCACGCTCTGCTTAAGGCTGGCTTGTAGTGGCCTCGCATAGTCCATCAAAAGCGTTTTAATGCATGTCCACTTCATCTATACATGGATACGCGTACTTTACACGCGCAGATATGGCGACGCTCGTTGTTTACAGAAGAAACCCCTCTCTGCACGAAACAGTATAGCTTGAGCTTACGCGCACATGTCACCCCTGACCTCCTTCTAGAGAAGATATTGCGAAGATGGATAATTGACTCCAGATTACCTGGCAGGTGTTGGGCATGAGATAGTGTCTACGATGTAGACTCGATTTGACTGTAAGCCGCTCGGCCAGATCTAACACCCGACACCATCACGTGCTCTTCGACATAAGTCCTGACTCCTAGGACGACGGAATACAACGACATACCATAGCGCCAGTATAGACTCCAAAGATATTCTAGCTATGTTAATTCTCTCGCTTGTTTCGGGGATCTGCAAAAGCTGTAAGCTCCCCTTGTTCACCAAGGCAGCTCGCGCACCATGTCGGACATTTCTATTCCCCGAATGCATTCGTGTAGCAAGACACACTTCTCGGATTCTTGCACATACCGAATGTACATATAATAGCCAAGGCTTCGTTTCCATGTTCGTAACACATCAAAAATCAAGCTTCTCTTCCATTCTTGGCTCGATCCTACCAACGTTTACATAATGACTACATCAACTCCGACTGACCCTCTTCCGGAGGCACGACCGTCCACCTTCACCCAGGATACCGAGAAAGACGACTTGACTCCGCCCCCGAAAACAAACGAATATGCCGATGCGGAGAAGAACTACGATCCTAAGTCGCTCAAGTTCTGGCTTATCGTCATCTCGATCTATCTCGCCTTCTTCCTCGTCGCTCTGGATCGCATGATCATTGGTACGCGAATTTCATATATGCTAGATTCAGTACTAACGAGTCTCAGCTACTGCTATACCGGCGATCACGAACACATATGGCTCCATTGCAGATATTGGCTGGTACGGCAGCGGCTATATGCTTACGTGCGCAATCTTCAATCCACTATTTGGAAAGATATACCAGCTGTACAGTACGAAATGGACATTCCTAATGTCGATTTTCATCTTTGAGGTGGGAAGTGCTTTGTGCGGGGCTGCACCTACTTCCGATGTTCGTAAGTAATACGCAAAGCCATAAGGTCTTCAGCATCCTGACCTTCATCATAGTCATCGTTGGTCGCGCAATCGCTGGCATAGGAGCGGCAGGCATTCAATGCGGTGCGGTCATGATCATTGTTCCCCTCGTCCCACTACGCAAGCGACCCGTTTTTACTTCTTTTTTCGGCCTCGCATTCGGAGTGTCATCTGTATTGGGACCCTTCGTTGGAGGCACCTTCACGGACAGCGCGTAAGCTATTCGATCTGCTCCTTGAATCAGTGCTGACCATATATTAGGACCCTGACATGGAGATTTTGTTTCTACATCAACCTTCCTGTGGGCGCTTTGGCTTTTGCTACCGTCTTCTTCTTCTTACATCTCCCCTATACGCCGAAAGAGAAGCTGTCCATTTTCGCGCAGCTCAAGCGCCTCGATCCAATAGGCCTCACTTTTTTCGTGCCTTCGATGGTATGCCTCATCATGGCTCTGCAGTGGGGAGGTACGACCGATCCCTGGTCGGCACCGAGAATCATTGGCCTGCTCGTGACTTTCGTAGTCACGTTCGTCGCGTTCCTAATTGTGGAGTTTACAATGCCAGACACGGCTATGGCTCCGCCTCGAGTCATTTTGAACCGTTCTATGGGTGGTGCCATGCTTTTCATCTTTCTTCTCGCTGGCGGCATGATGAACGCTGTGTACTACCTCGCGATCTGGTTCCAGGCAGCCCAGGGCCAGTCTGCCATGCAGGCTGGTGTACGTACGATACCGATGGTCCTGTCACTCGTTCTCTTCGGTATCATCACAGCGGTGGCTACCCAAAAGATCGGATATTATGTTCCTGCTATGCTCCTTTCGCCCATCCTCGCATCGATCGCTAGTGGCCTCCTTTCTACACTTACCCCACACTCCCACGCAAGCAAATGGATCGGCTATCAAGTATTCTACGGGTGTGGACTTGGCGTTGGAGCACAAACGGCAAATCTGGTAGCGCAGACTGTGTTGCCCCGTTCAGACGTCTCTCTTGGCATGGCGATGGTAAGTGGTGCCTATACGAAATGCATATAAACATACACTGACTTCGCATCTTCACCTCTGCAGATGTTCTTCATGAATCAACAGGGTGGCGCCATCTTTCTTGCTGTTGGGCAGAATCTGTTCTCGACTCAACTTGTGGAGCGGTTATCCGGCATTGCCGGTCTCGACACCAAAGCCATCATCAACACTGGCGCCACAGAGCTTCGCAAAGTGGTGCCGGCGAATGAGATTGACACGGTGGTTTCAGCTTATAGCTATTCATTGACACGAGTGTTCATCTTATCAGCAGCCCTCAGCGCTTGCGTAATGATCGGGTCGCTGATGGTTAAGTGGGTAAGCATCAAGAAAGATGCTCCGAATCCAGAGAAAGCGGTGTCGCAGGACGTGGAAGCAGGTATTGATGCGAAAAGTGAGCGCTGAGAAGGCTGCCGTTATTTGGGTCAGGGTAATTGACACCAATCGGGGCATTTAGTTTGTGTTGGAAATGTATATGCAACAAGGCAAGAAAATGAAAGTAGTTCGAATAGCATATTAACAGCCTCGTTTGACTCAGCCCTTCCACACTGTTGAGGTCACCAATGGCATGAATACACAATACATGCTTGACACTGATTGTTCAATTCTTTCGTCCCTATAGTTGTCAGGACGACGTTCGCGTCACCAAACGCTGCATCATACTATGCAAGACGAGGATCGAACAAATGCGGACACTGCAAGCGCTTTCCCACAGTCCACGTTGGCTTAGAATATGGAAGCCCACAAATATTAAGGGCCTTGTAGATTTCTAAGATACATTTCAAAAAAGAAGACATGACTTTCGATGAGCTTCGGTATAGCAGACAGAGTAAACAACAGGATGGCAAAGGAGAAAGTTGAAGAATTTCGGTTTCTTCCGTGACTAAAATGTATGATTTCTTTTGACAGTGCCAATGACGCGTCTAGACAAAACCCTGTTCTTCATGATTGACTAGCCAAATTACTAACGTCAGCACTGCGTATCCTCTCATGAGACACCATTAGTTCTTTTGGAAACCACTCCGCCAATTTCCCACCTGGCCTTCCTGGAACCTGTGGTAATTCGTCGTCTTCACTTCCGGCAATCATGATACCAAGAGCTGCTCCTGAAAGCCAGGCCCACACCATGCCCTCTCCGGAGAAACCTGCTGCAATCCACTCTCCACAATGGTACTTGTCGCTCGACGTCCGCTTTTGTTGTCTCGTATCCCGCCCTGTTAACTTTGTATCCAAGCGACCGACTAGTGGAAGAGAATCTCCTGTCAGGCCGATGATACCTGACCAGGTTTGCTTCAATTCGGCACCAACACCCCAATTTGGATGAAATATCGCTGGAAAAATGCCTGCAATGTGTGTAGTGGTCAAAGGGTCGAGCGGAGAGCCATCGTCATATCGACCGACTTGATCGATACCTTGCTTTAGCGATCGCAGGAAACCGCCTCCGATCATCAGATCTCCTTTGGAATCACCTGCGGCTGGTGGCCTTTGTGTGACGTAGTCAAACCCCTCACCGTAAACAACACTCCAGGAGTGCATGCCATCAGCATATGCGAAATTTTGTCCTGGTTTTTGAGCAGACATATGGGCTTGTGCACCCACGATCTTGCTGCGTAGTCCTGGGACGAGCTGACTAGCGAAGGCGTTGGTAGCGTGAACTACGTGTCGGACAAATACAGTTCCTCGAGTAGTCTGCAAAGCGTACGGGAAGCCTTCCGGGGCATCTTTTGGAACACTTATCGACTCTACAGGGGTATTCGTCTCAACAGAGAGACTATGTGAGAATTCGTCCAGAATGCCACGCCAGATAGATGCAACAAACCGGTACGCCCAAATAGCCCCTGCTTGGTAGGATAAAGCACCGACGACGCTATTATTGACGCCAAACCTCTGTCTTTATTAGTTCCTGGGTCGTCTCGATTAGTTGAGGGATGTCTCAAACCTCATGTGCTTGATTGCTATTCCATACTGCAATCTCAATTTCTGGCAACCACCTCTTCAATTCGTCAATATCGGCGACGGCCTTGGAGAAACTTTGCTCATCCAGGAAAAAGTCAACAGTCTCGACCCTCCGAGCTTCGGCAGCATTGATGCCTTGGCTTTGACATAATTCGATCAAACAATTGATATGTAGAGATTGAAAACGCGCCAGTGCAGCAGCGCGATCTTTTGGGAAGAGCTTGCTGAATCGAGAAAAGGACTCATATATCGAAGGTTTGATGTGGCCGCCATTTCGAGCGGTGGCACCGCTGCATAGCTGTCTCGCGTCGAAAACGATCACCTTTTCATTCGTACAAATGTTACGACGGCGTCGCTCGTGTAACAATGACCGCGCGACAGCAGCGCCGGCGATTCCGGAACCAATGATAGCCACATCTGCGGTCTGCGGCAATTTGGGCGAACTTACATTAACAAGTTCAGGATATGGAGGATCGTTGAGCCAGTACGGCTGGGATGGTTTGGGGCTTGGGAGACCTGGAGGCTGCGATGCACGCTTCAAAGCCTGATTGAACTCGGTAGACAAAGCTTTCAGAACGGAAATTGTTGAAATTAAGACTCTCCATGTGTTCTGCAAAAGCGAAAGCACTGCCCCCATTTTGATGTAGATGATTTGTGAAGTTCCGAAAATGATTGGGAAACCTGCTTGTCTTAGAGAACTGGAGAAAGATCCTAGAGCAACACGTAACGCTATACGATGTGCTTATCGTGATTAGGCTTAGCTACAATACCTACAGGCCCACTATTTTCACAACTACCTCAAGGTTCAATTCCACGACTTGGATTTCCAGAACAACCGAAGATATTAGCCGATTGTTAAATGGTACACAGTAGGTCCGCCCGGTAGGCTACAGGGTGTGTGAACAGTAGCGCACATCGCCGTTGAAGCCTTTGCTAATTGGGGGTCCTGCATAGCTTCAAGATGGGTATCTGACAACGGACCGGATTCAACTTCCAGGACGGAAGACATCAGCCAAGTTTTCATCGGTAAATAATAAGCTTATCTGGTTTTCCTGTCACATACGACCATAGGACACTGAAAATTAGGCTTCCCGTCCGCTCAGCCATATACAAGCAGTGTACCGGCGGATTAGTAGTTAGGTGGGTGACCACTAGCGAATCCCCGCTGTTGTATGTTTTTGCGCCTTTTTGTTCCTCGCAAGGAAAGGACGGAGAGAGTGTGCTGGATCGTGGCGGTTTGCTACACAAGGCGAGCACTGGCGTAATAGAAGATGAGGCGGGCAACTGCTTCACTTTTTGTATATTGGCGGACGTTTTGGGAACTGAGGATCTATCATTTTTCGTGTATCGTGAAAACCGAAGGTGAATCCGCCTGTAACGCCAACTCCAATGCATATGAAATCCTATCTTTCATCGAGTATCCACTTTAACCGACCCATCGCCTGGCACTCTTGAACATGCGCGACCACGGGCCGAGCTCACCCCATCCTTCGGTATCCCGTGGGATGTAGCTACCCACCTCCTTCAAGATGGTTCGCTCGGGGTGCGGCATGAGCGCCAACACCCTTCCATCGGTACTCCTCACACCGGTGATACCCATTGGACTGCCGTTGGGGTTGTATGGGTATGTCTCGGTCTGCTTTCCGTAGTTGTCGACATAGCGGAGGGAGACGAGGTTCTCGTTGTACAGGGTTTGTGGGCTGGAGACAGAAGAAGCCGAGTTAGAGAAGTGAGCGCGTCCCTCGCCGTGTGCGGTGACAATGGGAAGTTTGGAACCGGCCATGCCGTGCAAGAAGACGGATGGTGGTGTGTTGGGTCCTTTGGGATCGAGAACTTCAACCATACAGACACGCGCCTCGTATTGCTCGGATGCGTTGCGCTCGAAGCTTGGCCATAACTCCGCACCAGGAATGAGTTCCTTAAGCTTGCTCATGAACTGGCAGCCGTTGCAGACACCAAGAGCAAAGGTGTCTGGGCGGTTGAAGAAGGTTTGGAACTCTTTGCGTGTGTTGGGATGCAAGAGGACGGACTTTGCCCAACCTTGACCTGCGCCGAGTACATCACCGTAGGAGAAACCACCGCAGGCTGCAAGACCCACAAATCCAGCGAGTGAGACTCGTGAAGAGATGATGTCAGTCATGTGTACATCAATGGCAGTGAATCCAGCTTGATGGAAAGCGAATGCCATCTCTGCTTGACCATTCACACCTTCTTCGCGAAGAATGGCCACACGCGGCTTGGCAGTGAAAGGTGATTTGAGGTTAGACATGAAGGGTAGGATATTTTCAGCGGGTTTGAAGGTGAGGTTGTACGAGAGACCAGGGTCCTTGTCGTCGAGGATGCTCTTGAATTCGGTGTCGGCGCAAGCAGGGTTGTCACGAAGCTTCTGCATCCGGTACGAGGTCTCCGCCCAGCGTTGCTGAAGCTTCTGGCGGCTGTTGCGGTAAACGCATTGAGTGCCGACATAAAAGGAAACGTCTTGTTTGGGCGCTTCTGCGACACGACCGATCTTCTTGATCATACCTGGAGGTGGTCCGCAAGTTGCAAAGCAGCGGTTAAAGGCAACTTCATCCTTCTTTCTGACCTGGAAGACAGCTCCGAGCTCTTCGTTGAACAGTGTTTCCAGTACGTCCTTGGGCTCGCTCGACGAGGCGACGCCATCGAGCATGATCTCAACACCGCATCGTCCGGCAAAGGCCATTTCAGCGAGGGTTGTGAAGAGACCACCGTCAGACCTGTCGTGGTAGGCGAGGACGATTCCAGAGTCATGGAGTTGTTCGATAGCGTCAAAGTAGTCCTTGATGATATCGGCATCGTAGACATCAGGCGCTTCGTCGCCAACCTGCCCGAATGTCTGCGCCAAAGCAGAGCCGCCCATGTGCTTCTTGCCCGCTGCTAGGTCGACAAACATAAGAATCGTCTCACCAACGTCTTCGACTCTCTCCAGGGCGGGCGTCCAGGTTCGGTCAATGCGGTTGACAGGTGCAAACGCCGTAATGACGAGCGACATGGGTGCAGTAACTTCCTTGGCCTCCCCGTTGTCCGACCACTTCATCTTCATGCTCATTGAGTCCTTGCCGACGGGGATAGATATACCAAGTTTAGGGCAAAGATCCATGCCGATGGCCTCAACAGCCTCGTACAGAGCTGCACCCTCTCCGGGATGACTGCTTGCGGACATCCAGTTGGCCGAGAGTCGGACTCTGGCAAGCCTATCGAAGAGACTCGCTGCAGCGATGTTCATCAGAGATTCCGCCACAGCCATCCTGGCGGATGCTGCTGGGGAGATGAGCGCCAGTGTAGGCTTCTCACCCATAGTCATAGCCTCGCCAGTCTTGACACCAGCCAGCAGCGATGTAGCTGTTACCGATACATCAGCCACCGGGGTTTGCCACTTGCCAACCATCTGATCGCGAGCGGTAAGGCCGCCCACAGTTCGGTCTCCAATAGTGATAAGGAAAGACTTGGATCCTACAGCTGGGAGAGTGAGAACTCGGTCTACGGCCTCAGCGACCAAGCCATCCTTAGGCGTGTCAGGGATGTACATTGACAAGCTGCTGTCAAAAGCAGGAAGCCTCAGCTTGCGGCTCTCAACAATGCGCGACATCTTTGGTGGCTTTCCAAACAGTGTAGCCATTGGAAGGTCGATGGGTGTAGGGTTCTCCTTGGAGTCCCTGTCATTCAGCACCAGACGCTGCTCTTTGGTCGCTTTGCCAACAACGGAGTAACCGCATCGCTCTCGGTGGCAGATGCGCTTGAACAGGTCGAGCTGATCAGGACTGACTGCAAGTACATACCGCTCTTGAGCCTCACAGCACCAGATCTGCAGTGGGCTCATGCTCTTGTCAACGTTGTCTATCTCGCGTAGCTCAAAGATGGCACCAAGACCAGAGTCGTGAACGAGCTCGGGAAGTGCGTTTGACAGACCACCCGCTCCGACATCGTGAATGAAGAGGATGGGGTTCTTGTCGCCCATTGAGCGGCATGCGTCGATGACTTCTTGCGCACGTCTCTGCACCTCGGGGTTGCCTCGCTGCACACTGGCAAAGTCGAGATCGACCTTGCCCTCGCCGGATTGGATACTGGATGCCGCACCGCCACCGAGACCGATAAGCATGGCGGGTCCACCGATGACGAGGAGATGCGAGCCAGCTGGTACAACGTCCGGGTCCTTGAGCGCGTGCTGTGGCCTGACCGTTCCGACACCACCTGCTAGCATAATAGGCTTGTGGTATCCTCGTAACTCTGACTCCTTCTCGTTTGTGAAGACGCGCATAAGCATGGTGCGGAAGTAGCCCGTGGTGCATGGGCGACCGAACTCGTTGTTGAACTGGGCGCTGCCGATGGGTGCCTCGAGCATGATGTCCTGGGCACTGGCGATGTGCGAAGGCTTTCCGACATCTTTCAGCTCCCATGGGCGCTCAAAGCCCTCGATGTTCAGGTCAGACACAGTGAAGCCTGCCAGTCCGGCCTTGGGCTTGGAACCCCTTCCGACAGCTCCCTCATCTCGAATCTCACCTCCAGAGCCCGTAGCCGCTCCCGGGAACGGTGAAACGGCGGTCGGGTGATTGTGTGTCTCGACCTTGCAGAGGATGTGTACCGTCTCTTTGGTGCCGTGCCACTCGCCTGTGAGATCGTTGGGCGCCCAGAAGCTGGCCTCCTCGCCGTTCAAGACGGCAGCGTTGTCGCTGTATGCGCTTACGACGTGGTTGGGGTGCTTCTGGTGGGTGTTGCGGATCATGCCAAACAGCGACATGGACTTGCGCATGCCGTCGACGGTGAACTCGGCATTGAACTGCTTGTGTCGGCAGTGCTCCGAGTTGACCTGGGCAAACATGAACAATTCGACGTCGACCGGGCCTCTCTTCAGCTCCTGTGTGTAGGCCTCGACGAGATAGTCAATCTCGGACTTGTCCATAGCCAGGCCCAGCTCCCTGTTGGCGTGGTCCAGGGCGGCGTGGGCGCTGTTGTACTCGTCGAACTTGATGGTCGTCGCCTGGGCCGGCTCGCTCTCACCAAAGATGGCATCGAGATTCGGGGCGGTGCGGCTTATCGTCTGCGTCATGCGGTCGTAGAGGTGGTCGCGGTTGGGGATCTCGTCGGCCTCGAGGGTGCGGTCGAAGGTGGCGGCGATGACCATGCCGCGCTCGACGCGCTTGACTGCATTCTCAAGGGTGCATGTGCGCGCAATCATGGAGGCGAGGGAGCTCCATGGCGATATGGTGCCAGCCCGTGGGCAGACGTAGAAGAGGACCGTGTTGGCGTCGCGAGGTTCGCCGCCGCGGTGGACGGCGTCGAGGAGGGCCTGGGAGAGGCGGTCGTCGCTGCTGGGGTACTCGCCATAGTGGAGAAGCTGCTGCAGCGTCTTCAACTCGTCGTCGCTGAGTTGCTTGAGGGGGTTGACAAAGTGCACCCAGAGCGAGCGCACTTCCTTTGCGCCAATGGCCTGGGCTAGGCGCTGGAGACGGAAGTCGGAGTAGGCCGACGAGCCCGGGAGGATGAGATATGGGTCCTCGTTTGACGCCATCTTGTGTGACGCCTAATCGGTTTGTTCGAGTCGATATCGCGGGTGTCCGAAGACAAGAGCGATCACGGCCGTCTTCACATGGATGGCGGGGGAGGGGAAACTTTCACAAAAAAAATCGGCGCGCGTCACTGCCGCCGCATCCTTGTCCTCCTCCTCCTCCACTCCATAGAGGGCAACTTCTCGCTTTAGTGTCCATTAGACACAGCGCGATTGCGCAAATCTCCTGCACGTCTCCGGCTATGGTGCGAGTTTCTAGCATTCCATCTTTTCTTCTGCGCTCTTAGAAGGCGCCGCCGAAATCTACCACGATTGGGCGCGAACGTACATATCTCTCTCCTGGCCCGACATCGCAATGATATGCAACCCGGTTAAGAAGACCATACCTTGACGGAAGCCCGACGGGAAATGCTGTATACAATTCCGAAATACATTAGTCGTTGTGCTGATTCGATGTTGTCGGCTATAATCGGCACCCGTTTGACCAGCGTCCATACGCGCATACAATTATGGGACATGATAAGCGTGTCGGTGTCGGTATATCAACTACCCAAACACCAAGCGCTAACTACAATCGTGAGGTAGACAAGACAGCAGCGTTTCTTGTTCCTTCACTTCTTATACATCTTATTGTCTCATAGCTAAACTGCATCGTATACAATGCCTAAGCACATCGCCATCGCCGGTGCTGGTATTACAGGCCTCGCGTGTGCCTACCTGCTCTTGGAAGCTGGCAACAAAGTCACCATTGTAGCGCGAAACTTA
>Ga0265797_10009057_pt1 | contig 13074 bp, 17 predicted proteins | sample P2T30metagenome_FD_192433 | JGI IMG/M metagenome (GOLD analysis project Ga0265797, IMG submission 192433) | Plant litter microbial communities from East Loma Ridge, Irvine, California - P2 T30 | ecosystem: Environmental > Terrestrial > Plant litter > Unclassified | place: USA: California... | reverse complement strand
CCCCCCCCCCAACTTTGATGGGAAACGGCGTTTTTGGAAAAGGATTGGGTATTCTTATGATTTTAGCGATGGGCGTTCTTTTTCTTTTGCTGGTTTCTTATTACCCTGTCACGCATTTTCGAGCGCGGTACGGCGCTTTTGTGTTTTCTTGGTATATGACCATTGGTGCTTTTGAACATTAGATTTGGATCCCGCGGTTCCTCTTTCTTGTATATACCCGTCCTGCTACCGCCTTCCTTCTCGAATCGCAGAAGAAAAGACGATTTATTTCCAAGAACATGTTTTATGCATGCCTTCCTTCTTGCCTTGATCGTCAATCTTCACGCCCAAACCTCCCTTGCTTTCACCATCAAGACCCCCTCAATCCCCTAGTTGTGATGCCGTGTTGAAAACTGTAGAGGTCATTTAGTGTGTGGGCTGAGAGTACGTATGTTACGCTGGTGCTGCTGCCTGTCTCGTGCGTTTCAGCATTTTCTGGAGGTGAGTGGTGGTCCATGTTCTTTGCAATTGCGCCGAGGATCTTTGGTGAGTTAATGAGAAGGAGTGCGGACGTGGTCAGAGCAGTGATAAAACAGGCACGAGGGCAATACCCCTCTCGTCTTCCGTATGGGATCGAACGAAATCTGCCACGTTACGATATTAGGACAGCATTGCTGGCTTCCCTATCTCAGCGAGGATGATCTGCCTCGCGGCTTAGCAGACTTGTCTTTCCACTTTTCGCTCTGCTAGTACTCCTCCAGGTACTGCCGCACTGAGCATCGCGGCGCTCGTCCTGAATGTTATGCAGCCGCTTGCACAAGAACAAGCGGCTTGTGATTTTCCGTCCCAGCACTGTTAACCTTATCCAGCGGATGCGCGTTAAGCTTGCGCTCGTCTTTGCTTTATGTCTCTCTATCGTTATAATTCATCTCTTGTCTCTCCATTATTTGAACTCATCTCTTAGCCGCCGCGCAGAACGACCGCCTTTTGCTGAACCGTAGCGACACAATCTATTTGGTGATACTTGAGTGGTAGGGTCAGAGTTAGGGCTTCGAGATCTATTAGACTGATGTGAATGAAGACACCTTTCCCACATCAGTACCATGCACTTACCCCCACTTTCGCCCAGGGTTAGTTGTTGACCACCCTCGGCTTGCCAAAGCCTTGAAGGAAGACACATACGTGGCAATAGTTGTCATGTGTAGTGAATAATGCCGATCCTTTGATCTCAAGTGGTGCTGATAACGACGTTGATCAAGGTGTCGTTATTGACGTCCATCTATCTCGTACTGTTCGTCACAGACACTATGAACTTCTTCCTTTCTCCCAATAAACAAGGCCGCCACGATTGCTGTCGATGCGCAGATACTAGCAAGTACAGCGTTCATATTCCCATATCCAATCTCCTCTCTTAGCTTCCCTGCGAAAAGAGGCCCAGCTGCTAATCCGCAGCTCCAGATCATATTATTGATGCCATAAAGCTGCGCGTACGGCGCCTGGTCGAACAATTGCCCGTTTGCCTTGAAGTACTTGTCAACAATCTTGCTCGATTCCACAGTTGCGGGACTGTTGATATTCGCCAAGCCAATGCCGTTGAGTACTAGTATGCCCGCGAAAACCATAGTCAGATGTGTGGTGTTCTTGAGTCCCATGGTGCTGAGTTCTGCAGGTAGACGGAGAAGTAGGAGCGTTGGTATGAGCCAGACAAAGCCTAGAACCGAGATGAGCCTTGTACCATAGCGATCTACTGCCCATCCAAATGCTGGACCAAGGAGAAAGTCGGCACACCCTAATGGAAGAAAGAGAAGACCAGCCGAAAAGCTACTAGTGCCAAGCTGCTCGGATGCTTGCAAAGACAACGTGGCGTCGAATGCACCGAGGAGCATACCTTGGGTGAATCCAATCCAAGTGGCAGTAAGAAGACCTGTATGACGGTAGAAAAGCAGGACGGGAAATGCTCGAGTGAGCCGATTGGTAGGTTGTCGGAGCCGATACTTCTTATGGATGTTGTTTAGCGAGGGGTACTCCTCGCTGGCCGAATCCAAACTTGGTGCCGGTGCCTGTGAGTGTAGGCTAGTGTACTTCGTCGTAGCATTGTTTTCGATCGTAAGTAAACGCAAAACCAGATCCACTGCTACTAAGCCCATTCCGATGCCAAATACCCCTGCATAGCCGGACTCGGTGTACAAGAAACCACCAACGGAAGGCGACAGCAGCCCAGCGACTGCCGCGAAGCTGGAGATCGTGCCCATGCTCTTTCCCAAGTTCTCCAGTCCCACACTCTCTCTTACGAGGACGAGTCCAATTGTCCAAACGACGCTCCCTGATGCACCCTGGAGTATCCTGGCAATGACCAATACATGAATACTGCGCCCGATGGCAAGCAAGATCACGGAGACCATCAACATCATGAGACCAAGTGTGTATATCGATTTCCGTGACGAGTAATACCTGTCGGCGAGAATTCCCGCTATCGGGGACGCTGCACAGGCGGCCGTCGCAAAGGTTGCGAGGAGGTTCGATACGGTACTCTGTACATGATCGTCTTGCAAACTCATTCGGTCTTTGAGCATGAATGGTAGTACAGGTACTATGAGACCGTAGAGAAACATGTCTGTAAAGGCTGCCATGCCCACAGTGAAGACGATGAACATTGAACTGGATCGCCACACGAGACCACGGGGAAGTGTTGAGCCACCTTTGGGTGTCCAGTCCAGTATCCTGGGAAACAGTCTTGTGGTTTGTGCCATATCTGAGCGGGTATGCTGGCATCGGGGATTTGAATGCTTTCGAAGACCCATAAGCTTTTGTGGAAGTTCCGTCAGCTTTACAATGTCAGTAGTGCTCTAGGAAAGTGTTTCAACGAGTCAGTACTTACGTTGCGTTGAGGTGTATGTGTTGTGGAGGTTATGTCATTGCATTGACAGCGGCAGGAAGCCCACACAGTTTATTAAGGTACAACCAAAAACTCAAGTGATAATGTGTATGATAATGAGCGCTATAACATGCCTGGTACCAATCATGCCCGGTACGACAAGTTCTTTTGCGCGACTTTTCTTGTGTGGCTAACTCGAGCAAAACACTAACGCTGTGAAGTGATGGATATGGCAGTAGAGTCTTGACTGATTGAGCAATCGGAGGCCATGCTTAGATTCTGGCACGGATTGGACGGATTTTGCCAACGTCGATGGCAGTCCGTTATCTCAGCGACTTTGGCTTTAGCCATAACAAGCAACTGAAGCAAGAGATCGCGAAGACTCGACCGGTCGCTTCCACTAAAAGCGATCGATACCTTGTCGGATAATTGTGACTTCTTAGTGTAGCATATGGTAGCCTTCGGCCAATGCTCCGACACCTCGGCCTCTTCTAATACAGGCCATGATGTATCATGATCCAGCTGGTCTATGTACCGTCGACACTCGCTATATCAAGCGCACCCAAGGAAGCGATACAGGGGTGGAGGTGAGCCAATAGCAAAGCTGCGTTGCGGAAATCTGCGATTCACACCCACCTTCACCCAGGCTGTTAGCTAAGGCGCTAATTTAAACTGGCTCTGTGTCGCGACTTTCTACGGTACGATGATGAGCTGTCGATCTGCATTGCTCCAATTACCTCAAAGTTTTCCAATACGGGCCATGATAAGTCATGATCCAGCTGGTCTACAATGTTGAGTTGTCGTTCTGCATTGCAATTCTGCGGTACGCTTCAGAGTTGAACGACAACTAGCGCATTGCATGTAGCTGCAGCCATTACATAGCCATCATATATAGATCAGAAATGGTCCGTCACTATCAAGGTCCAACTTCCCCGAGTGGTCAGCTTTTCGAAATGGCGCTCCTCTCACTCGTAGCCAGCATACCAGGCATTCAATACATCCTTCTTATTGCAATTTTCTGCGCTGCCGGCATACGTTTTGGCATCTATAGGTCGCCACGATCAGAGAACACTTACAAATCACCTGAGAAGTCACTGGCTGGTGGAGCTCCTGTTTCTGTCAATTACTTTCCATCTCGAAAATGCAACTATACATGTGGCTTCTGCTTCCACACTGAGACTTCGTCTTACGTCCTCCCTGTCGATCAAGTCAAGCACGGCCTGCGGCTGCTCAAGGAGGCTGGCATGCGCAAATTGAACATTGCGGGCGGCGAACCGTTTCTTTATCCTGCGCTGCTTACCCATATTCTCCGCTACGGCAAGGAAGAGTTGGGTCTCGAGAGCATCAGCATTGTGAGCAATGGCAGCAAGATCAGAGAAAAGTGGATGCGGGACAACGCTCAGTGGTTAGACATTTTGGCAGTGTCTTGCGACTCTTTCAACCCCGAGACCAACATCCGAATCGGACGGGGCGATGATGGTGGTAACGCAGATCGACTGCTCCGCATTTCAACATGGTGCAAAACCTACGGAGTAAAGTTCAAGCTCAACACCGTGGTCAACACGCACAACTGGGATGAAGACATGGCGGCTCGTGTTGAACAGGTCGCACCGTTTCGATGGAAGGCGTTCCAATGCCTGATTGTGGCAGGCGAGAATGATGACGAAACAAGGAAGCGCGATGCGAGAGACTTCCTCGTCACAGACGAGCAGTGGCGCACATTCTGCAATCGGCATAAACACCTATCGTGCTTCATTCCTGAGGACAACCAGGCGATGGCGGGGAGCTATCTGAACCTCGACGAATACATGTGTTTCCTGGACAAGGGCGAGGGTGTGTTGACAAAGAGCGAATCGATCCTAAAGGTTGGCGTTCAGGAAGCCCTGAAGAATGTCGTTTGGGATAAGAAGTCGTTTGTTGAACGAGGTGGAATTTACGATTGGGGCAGGTCAAACAAGTCAGAAGTTGGCTGTGCGAGTAACACGGATATGAGGGGGTTGGATTGGTGAATAGTGAGCAGATCTCGTAAAACTTGAGTTGATATAATGCTTTGTCGGTTGGCTTCATGTCCGGTACCTTGGTGCGTTTTTGTAGCTCACACCGCTATCTTTTCCCCACCACAGGGAGTTGGGCTTTGCCATCATCTTTCATCATCCATCCCTTAACGCGCTACTCCACAACGATGTGTGCACAAGATCATGTGTATGGACGGAAGGAAACAACGGGCTGTCGCTCAGCCTAGCTAAGGCTGCAAGGTCCATCTTCGACGAGTATCGTCATCGCGATCAAAGAACGGCGCGAAAGGGAAGATGATGTAACCGTGCATACCATGACCAGCATGTTCTGAGGTTCTGGGTCGACGCCGAGCTCTTTCGATATGATTATGCGGTGGACTAGCCGTAGCTGCCCTCCGGAGCCTTTCGAAGAATTGTGCAAATTCACAGATCGTATGATCTCTTTTCTACCGTCGTCTTCCACGGCTTCGTCTCCAGTCTCTCTGCACATCAAGCCGTCGCCGATTCGCCTGCATACGTCCAAACTGGTGGAATGCCTGCCCTGAAAGGCAACGACGGCGCTGTGCTTGAGGTACTTTGAAACAGTGTCTAATGAAATGTCTTCAACACCACCTGACCGTTGTGCAGGACACTTTCCTCTTCACCTCCGAATCTGTCGGTGAGGGCCACCCCGATAAGATTTGGTACGTACGATCTCCTACGTTCGCCGTATCTGCTTTGTTTCCACTTCTTCAAGTTTCAATGTAGATGAATTTGGCAGTCACTAACGTACTCTCAGCGACCAGATTTCGGATGCTATCCTAGATGCGTGTCTGGAACAGGATCCGTTCTCAAAAGTTGCCTGCGAAACAGCCGCAACAACAGGCATGATCTTAGTCTTTGGGGAGATCACTACAAAAGCTGACCTTGACATCCAAAGTATCGTGCGCAGTACGATCAAACAAATTGGCTACGACTCATCTGAAAAGGGTTTCGACTACAAAACCTGCAATGTAATGGTTGCTATTAAGCAGCAATCACTCGAAATCTCAAAAGCTGTACATCTTGTAAGCCCAGGGCACCTTGCATGGTCACGTGGATTATCCACCAGCCAATCAGTCCACCACTTCATGTATATAAACCTACGTCACAGACCGCTCGGTCATCAGAACACTACACAACTACAACTACACAACACAATACACCTTACATTATATATCAACCGCCTTTTTGCCTACACATCTTGACAAAGCTCTTGAGAGTTTGGGAGCTGGTCAGTAGTTGAATGTACGAACTGCATGTGAGACATACACTGACTTCGTACATACACCTCTTAGGTGATCAGGGCATGATGTTTGGATACGCGACTGATGAGACCCCTGAGCTCCTTCCATTGACGGTTACACTCGCTCACAAACTTAACTTGGCCTTGAGTGAGGCCCGTAGGAGCAGGACTTTGCCATGGTTACGCCCAGACTCCAAAACTCAGGTTACCATAGAGCATGCCTACGATGGAGGGGCTGTTATACCTCTACGCGTCGACACTATCGTGATCTCTACGCAACACAGCGATACCGCTTCTACTGAAGAGATCCGGGACGAGCTCATGAGGAGGATTATCAACAAGGTTGTCCCTGCCAGTATGGTAGATGAGAGGACTAGATTCATTGTTCGTACATCTTAGTTAATCCATTGTTACAAATACTGATAGAAACAGCTTCAACCGTCTGGTCGCTTTACTATCGGTGGTCCACAAGGCGACTCTGGTTTGACTGGCCGTAAAATTATCGTCGATACTTACGGCGGTTGGGGCGCACATGGAGGCGGAGCCTTTTCTGGGAAAGACTACTCCAAGGTTGATCGTTCCTCTGCGTATCTAGTACGCTGGATCGCCAAATCGCTCGTACACGCAAAGCTAGCCCGCCGTGCTCTTGTCCAGCTCTCCTACGCTATGGGCAGTGCTGAGCCTCTTTCAATTTTCGTCGATACCTATGGCACTTCGGATAAAAAATCCTCGGAGCTGGTTAAGATCATTTACAACAACTTTGACCTTCGCCCGGGTGTAGTTGTGAAAGATCTTAACCTAACCAACCCTATTTACGTACAGACGGCGAAAAATGGTCATTTTTCCGATCAGAGCTTTCCCTGGGAGCAGCCTAGAAAGCTTAGAATTTAGCCAATGTGTCCATTGCCGTTGAGCAGCCCTCTACAAGCAATGGTTATCCCAGACCTGGGCACGCCTGATGGTATCGTGCTGGAACGGTGCAAGGTCTTCGACACCTTCTGGTTTGACGACAGGCGGTAATGAGAGCGAGAACGTGATGGATGCAAACGTCGTGCTGGTGCAGAAGAACGCGATGGCGAGCCAGTCCAGCCTGGCTCTGAAGCAAAACGCGATGCCCGCCCAGCGTGTATGGGTAGATCATGTCCCCGATCTCTCGAGGTTGGCACAAGAAGCGTGATTCATTCTGGTTGCGTTGCGACCTGTGATCGTGTCAGCTTGCACAATCTCAAGCTCTTTACTTACATCGCATTGGCCTCATCCTTCGACAGCCCTTTCGGCTGGAGGACGCTCATCCTCGCATGTACATTAAGCCTGTGGTGATCACCGATGCAGTGAGTGGCCTAGGTGGAATAAGACGAGAAGCACTGGTGGCGCGGTTGTGTGAAGTGGAGATAAACTTAGTGTCGACTAAGGAGCGCACAAATGGCCTGATGTACCAGAACGTGAAGCGGGTAGCAAACAGGGACGTGAAATCAGTGGTCTCGCAAACGACATTCGGACTCGAGCAAATGGTCACATTTGGTCTAATAGCCACGCGAGGCTATTTCCTCGGACCAAACGCCCATGGTACTAGTGAGTAACAATCGTATCTTGTCGTTCTCGACGGCACGAAATAGACGCACTCTCTCTCCGAGAATAGTAGCGCCCGCGCCCCGATCGACTCCACCTCACAATAAATGCGCTGCAAACACCACCCCCGCAACATCACCTTTCCCCACCAACATTGCTGTATGCGGTTATATACCAGCTAATCCACCCCCCTCTCACCAAATCAGTAAGCCTCAACTTGGTACTGTTGAGGCCGCATTAGCGGAGCCGAGAAAATACCAGACCAAATCTGGGTTTTCGGGCTACGGAGGAATGAGCGTATGAGGTTCTCTGGTTTTTTTTTTTTGCACTTTTCTGGTGGCATGTCGTGTAAGGCAGAGGGTGCGGGGGCTCGAGTTGGACATGGGACCTATGTTGAGATCGAAAATGCATTATATCTTTTTTGGTCTTTTTTGAAGTGCGGCCGGCCACTTATCGGGAGCGCGCCTTGGTAGTGTTTTCGACCCTATAGCATGACCTCAGACCTTGCTCTGAATGCGCTCCAGATCCTTACTCTTTCTTCCTTCACTGCTACTTTCGCTCTCCGTATCGCTCAACAAGCCATCCCATGCACCCTCTTCCGCGCCATCAACATCGTCCTCTCTCCCAACATCTCTATCAACCTTGACATTAACAAACAACACCCACAATCCGAGGTCGTAAACAATTCTACAAATACTCGTCGCCAGAAACGCCACCCAGAACTGATCATTTCCAGACAAAAGACCAGTAATCGACGGCCCAAGACTCATGGCAAGTGTGCGCACCATGCTCGTGATGCCCATTACAGCAGTTCGCTCCCCGGGCTTGACGACTGCGGCGATGAACGCTGTGCGAGGAGCTTGGTCCATGCTGTTGAGCGCTGAGCGGAATAGCATTAGTGCGACTGTCCAGCCCACCGTAGTGGGCAGGGGTATGAAGCCGCTGGCGATGGAGGATGGAAGATGCGTAAACACCATCGTGTTGATGAGGCCGATGTGCTTTGAAAGTGGACCGGCAAACACTGCGCTAACGGCGCAGAGGAACTGTGATGCTGAAGTGAGGTCGCCGAGACTAGCCTTTGACAGGTGGAATTTTTGGTCGACGTAGTAGTTCTGAAGCGAGTAGGGAGTCATGCCGTCTGCTAGAGAATCGATGCCAAGAAGCATCCAGAGCTTGTACATGATAGAGCGAGTCGGTTTAGAAATTTGGCTGAAGTAGCCCTGCTTCTTTTGAGTGTTGGTCGCGGTCCGTTGGGATGTGTCACGGCGCCCGATTTGTTCTTCGAAGCCATCGACGGTGCTTGGAGTCATAGCGTCAAGTAGCACTTCCTCTTCCTCATCATCGCCAGCTCGTCCCCGGTCTTTCATCTCAGCGCGCTTCTCCCCAGCTGCTTCACATCGTGTGCTTAGTCCGAGACAGAGAACGCTCCCAATAACACCAAAGGCAGCATACGCCCAAAAAAGCGCATGAAAAGCCTTGGTCGTATTCCCACTGCTCTTTTCGAAGGCTTGGACAGTTCGTCCAGCAACTTCGGCGCCCACAGCACCGGCCATTGTCGTAGCAGTAACGTACCAGGAGAGGACATCACTTCTTGTCTCCTCATCCGTCAGTCCACTCAATATGCTCTCCTCCACTGCCCTGAACGGTCCGCAATCACCACCAGTAACGCTAATAATCCCGAAGACCGCGGCGACTAGAAGTATCCAGAAGTTCTCCGACAATGCGAATACGACCCCGGAGCATGCCATCATAACGCTCCCCATGAATAGAATCCGCCGTCTTCCCAGTTTGTCGGCCACAAGCGTCAGCAGAAGTGACAGCATCACATCACCGAGGAGGGTCAATGTCATAAACACTCCAATTCGCGAATCTTGAAACTTGAGCGCGGCGAAGAATAGCGCCAGGATGAGACTCGGTATGCCGGCTGTGAACATGCGTAGCGAACGCAACGTGATGATAATGTATGCATCCCGTCCGATGGAGTTCAGCGATGTGATGCCGAGAAAGTCTGACATTCGCGATAAGACGGTCCGCGACATGGTGGCGAGTCGAGATGTGACCGGGCCGCTCGTAGACTACAACGAAGTGTGTTACGACACTGACCTTATCGAAAAGGTAGTATCTTGGGTAGCCGATGTAGTAGAAAGGAAATGGTAAAGAGAAAAGCTGGGGAATGCCCAGCCTTTGAGGCTCCACGCTGCTAACGGATCATGCATCTCTAGACTTACCCGCGGGAAGGCCCGGATATAATCTCTCCCATCGCATCTTGTGACTCACGTACTTGCGCGGCCTGCGCTTACATATCGTCTCGTCGTATAGGTGGAAAATGCGTCGTTGGCGCTGCCGCTGATGTTACCGTTACTGTTACTGTCGTGCCGTGCTGGCTCGGAGTCTCTGCGTCGCCGAAAACTGCGGCGAGAACCCCGCGAAGACGCAAGACCCCAGGGGCCGCCCAAGCGGTTGAAGTTACGTGTTGCACATCTCACACCATGCCTACAAGTAAATACATGGACAGCAAGCTCAGAGTATTGTGATTAGTAGAAGCACATTGTCAAACAATTTCATTTCTCATGCTTGCTTTTCCTCTTCTTTCAGTAAAAACCGTGGACGTGACCACGTAAAGCGAGACCTATGTACCAATGCTGTAACGCCGAATGAACAAGAATTGCTGCTTCGAAAGCAAGTTTGACAATGCACGCCAAGGGGGTATCACTAGAAGAAGTCCCAATATGCAGCCCTCCCTCCTCCACAAGAAACTCCGTATCCATGAACCCTCCAGTCCCCCAAGGAACAACCGACCTACCGTATATACGAGTTGCAGACGCAGGAATGTATGACTTGAGAAGAAAGAAGGGATTAGGCTCAGATCAAACGGGGGGTGGATGAATGGAAAACCTACAGCGTCCTGTAAGAGAGGCTCAGTCTTCACGATCGAGGGCAACGAAGTCAGCTTGTTGGGTGAAATGGTGAGGTTCCTGAGTAGTATCAGTGGCACCTGTCCAGGTCTCAGCATCTTCTAGCTCTTCTGCATCATCCACGGAGCTCTCGGAGGAAGACGACAAACCCTCCGACGTCTGGCGTGCAGCCCTCCGCAGCCTCGAGGCGCGACGAACGTGGCCAAGTCGACAGTGATCACCGTAGTAGCAGGAGCCAGTGTTGGAGAAATGCGGACACTCATGCGCATGGAGCTCGAAGCAGTCGGTGCCCTTCTCGCAGTAGCCCAAGACCCCAAAAGCCTCGCAGTTCATAGCTGCTGGGCTGATGCGCACGTGGGAGAAGCGACAGTCATCGTTGTTGCAGCGGCCTTGCTGGAAGTGCTGGCAAGTAGGTGCGTTGTGGTGAGTGGACTCGTGGGAGAGCGCGCAACCGTCACCCTGGGGGCAGGTGCCCTTGAACAGCCAGGTCCTGCATATCGCTTGCCTCGCGGGGTCGTGGATGCGCCGGCAAACGTGGCGGGAGCAGACACCTGTAATCAAGTCAGAGGAATGAAATAGGGACCTTGGTCAAGCGATCTTCTCTTGGTGTACCTGTCGATGTGAAAGCGGGGCAGAGGTTGTTGGGATCAAGGTGCCGCTGGCGGTCGTGGCTCACGTGCGCTTCGCTCGTGGCGGCCGGCGTGTCTTTCTTGGATGGAGACGTTTCGTCGGAAGAGCCAGGTTTGTTGAAAATGACTGACTTGTTCCTGAAGGGCGCCGACGATCGCCCATATGGGTGGTATCCAGCGTAGCCACCTCGACTGCGACCGTAGCTTCCGCGCTGTGGGCGCGATACGTGGTCGTGGCCGTGGTAGCTGTCGCTGGCGCCGGTGTTGCCGCGATAAGGTGAGGGCGGGGCACTCGAGTCGTAGCCAACGTAGCCGTCTAAGCCATCGACACCATGACCGAGCCCTTCTGCCTTCAGCTTCTTGACCCGCGCAATATAGCCTGAAATCACTGGGTCAACTCTTCCTCAGACTGGCCTCCTCTTGCACATACTACTCAGTTCCGCCATCGCCCGCAACTGCTCTTGTGGATCGGTAATGTGCTTGATGTCTTCCGCCGAGTACGGGGGTGGTTCTTTGAACGGCGGCGCCATTTTTGGGCGGGATTTACGGTCGAGGTATGGTGTTAGTCGTTATCTAGCAGTGTTAGTTTGTGTCAGAGAATCAGGCGTGCAAAGTGTCGTGTGGCCTGGCTGTGGGACAAAGGAAACAAAGTCAAAAGTACGCAAATCGAAACCAAACATTAAACGCTTGATCGGCGGGCGCTAACACACGTGATATGCTTGGCGCTACACTCACTTGAAATCGACGCTGATTGAACAATTTCAATTCTGGTTAATTGTTCGATGTAGGTATCGAACGTGATTCACGCTGCAAAACATTTCACCTCATGTCTGGCAAATGATAGTATAGTCGGCGAGAGATACAACCACCTACATTTCACCCCACCCTCCCAGCCCTGTTAACAACCAACGCCACAAACGCCGCCACAGCCGTGACAATATACGACGCAACCCCAAATCCCCCCTGCACATCCCCCCTAACCCCCGCCCACAGCACCGCAAACACCAAACTCGCAACCAACCCAATGACCACCACGCCAGCCAAAATCCCAAAGTCCTGCCCCTCCTGAAAATGCAGTCCCCACCCCTCAGCCGGCTGCCTGACTTTACCCTCCAGCTTGCCGCACGTGCGCTTGGGTAATTGGTCGAGGACCAGCGTTTCTTCTGCGTGGATGCAATCTGGTGAGGTGAGCATGTGCATCATGTGCTGGGATAGGACGGGTGGGCCGACGTCGAGGGGGCCTGCGGGCGTGCAGCGGTATTCTGCGTCTTTGGAGGGCTCGACTTTGGAGGCTGGGGGGATGCATTGGCAGGATTGGGGTATTAGTTCTGTGCAGCAGGGTTTGTGTTCGCGGACTTCGGCGTCGCCTGAGGCCCAGAGGCGGAACTTGGAGAGGTGTTAGCAACGTGATAAGATGCGAGTGAGGGTGTAGAGCTAACCTTGACGAAGTAAAGGCCTTGGATACATTTCAGGGAGAACGCGCGGCGGATGTGCCCGCGTCGTCGCTTCAGTTGATGCCTCATGTACAGGAAGAGTTCCCTGTCCGTGGCGATGTCATCGATGGGGTCTTGGTGGATAACACGGCGATATCGACCGCCTTGCATACATGCCATGAAATGCAGAGTTTGTTGCGGACAGGCTGTCGAACCAGTAGACACAGCTGTCGAGCTCGTGCTTAGTGTTCCATTTTGCTGCGGCACAGGACAAGATCTCCCAGAGCGCCGGAAAGTAGCTGACAGTTTCTGCAAAGTGGTCGTCATCCATGTCGAGGGACGTATCGTGTAGTTCTGGTTCGTGATACTCTGGTTGTACTAGGTGGCGACTACTT
>Ga0265797_10009056_pt1 | contig 13075 bp, 15 predicted proteins | sample P2T30metagenome_FD_192433 | JGI IMG/M metagenome (GOLD analysis project Ga0265797, IMG submission 192433) | Plant litter microbial communities from East Loma Ridge, Irvine, California - P2 T30 | ecosystem: Environmental > Terrestrial > Plant litter > Unclassified | place: USA: California... | reverse complement strand
ACGGCGCGAGCCTCGCCAGTGAGCGACTTGAGGCTCTCCTCGAGGTTTTGGAGCGGCTTGCTCCATGACGACGTCGACTCCTTGAGCTCGCTGAAGGAGTCAGGGAACTTGAGGATCTGCTGCTGCTGAGGCGCAACAGCGGCGGATGCGGCTCCAACGAGCAGCGCCGATGCGGCGACCTTCATGATGGCGGTGCTAAGCTTCCGGAGCTATAGCGGTAGATGAGTGAAGACAAGATGAGCACCTCTACAAATGAATGAAGAAGCACGCGGTGATGGATGGGCAAGAGGAGGGATGGATGGAGAAGGAGGGATGGGATGGGTCTAGTTAAGTCGAGCTATGGGTAGCTCTTGTGCAGGAGGCGCGGCTTGTCCAGGCAACGGAGCATGACGCATCCCAACAGCTTATCAGAGTGGCTGGCCCGTCCGAGCTCCAGCATCACATGGGCTTAGCGTTTCACGATAGCGGTGATCGGCGCATGTGGCAGGACACGCGCCGGCCGTGGGCAGCTATCATAGACATCATGACGCTTGCAGCTTCATTCCCGCCGTCTGGACACGGAAGCCGTGGCGAGTTCCTGCTGCCGAGCTGTCTGCGCACCTCGGGAAGCTAGAGCTGGACCTGCATGGTCCAAATCCGGGCTAGCGCCTTTCACCCATAGTGACTGCACCTAGGCATGTCATCGCGCAGACCCCACCAAAATGTCGTGCAACTTTTATTACTTGCGCCCAACATCTACAGTTCAACTACGATTATACCCATACCAACACCCGTAATCACTCAAGATGCCTGTAGGAATCAACCAGCCGTCCAACCAGATCAAGCTCACCAATGTTTCGCTGGTGCGCATGAAGAAGGGTGCGCAAACCTCGCCAGAACCTCATGTCCTGCGCAAACTAACATCCCACAGGCAAGAAGCGCTTCGAAATCGCATGCTACAAGAACAAAGTCCTCGAGTGGCGCAACAAGATTGAGAAGGATCTGTCCAACGTGCTGCAAATCGAGAACGTCTTCCTCAACGTATCAAAGGGCCAAGTCGCACCAAAAGCCGATCTCGAAAAGGCCTTCCCGAAGAAATCACTTGAAGATATCATCACCGACATACTGGACCATGGCGAGCTGCAAGTAGGCGAGAAGGAGCGCAACGCTGAGTTGGAGAGAACCAAGAATGAGGTCATCGATATCGTGGCGGGGAAACTTGTGGATCCTAAAACAAAGCGTGTCTATACCACGGGCATGATCGAGAAGGCTCTGGACCAATTAAGCTCGGCAGCGGCGACGCAACAAGGGGACAAGAGTGAGAACAAGGAGGATGGTGAGGACAAGGGCAAAGCGAAAGAACTGCCCAAGTGGTCCGGCATCGTCACAAACAAGTCGGCCAAGTCGCAGGCACTGTTCGCTATGAAGGCCCTTATAGCCCACCAGCCGATACCCGTCGCCCGTATGCAGATGAAGTTGCGCGTTACCTGTCCGACATCCGTTCTGAAGCAAGCCATAAAGACCGCCCCCAAGGCGCAAGCAGGCACCGAGGAGAAGGGAACTACCGGCACTGTCAAGGATGCGATACTGGGATTCATGGAGAACATTGAGAGCCAAGAGACAATAGGCGCTGAATGGGAGGCAGTCGGTCTCGTCGAGCCTGGAGCCTTCAAGGGATTAAACGAGCTCATCGAGGGCCAGACAAAGGGAAGAGGCAATGTCGAAGTTCTCGAGATGGCTGTCGGTGCCGACGACTGAGTGGTGACACGTCTTACAAGCACGCATCGCGCAGGACACTCGCCCTCGCGTGCGGCAGCATTAGGACGGAAGCTACCTTTCGCAGGACAAATCCCTGTGTCTCTTGAGGATGAAGCACTTGCATTCATGAACGGCAAGGAACAAGATGAGCATGGTCTTTGCGAACATGTCCTCAACCCCACAAAAGACCGCTTCTGGACCAGTTCCACCATGCTTGCCCTGGCGGAGCTTTATACTGCCCCCTGCCATAGCGTCGGTGCCATGGAGAAATGCGGATTCATAGCTAGACGTTACTCTAGAACGTATTCTGCTATACGTATACAGTGAAGCGAGCGCATAATCAGCTGCCTATATGTCCATGCACAACAATCCGGCCCAGTTCACAACTCTATGCATAACCGTCAGCCTAACATGAAGCACCACGACTTCTCCCTTTATTCGTTCTGGCGTATTACCACTTTAAATCCTCCACCAATGCAGTGCTACCTGCAACGGTTCCGATGCATCAGCACAGAGCCACTCGTTGCGGGACAGCTGTTTCCGACCTGCATAGCCTCGCATATTCGTGCATGTAAGTAACGTGGGGTAGTCAAGATTGAGATTTGGGCAACAAAGCTTCGGGGCTGAGGGGTTGGGAGATTTTGTGTAGCAGTGGGGAGCGATAGTAGTCACGGATCGGTATTTGTAATGATCAGACAGGATTGCTTCGTGAACGCGCAAAAGAGTTTCATTTCATGGCAGTAGTATACACATGTATGCTGATCGAAAGTTGTGAAAAGGGTCGTTGAGTCGTGCTTTCTCGTTGCTTGCGTCTGTTTTCGTCGTATGCTTCGTGATCATGAGTCCTGAGTCATTATCGTTACCGTGTGAATGCCGTATCTAACCCATGCTGTGAAACAAGAAAGTCGCCAAAAAGGAATGTCCACAGAACAAACATCCAAAAGACAGAGAGCAAAAAGAAAAGCTTGTAACACCAGATTGTCGTCGAAGCCGTGCCGGCCCATCTCAGACACACATTCAGCTCGCCGGACGCATCCTTATAGCGACATTCTCAGTCACTACCTCAATCCCACCACCGACGATTAGGCACACGCCCATTGTCGCTCAATATCCCAAGCACGTCAGCACTACTCGTCTGCACTCCCCACACCCGCTCAATCGGATCCGCAATCGCCATCCAATCTAGACCTCTGACATCGTACATATCCAGTACTACGCGAACTAGCCACGGCGAGTACATCGGACAACTGGTGTCTTGGTAGAGAAACGGGGAAGTTGGTTCAGCGACAACATCATCCTCACGACTGGTCTGCTGTGCGAACGATAGGGGGTGAGGACGTGGACGACGACGTCGCGACGAGTGCGATGGTGGTGGTGGGTTTGAGAAAAACTCTGTCTCGCTCCCAGCCGAGCTTGGAGAACTTGTCGCTGAAGAAGCGGCACTAGATGCATCTGAGAGAATGGATTCATCGCTCATCTTGGTGTTCAGGGGGAGTAGCATTTGAATGGAGCGCATTGCTCCCTGTGCCGCAGCTTTAATGGCATCGTAGCTTGAAAGTGTGATGAGCGAGCCAGTGGACTTTGACAGCGGCGATTCCTCCGTAGGAGAACTACTGATACGCAATGATGGTGAGTCGAATGATTGTGATCGTATGCGCACTCTTGGCGAAGGAGTACGTGGTAGTGCTATGAGTGGTGCCATGACGGGGCAGTGACTGCGGCCGGATGAAAAAAATCCAGACGAAAGGAGAAAACGCAACGAAGAGGCCTTCCACCGGCCTAACGAGTGTCGGTACCATCAGTAAGGGTTATATCCGCAGTAGTCACCTCAGACATGCGGCCGTTTCGCTAGCCCTGCATATCAAATATGCAACCATGCCACGAATTCGGCACCATACGAGGAAGTCACATGCCTTCCGAGTTCCCTCCTTTGAGAAAGGCGTAAACTGCGGGGAATACGGGAGCACCGACGAACAGGAGACAATGATACTGCAGATGCCGATGATCGGGAGAGGTCGATCTGTTGCAGGATGCGTGGGACAGCGCACTCCACACTTGGCGCTTGATCTATCAACCAGATAGGTCACAAAGGACCGACATGATTAGTTAAATATGTGTGAACCTCAGGAGAACATTTTGCGCGCGACAGCCGCCACCGATCGCAGCTTCGATCCACGTTCGTTGTTGTTGTGCATGCTTGTGGGATCAAACGGAACCAACCTAGACACCTTTAGCGGACCGAGCCGATAGCTCTGCTTACCAAAATCAAGAAGCGGTAGTCAGGAAACATAGTGCGCACCGAGGTACTAACAAGCGTGGTGGTGGTGTGACGTGGTGGGCGAAGTATGGCCGCATATGCGACGTTAGTCCTTCATCACCAATTACTAGGCCTATCTAGGCACCATACAGCCATTCCCCCGAGATGGCCAACACGGCCCATCGACTGTCGAAAGCGAGCACACGTCATGTTGGAACAAGTCGAAATTTGAATGTGTGATTTTGGTACAGGCTGTATTCGGCCAACCCTAACCGTGCCGCACCACCTCACTCCATATCGTGCATTGCCGCATGAAGTGTAAGCGTGAAAGCCAATGAAAGCCGTTTGATAAACACCGTAAGTGCACCACCCATTTCGTAAAGGCATGTTCCAGCCCCAGCTGCCCAGCGCAAGCGAAAACCTTTAACCCTTCTTCTTGGAGACACCGACGGTTCGGCCGCGGCGACCGGTGGTCTTTGAGTGCTGACCGCGGACACGGAGGCCCCAGTAGTGACGGAGACCACGGTGAGCGCGGATCTTCTTCAAGCGCTCGAGATCGTCACGGAGCTTGGAGGCGACACCGTTGGCGAGGACCTGGCTGTTCTTGCCATCGACGATATCACGCTGCCTGTTGAGGAACCAGGAAGGAATCTTGTCTGTGGGGTGTCAGTGTGGGACCTTTGCTACGGAAACTGCCATTGCGTACACTGGAGAGGGTTCTGGATGATGGTAACGATACGCTCAAGCTCTTCGGAGGTGAGGTCACCAGCGCGCTTGGTCAGATCGACATCGGCCTTCTTGCAGACCAAGTTGGAGTATCGGCGACCGACACCAGTGATCTTGGTCAAGGCGTACATGACCTTCTGCTTTCCATCGACGTTTGTGTTCAACAAACGGATGATGTATTGGAAGCTGGTAAAGTCAGCACTGCTCTGGTCATACAATTGTGCCTCCGATTCTGTATCGCCCCTGTGCGTAGATCTCCGCAGTCGAAAGCCATCCGCTACCTCGATTGGCCACTTCAGTCCGAACAGCATGTCGAAATCCTCTCTTCGTGTTTGGTTCCCATAATCTTCTTACAACACTTGTTGCATCCATTCATCGTTCTATCCTCTCTATCCTCGGATTGCTGCTGGACTGGAAGGGCGAATCGCGATGTTGTGCGGCTTGAATCGGACCAGGCGTATCGAAGCGAAGGCAGTGGACCGGACAGGAATCTTCAGGCTGTAGTCTGTACGTACTTGGACTTCTCTCCGGAGACGAGCGCTGTAACATTGTCAGCATGTCTCTACTTGGAGTGTCTCGACATCGATCATTGCGACCCCACTCCGCGCGCTGGGGGAGGCGCACTCGGCGCGAATAATGCCAGGGTCGCAACAAGTGATGCAAGTCGACAGTATCCGGGTATACTCACACATGATGGCGGCTTGTCGTACGTCGTCGATGTGGTGTTGTCGATGCTCTGGAAGTCAAAACGGCGGGATCTGAAATGCTGAAATTCGCTTAAGCAAGTGGTGGGAGCGGCACTAGTGCTGACGCTAACCATATCCGTCGCTCCACCCGTCGCAACTCCCCTCTTTGTATTCACCCAGTCTCTGCGACTCTGCGCAATCGTTTCGACTCGCAGTTAAACTCCTTGCACATGACGTCCTGCTTCACCGCTCATGTCGCCATAGCTCTGCAGACAGGATGCTGTGGCTATGAGCCTGTGGCTGTGCACTAGTATCACAGGGTGTCTAGCGATGCATCTCTTCACCCGCTCGACCCCAAGTTGTTGCCTGTGATTCAACCGGTACGTCATTTGTTCTTTCCCAGTTCATCTTATGCAGTCCTTGTTGTCACGATGCCATGATTCCAGCCACATCTCTGTCAGCCTCCACAGGTTCGTGAGGGCGCGAAACTTCTCTAGGACAGCTGCGCCACAATTTTGGCCTCAACAGTTCTCCTCACGTCCAAGTCATTTGCTAGAATTCATGATGCCTAAAATCAGGCGCAAACTATCAGTCGGTGTAGCTGCCTTATATCCACATATAGGCCTGGTTGTTAAAGGTTCTTATCACCCGTGGACAGAACGAGTACTTGATAGCGCCGCCACAACCTATCCCTACCAATCACTCTTCCTCCACACAGCCTGAGGACATACCCGTTCCTAAAAGAATCTTTCTGTCTGCCGTTTATTTACTCTTTTCTCTGACCGGACCATCTCATGCATCAAGCGAAGCATTGTCTGGGGCAATACAGTCGCGGAACTCGATTCATTGCTTAGCAACGGCCGACAACCGGGAAACGTTCGTTAGAGATGGACTCTCAGGCTCCCTCAGTCATCCCAGGTGGATCTTCCAACAGCCTTGGATTTACAGCGGCTCCCCTTCACACGGACGAGCTCGCCAGACATGACACTGCATCGTCTACCGGAAGTGCAAATCGATTGTCTGAAGGCTATTGGGCACTGAACCTCAGCGGCAATTGTTCGAGCTGTCACCACCACCACAATTCTGTGCAGGTGCGTGTTCGTGTATCAGGCGACTCTACTGAGGTCGGTGACGTCCGCTGCGATAAGTGTAAGAAGTTGTGGTTAGCCTTCGGGAAAGGCAATAGCAGGCGATTATCTCTTCTTTCTACGAAGAGCCTAGATCGGGAGTCGCTCGAAGCTGAGACCGAATTCCACAGCACCCTAGTCAATATCATCAAGGCCACCAACCCTATTGCCGCATTGCATCCCACTCTTACGGCCATCCCAGAAGTCGCATCAGTCAGTCCATCACGGGAGACATCCGTGCGCTCGACTGCCCGTAGTCATATCCAACGGCACTCAGCAGCCGTGGGCAGCGAATCCAAGCCAGACTCTTCCGGATTTAGTGGTGCGGTCCGAGCACAAAGCCTCAGCAAGAAGTATACGAACATTGGCAAACTTGTGGTATCCAAGGGCCGGAAGAGCTTTCTTCGTCTCAAAAGGAAGGTTGCAGCAAATTTCCGCACGTCACAAGTCAGTACCGACAAGCCATTGCTCCCAAGCGAGGATCATCCCACTCGAGGCGACCATAGCCAGGTTCAGGCGCCTACCATAGCACTTTCGCCAGCTCAGGCAGATCTAACGGACGCTCACTTAGATCATGATGCCGAATTCAGCGAAGGTTACCCTGATGTCTGCACTTCGTCAACTACCGCTGCGGGTGCGCTAGCTGCGCTCAAAGCGGTCGACCGCCAGGCCATCCAGGCTCTACCTCCATGCGAGCGCTTCGATTGGGGCCGCAGGCAATTGACAGAATTTAAAGCTCGATACACGGGATCTACCACCTTGGCCAGTCTTCCTGTGATGAGTGATGTCGGAACTCAAGCTAACGCTTCTGAGGACTTGCTCTTGCTTCGACCACTTGTTAGACGTCACTCTGCCTTGGCCTATGTTGGAAACATCTTCGGAACTAATGAATACTGGGATACCTTCCGGGGAAGTACCCATACTCTAGATAGTCGGCCATTCAGCATGAGCGAAACGAATCTTTCGGACGCTGATACCGCTGTTGAACGAATGACTATGGCTCCTACACCACATCAACTGTTCATCGAGAGCTTGCAAAGAGATCGTCGTGGCTCAGGATCTTCTCGTCCTCTCTCGATGCATAGTATCATGAACGACTGGCAGCAAACACGTCGAAACCGAGGGGAGGCTCGCTTATCCATTGATTCGGCTGCGACTGGGAATGCTGTCAGAAACATTACTACCACGCGAGGGCGTGCAAGTAATCGTCTCTCCCGCAGTTCGATGAACAGAACATCCTCGGTCTACGGTACAGAACCGCAAACTCCGCGCGCCCAATTCCACTGAACAAAGAGACTGGATATACGGAGGTACCTGGACGTGTAGACCCGCCTTCTATTCCATCACTGATGTCCGAAGTCGATGTGAGTCCATAGGATTCCTACGGTGTCACGGGGCTGGATGGGCTCCAAGCATCTGTTTCGTGGTGTTGCTTCCCAAGTCGGATTCATTTTCATATACGACATCGTTCGTCTTATTCCAACACGTTCTCTTCGGCAGTTGCGTCGCTACATCACGAGTTTCCGAATTTTCGCTCTCTAGTGTTACGAGTCAAATGGGCTAGGACGGAATCTTTCAACTACGAACATAGTTCGCCATGTGTTCGTTCGCCCAGAGTTTCCTTAAGTACAATCGGATATTAGCGTTCTAGAGACTTATAAATGAAGCGTTTCTTTTTTTCGAGAGAACATTTTCTTCTAAATCCTGTCCGCTGTCACAATACCTCAACGCCATTGGTCTAATCGACATGCTGGTACCAAAACGCGGGTATGACGCAGTTGAGTAACGCTGTATCATATCGTGGTGACAGTATGTTCCCTAAAAGCCTGTATTCACTGTGTACAGCGTAATTAACACCATCGCTTCGATACCTCTACGCAAACTCTCAAAAAAAAGCCTAAACTATCCGTCATTGCTTCCTACCAATCGTCAATCATATCATTAAACTCTTCACTCTCCACATCCATGACTTTCCTGGCAGCCTCACTTCCACTAACAGGTAGCATCTCCAGTCCACCATCTTCGTCATCTGTCTTCTTGAAATCTTTTGGCACCTCTTCGGGGTCAAGAAGACCGACCTGGAACAGTACAGAAGCTTGGTCCCAGTACACCCTCTCGGACCATATCTTGCCCGCTCTGAAGCCTACAATGCTCACCACCACTATCTCAACTTTCTGGTTCGTGGGCTCAACGCCAGGAAGGATCCACGGCATTTGGCAGGTATGCTTGAATTGTATGTAGAGTTCGTCTACGATTTGGTCGACGCCGACTGTGCGCGAGATGAGCCGCATGTGCATCGATGGTGGAGAGGTTTTGAGGAAGTAGTCACGGTAAAAGCGCTTCAAGTCCGGAAGTCCGCTTCCACCAGTCATGGTTGGTGTGAAGTTTATGTAAGGCGTAGGCTTTTTAGTGTAGGTTTCTAGGAGTTTATCGAGGGATTTGGGACGGTACTTTTCTGCTTGGTGTCAACTTTCATACGAATGAAGGCAAGGGGTGACTATACGCACGTTCTTCGTTCTCCTCCAGTACCCGCTCCAAATCCACTTCGGCACTGAAACCCCGACGAACTGTACTCAAACTTCTACTCCAGGCGAGCGCATCAGCGACGGCATCGTACTCATCCAGGTCATGCTCTGCAAACCCTGCATCCACACCTTCGTATGTAAAGCAAGGATACAAGATTTTGTCCTGTAAGCCTCCTGCGCCTATGCCAGGTGTAACACGCTTCTGTACCGTTTTCCGCTTGCCCTGTATACCCAGGACTTCTGGGCGACGCGTAACGCCTACGGTATTGTCGTTGCCGGATGTTCCCTCAGCAAGATGCACGAGCACGCGAAAAGAGGATGTAAAGCGATGTCGCGTATCGGGGATGGATGTTGGGTAGTAAGCGATGAGGGAGCAGAGTTTCGAGGTGGCTGTTTTGGGTTCCGAGAAAACGTCTAGACACACGGCTGCAGCGTCACCGAAGGCTGGACAGATACAGTCAGTACGTGTTTCGGCCGGTGATTAGGCGCATGACATGCGCCAGGCTGTGAGGGGCTTGTATACCTACGATGGCGTACCGTTCCCCAATGCCCATCTTGTCGCCTAGTTTATGAAGCGTTTGCACATATTGCTTCCCGCCTTTTCCGAAGGGTATGTATTCCACAATGAAGCCTTCGTCGCGCCATGCCTTCATCGTCTCGATGTCGAACTCGGTGTCTTCGGCGGTGATGTACAGCACAGGCGTGCTGCTCCTAAACGACAGCCAGCCATTGCGGTCGGCAAGAAATTGTTGCGCCATATCGTGGTTCAGAGTCGTGGTCGCAATGGTATGCGCGCTCACGCGATGGCTGTGGTAGCTCCACTATTGGCAAGCGTAGCTATCCCGGTTTCGTGTTGGATCCGTCCGACGATGGATGAGATGTTATCGACGGCGTTTCGCGATGCACGATGTCAGGTCGGGTCCTCGCAGACTGGCAATGGCAAAATGATCATGCATGTAGCGGCGCATTGTCGGTGTGGGCTCACATGAGTATTGTTGAAAGCTGGTTATTTGAGTGGCTCCAGTGGAGTCGCGCCGGAGTCCTCCATATCGTGCATGACGTAGGGCCTATAAGCCTCTCCCAGCTAAACCGAAAGAGGCGTTGCCGTCTGCGTCGCACCTGATCTCGTTCATCGTCCTGGAAAGTTGGCCTAGGTAAACACTGCAGATGGTCACGAGATTTTTAGATTTTATCAACATGCCCTCGACAACCCATTGGCTGTACACAATGTGAATCGCAGTTGTGGCAGGCTGTAGCAGCTCCCGAGCCAATCACATCGCCCTGGTGCCTGATTCGTAACTAGGATGGACGACAGTCAACAGATACCATCACGCCCTCCAGTTTCTTCTTCTCTCACTTTGTCTTTTATCATTGTCATATGTTGTGCTACAAGATGAAGCGTACGGCTAGGTCAGATCCGAATCGCTCCGACCTCACAGCAGCGAAACGACGGCGCACGTATGATTACATCCCGCTTGATATACGACATCTTACTAAAACTTTGTAGCGTGCCAAATCCAGCTACAGACCGTCGGTTCTGGGGCCTGAGCTGCGAGGATAGCGCTCGGGTCGTTGATCTCTACGACGAAGGGAGGCTGCTCATAGCGGACTACAACAAAGCTCAACAAGAAGTCGAGGCTAGGCGGAATCTGCTCGAGGAATCTGCGAGAGGGCCTGGTGAATGGGACTTTATGTCTCGCTGGGACTTCGATTTCGAATACGAGTTCGATGACACTGCAGACGAAGAGGAACAGCTCAGACACGCTAAACTCAAATATATTATGGACAAAGATACCGAGCTCTGTAATCTCGTAAGAGATCTAGAAGCCGCCAGCTATTCGGTTGATCGTATCGCGACGGCTTGCGCCGATCTGCAGCTATGTTCATCGCTTACAGCAATCATTCTCGCCAAGCTTCCTCGCGAGCTTCGAGACCATGTCTACGATTATCTCTGGGCAGGAGAGCACGTCGAGAGCATGGATAAGGCTATCTCGTTTGTTCCTCGGCACTATTTCTCAGATGAAGCTGTCATCAACGCACCAGAGCTGCCTGTGCCGCGTTTCGCGAACGTCACATTCGTTGGCCTAGAATTCGCATCTGAAGCTGCGACTCGGTACTTCAGAGTCTTGTCAAGTGCGGAACTTGACTACCGTTACGTACGTGCCAATCTTGAACGCAACCGCTTTGGTCCCATGACATTCGTGGTCAAGAACGAAATTCGGCGCCTTGTGATGACGATTGATGAGAGCGCTGGGACTATCTGCCAAGGTACAAGGATAGCTTGTGAAGCTCTCAACGACAGCATGAACAGCCTGCTCGTGTTCAAAGATCATCAAAACATCAGCATCGAGATTTATTTGGAAGCGGGCATGCAATGGAGCCTTGCGTTCTACCAGGCTCTCGAAGTCATCAAGCCAGTGTTCATGACACTTCGCGAAGCCAACATAGACATCAAAGTCCTGGGTTACGACTTCTTCAGCACCACCGAAGACGATGATACTGACATCTTTTCCGAACAACTCAACCACTATCTCACAGCAGGTAAACCTGAAGAATGGCTCGACATGAAAGCCAGAGAAGTCAAAAGCGTACCACGAGGACTGCTTCGGCAGCGGTGCAAACGAGTAAGAAGCTCAGAACTTGTATAGAGAGTGAACTAAGAATGTGTGTAGACACTGAAGATCATGCGAAAGAACCTTGAGTTCTACACCCGGAACAGTCGCAAGGCCACAGGGGCTGCTACAGCGAGCTTGTGATTATGTGGTAGTGGTACCGCAGTGGCAGATGGAAAACCTCAGGGTCTAGATCTGGTAGCGAACACTTATTTATTTCCTCAAATCGAAGATACTGGCACGCCCAGGACAATTGTAGGATTATCATGAATCACCACAGCACTAGGGTAATACCATCTGAGCTGAAACTACAGCTTCGCTCTGGGCGCTTCACCATCATGGTTCCATCCTGGCATATCCGCTAAATCCTTGGCACGCGCCGCCCTTCGTGACTTCAGCGCGTCGCCAGTGCCTGGGCGCCATCTCCATGCATGTGCTAGGTCATCTGATAATTTACCTTCTAGCAGCTCGACCACATGCTTACCAATGTTAGGTAGAAGCTTGAAGGTGTGACTACACATGGTATTAGCAACGTGTGGAAACGTTCAGTACAACAGAACCAAGACTTACCCACTGTCACCCGTGGCCAGAATAAAGTTCTTCCACTCAGGATGTTCACACATCAACAGTGCTGCATCTGCTGTATCGGTACACCAACACAGATGCCTGTTGAACAGTTCCTTCTCGGTAAATTTGGGCAGAAACGTTGCGATCGCCTTGCGGATACTGACCTCCGAGGCGTCCGGGTAGGTATCTGAAGGGTGTTTTGCGGCAGATCTAGGTACAGAAATAAGTTTTGGAGAAGATGCGCCAAAAGGTTGATGCTGCTTGAAGCGCGTAAAACCCGGAAACTCGTCACAGACTTTGATGACGCCGTGTTCATCGGGCTCGAAGAAGAAGCCCACGTCGCCATTGTAGACTACGGGAACGTTCTTGTATTCTGCGGCCTCACTCGGAGACAGTTGAATGTGAGCGTATACCCAGGCCTTTACATGTTAGATGTGCGTGTTTAATGATTGAGTTGCAGCAATATACCTTCGACACACATTGGTCTTGAAGATCAACCAATGTAGGACTCCATGCACCAGCCGCCAAAACCACCTTGTCAGCATAGTATTTTGTTCCGTCGATCGTCTCAACGCCAATACAAACGCCCTCGGCAAGAAGAGGTTGTTTGAAAGAGCCTGCTCCGCCAAAGCCAAACTTGACGCCTTTATCGCGCAGAAATCCACCGATAGCGTTGATGGCTTTTGCTGCTGCGAGCCATCCGCCGTCTTGGCTAAAGACGGCTTTCCATCCCTTGATCTGTTCGCGATCGAGAAGCGGCATCTTCTCGAGGATCTTATCCTCCGAGTCTAGCCATTCTGTAGTCGCCTCCAGACCAGCGTTCGCATCGAGCAGGGCC
>Ga0265797_10009055_pt1 | contig 13075 bp, 12 predicted proteins | sample P2T30metagenome_FD_192433 | JGI IMG/M metagenome (GOLD analysis project Ga0265797, IMG submission 192433) | Plant litter microbial communities from East Loma Ridge, Irvine, California - P2 T30 | ecosystem: Environmental > Terrestrial > Plant litter > Unclassified | place: USA: California... | reverse complement strand
ATGTGTTCAACACGATTTGCGCTATTGGATTGTTCATCTTGTCGTGGGCTGGTATCTTCATCTGGAAGGGTAAAATGTTCAGGCATCGGACTGCGAAAGTGTATTGCTATTATGCTGCGAGGCAGTTTGAAGCAAGACCCATGAACTAGCGAGCGATTAATGATAGGTATTGAAAGCAAACCGACTCCATGAACTCCTCCCTTCCATGTAGTTGTCATTCCGTCTCGTACAGATATTGTTGCACATCGCTTCCACGTCAGTGAACTCACACATCACGAACCATCATCAGCCACCGGCTTCGCATACATTCCCGCAACATGTTCCACGTCATCCCAGTCAGCCTTCCAGATGCTCAAGATTTCTAGTCTCCACTTGGTACCATCTCTTTTCATTTTAGCAATCATCCGGCACATGATACCCTCAGCTCCAGCCTGGAGAAATGGTCTGCTGTCTTGCTCCCACAGGACGCTTTGGTCCCAAAGTCCGAAGGTTCCATTGATAAACGGCGGCTTGTCGTGATAAAGATCATTGATGATGAAGTGCTGTTTGCGGCTTGGCTTGGGTTCCCGCCACGAGCTGGTGATTCGTGCATACAGCTCGAGCACCAGGTTTCTGTTGTTGCGCACAGCTTGGCATCCGGCGTTCAGCGCTTCGCCAACACGAAAGCAGGTACGTAATGCACTGGTGCTGGAAACTCCGAAGAGAGATGAGCGGTCCATGATCGGTGGAGGGAACTTGGCGCGCGCGATTGGTTTGCGCGCTCCTTGAGGAACTTTGATGGCGTCTGTTCAGTGTCAGCACACCCGATGCGAGCGGGAGAACAGGATTCGTACCGAGAAGCTTTCGCTCTTCTTCAGAGAGGAGTGCTCCTCCGTAGTCGTCATGCTCGTGCGTGTCACGGATGTTGAGTTTGCGTGCACGTGAAGGCGGTGACTTTTCCGTTTGAGCAGACTTTTCGATTGTCTTGGCCAGTTCGATGATCTCTTCATCCTCTTCGTCAAACGAGTCTCCAAAGTCTCCGGAATCGCTCGGTATCTCTCGGTCGCTGTCTTGCTGCGAAACATGCTCGTTGTCCTCTATCGGATCATCCGAAGCCACTGGCGTGAAAAGCTGTCCGCGAGAAGACTGTGTCGTGATCTGACGATCTGAACCGGCTCCAAGTGTAGGAGTTGGGCCTATATATGCTCGAGCGGGCCTAACGTCTTGCGTGGTCTGGCGATCTGAACTGGGCACGAGTGTAGGAGTTGGGACTACGGACGCTTCAGTAGACCTAATGCCCGGCGCGGTCGATGGCAAAACTGTAGAGCTGGAGTAGAGAAGTGAGATGCCTCTTGATGAGTTTCGTACGGCTTGCATAGTAGTCTGAGGCAGCGAGTGGCGCAACTAAAGAAACAGTCAGTAATTGGGGTGTCCCATGCCCATGACGAGGATCCGCAGGATTCTGCCAGGACGGCGACAGTTCCTAACAGATTCGGACATCTGAGAACAATTGTGAGCACTCAAACGAAAAGGCTTCACTCACAGTGCTCATTGATGTCTCAGGCACGTATGAGATTGACGAAGACTGGATTGACTGTGGCTCAGTGTCACCGGAAGCTGCCGCTTGTGCGCGAGTGTAACGAAAGCCATTCAGTTTGGCCATGGAGGTGAGTGACACCAAGCCAGCGTCTGTTGAAGAACTGCTTGTGGCTTTGGCATTGAGGGTTTTGTCTGGAACAGCCGTCGTGGTTGCGCTGACGGCTGTTTTCGTGGTGGGCATACTTGACTTCAAGCTGCCACTCTTGCGACGCTTTGGTTCTGGCTCATCGCCGGGATGGTTCGCTCGTTTCCTACCTTTGCCACTGATACGTTCGGGTGCAATGGCATCGGCTACTGCTTGGTCGCCATTCTTCTGGGGCGCAGGCTTCTTGCGTGCCGGCTGACGACGTTTAGTTGCTTTGCGCTGGCCAGAGGCCGCTGCTTCTGCTTCTGGAGGAGCTGGCGCCTCTGAAGTGCGTGCATTGATGGCTGTGAATCCTGGCATGATGATGGAAAGCCCCAGAAGTATCCGGTGTGGAATTGCCTGCCACACCGATGTTGCCGTGGATAACGCGCTGATGTGGGTCTTCGCGAATCGTTCTGTAGCTGAGCCTTCGTCTTTGGGTGATGGTGATGGTGCAACGTCAATGTTTTTGTGTCATGGCATGGTATGTAGTAACGGGTGAGGTCGATATATGCTTTGGCCCAAGGTAGAAGGTGCCATCGCGAAAGGAAGGAGCGACTTTGGACTTGAGATGATAAATGCCTCAGCACCTCCAATCGCTCGTGTCAAGTGTCTCTAGACCACCGCCGACAACGCAAACACGTGCTCCCTTATCGCGAACATCTTCCGTGACGCGCCAAGGCGCCATTGGATGACAACAGTCTACCGGCTCGAGAAGGCTGTGCCGAAGCACCGTGGTCCTCCACCTCTCTGCAAGCCCCCACCAACTTTGACCACCACTGCCCCGCCACGTCATCGCCTCACGCGACCTGACCAGCAAAACACCATAGTCTTCTGCCCTGATCAACACTTTAGGCAACTGTCACTTGCCGTGTTACCGACCTTATATCAACCGCTCTATCCCTCGAAGGATTGCCTTGTGAGGAACCACACTAGTGATTCAGATCCAGCCCTCACATCCCATCACGGCCCGAACCTCTGGCCCCTCAGGACGGTATACTTGCCAGCTCGCATATTGTGAGACTCGTTACTCTACTCTCTGCCTGTTGGTCATCTATATCACGGCGCAGCTTGTCAAACCACTTCCCAGGACTCAGCAATCAGCATGTTCAGTGGCTCGGTGAGTAAAAGCCCCTCGCACTTGCGACTCCAGGACGTCTCTTTGTTATCTTGCAAAGTGTGTACAGGCCGCGAGATGTACTGATACCCGCCCTCAGAAAAAGCCCTACTCGGCTATAACAGTACAGATCGACCGCTTAACTAGCGAGCAATTTGAAGAAGATGATCTGAGTGGTATCATTGATTTGATCGAAGTCATTCGCATCCAAGCGTCGGGACCCACCGAAGCCGCAAGAGCAATTCGCAAGAAGCTGTACGTGTCTGACGGGCACTGACACGATGTGTGAGACTAATAAGCTATCAGGAAGTATGGCAATGCCCACCGCCAGATTCGTGCACTTGTAATTCTGGATGGCCTGATTCAAAATGCCGGATCTCGCTTCCAACGTGCTTTCGCGGACGAGCCACTGCTCGAAAGACTCCGTATCCTGGCTCGTGACGATGTTGCAGATGCACAAGTTCGCCAGAAGTGCAAGGTACTGTTCATTCAATGGGCAAACGGCTACAAGAACACGCCAGGCCTAGAGCGTATCGCAGCCTTGTACAAAGAGTTGCCAAAATCTTCACGTCCAGTAGCTGCGAGACAGAAAGTCTTGCAAGACGATGCGACTCACGATTCCGATGGAGACAATGCCCCTTCGCCGACATATGGTCGATCTCGTGCCTCTTCGAGTGTCAACCCGGCGGCCCCGGCGCACCGCCCAGTCACGCTCACCCCGAGCAGTTCTTCAAGTTTCGCATCTAAGCTCTCCAAGAGCAGACACAAGGACAAGAACAACACTCCTTTCAATTTGTCCAAGGAGAAGGACAACATGACAAAGGCGATTGCGAACTCATCGATGGCATCGATCAATCTTCTCAACGGACTACAGCTTGTAAACCGTGAACGCGAGCAGGTCTCAGACAATCCGGAGGTTGTGCGCCGATTCCAGGCTTGTAAGAAGCTTCGCAAAGAGATCTTGCGTTATATTCAGCACGTCGAGTCAGATGAATGGATTGGTAGTCTGGTCAACGCCAACGACGAGCTCGTGAAAGCTCTGACCGCTTACGAGATCATGGACCGGAGTGTAGACGACGACAGCGACAGCGATGCCTGGGAACATGCTCCAGCCGAAGCCATGCGCCCACAGCCCCATTCAGATGCGTCTGATGACCTTCGAGGACTATCCTTGAACGATGCGCCGCCAAAGCCACCTCGTCCTGCAGGTATTGCAGTGCCTCCGCCACCCGCTTTCCCCAGCAAGCAAGCCGCAGAGACACCTGTGGAGGAAGAAGACGAAAACGACCCCTTTGGAGACAGCAATGCAGCACCAACGCCCGGCCAAGAGCGCCCAGGCATGACGTGGAGGGAAGTCTGAGCTCTGGTTAGCAAGCAGGGCTCAAAATTGATCGACTACTCACAGCGTTACTTTTTTGGTGCGGATCGTGAGCGTGGGAGGGTTCGATCGTCCGAAATCAGGCGGGTATATCTCTCATATGGCAAAATCTATCTAACTTTGTATCGCCGCTGTCTACTGGCGCCCGCCGTGTGCTTACCAATAAGCTGGCACCAATCCGAGATCGTCGCCCCTGTGACCAGGTGCTGTAGCCGGTCGCCGTCTGTGGATGTTGTTCGGCCTTCCCTTGAGAAACTTTGCTTCCATCACAGTGTTGGGCTCGGCAAAGACGGTAGTAAACCCATCCCAGTAATCGACTTCATGCTCCCCTAGTATCAACCAGGAATCGTCTTCCGCAGGAATGTCCGGTGTCTCGGCTGGGCCCAAGACTGAGACGTTGGTGATCTCGACTCCGGTCAACGTCAATTCCTCGGCAACCCACGCAGCGATCTTGCGCCAGTTCTCGTGTGTGGTGTTGTCGTCGTCGCAAACGATGTAGATGTTGATGAGGTGCAGGGTGCGTAGTGTGGCAGCATGGGCAAGGAAGAAGGTTTTGAGCGTGCTCAGCTCCATGCACCATCCTTCGAGTTCGAGAGATGTGAGTTTGGGGAAGCGAAGACCGGATATGAGTTGCTTGAACGGTCGTAGGACTTGGGCGCTTGCGTGGCATAGTCTTTCGTAGCCCTCGACTGGCCCTTTGGCGCCGAGCGCCAGGTGTTCGACGGTATCTGGGATTGCGTGTAGCGTCTTCTCGACGTGCTCATCCGGAAACGCCGCTTCGGCGAACAGTAAAGGCAGGCGCAGTGATCGTAGGCCTTTCAATAGCATCTTCCAGTCCGGCGATAGCTCTCCGTCACCGTAGTCCAAGTCTTCGATTGAGAGGTAATGGGGCTCTTTGTAGTTTGACAGTGGCTCTTGGGGAAAGGAAACCATCTCGTAGAAATGAGGACCAAACGACAGAGATTGGAGCCCTACCTTCGACTTGGCAATTACCTCCAGCACCGCAATGGCCTCAGTCGTGCACACGCCGTTGTCGAGCGTCCAATGCCATCGCTCGGGCTCAAGCATGTTGCCGAATAGACGTGTACAGAGGTCAAGGTAGGTCTCACCTCGTCTTGCTAGTCCGCGATAGTCTGTAAACGTAACTGCGCGGAGCTTGGGCAGTTTCTTCACGATGCGATCCAACGTCTGCAGATACTCTCCCTTTTCCGAAAGACCCTCGTGGATCTGGGCGTGTCTTTTGTACTTTGGAAAGCTTTGGTAGCATCCCATTCGGAACGAATCCCCGCCCACTTCGTTGAGGTTTGTCAGCGCTTCGCTGAAGCCGTCGATCTCAGTGTCTGGTGGTGGATCGGGCTTGTATTTCTCGAGGAAAGCCTTTGCGTCACCTGCCGAGGGTTCGCCCTGCTTGTCGACAACCTTTGCGTAGAACTCGCTTTCGGCCTGCACGCGGCGGGCCCACTCCTCGTCCAGGAAATGTCGGATGTTGAATTCTTCGGCTTCCTCGCAGGCTGCGATGTATTCCATCATTTCGGTCGGGTCGTTCATCTCGACTTCGTTGAATTTCCAGAAACTCAGGTCGTAGACGAGATTTGTCACATAGCGGCTGAAATACGGATGGCATGCTACTTCGTGAAGTTTTGCGATTTCGGGTAGTCTTTTCGCGAAGACGACTTCTGTGATCAGGTAGGGCGAGCTGGTGTCCTTGAAGGCCTTGTTCACCAGTCTACATGAGGAAACGTCATGGCGGTCTTCGGAGAGATATTCGAAAATTCTGGCCAGCAATTCAGGTGGTAGAGAAAATATTGAACCCGACATGACTGCAACGGCAGTGGTATGCAATCAATTCGGGACTAGCCTCTGTTGTATGGTGATGGCACTCCCGGTAGTATGAAGACCTTGTCGTTAGGGTAGTGCAATTGGATCGGTCCGTGGAAACGTTTACGGCCGGTGGCGTGGTGTCAATACGCGTCCAGTATTCAAAGCGTGTTGCCTTTAGTTTTGTCTGCGAGTCGTGAATCCGTGGCGCATATGGCGTGTTGCTAGAGGCTGAGCAAGCGTTGATCAATGCAAAGAATCTGAGAATGCGCTCATTGGTGCATTGTGGCCGTCGCCGCCGTTAGGCTAGTGCTGTGTCAAACCCTCCACTCCAGTCCGAGGATCTGATGTCTGCGCCAGCACCCGTGACGTAAGCGCCTGCTGAAACAAGCCTCCCGTCGCAGTGCAGTGAACATGCAGATGTCTGTGCCCACTTCTGCGATGTTCACGTCCATGTATAATTAATCCTCCAGCACACCTTTCGCGCACAAGTCACGGCATCCAGCATTCCATAGCATATCTGTACCAATCGTAGGTAAGTTCAGGTTCACGGCATATGCTTCAAAGCTGACCACGCAATAGCCACAGCTTACCCACCAACCACCAACCACAATGCCGCCATCAACCACCTCCTCGACTGCCTCTTCCAAGGGCCCCAAAGTTCCTATCAAGCAAGGATGCTGGTGCGGCGATGACTGCAGCTGCTGCTGTATTCCAATTCCTTGCACGGTCATGTGAGATGGTCGACACACAAATACTACGACCTACGCCTAGCCGCCAGGAGTGAGAAGTTGGAAGTGAAGGACAGGGTACAGCCTGTGCCTGTACATGAAAGAGACGCTTGGTTTAGGGAACATATGGCGTTTGACGGTGCAAGGGATTTTGCTTTGATGATACTCCACACACAGCACGAGTGCATCTCCACGATGGTGTTGGCTGAGCTCGGGTCTGGAGTGCTCGATTTTGCATGGTTGGAAAAGTCGAAATACTATTGAGAATACGAACCTGTGCAGCAAAGTTCCCTCTCCATTGCAGAATGCTCTTCTTTGTGCGTGCAGGTCTGTCTCGAACAGAGCATCTCAACGGCATTCCAGGCGCGACAGCTCCCGCCGGTGTATGCTATGCGAAGTGTTGACGGTCGACCACGAGTTCATCTGCTTTAATGGACCACCACACGTGAGAACATAGATGTGTTTACATGGTGAACTCCAATTCTTCTCCGACGTGCCTTAGTGTGATATACCTTTGTCCCAAACCCACCTCTCCAACAAGCTCTAGAGAGAAAGTGACCGTGGTAGACACAATTGAATGTGCTTCTTGAATGAATGGTGTGATACATGTATGCATGCGTATAGTATGTACAATATGCTCGACCATGGGAATGTCAGGGTTAGGGCTGCAATGCAATGTGGGTCAGCTTCTGTGCGTTGTCCATGGAGCTGCCATGTGCAATGAACCTTTTCCTCATCCAACACAAACGCGTATACGCATGTACGGCGAGCCCAATCTACACACATGTGCAAGCGAAGAGAGGGAGTGCATGCACCTGTGTTATCGAAAATATAGTCTCAAGTTCTTGCTGATGGAAGTCGACACGGAAACCTTTCTCAACACTTGGTCCGTTGACAGCGACATGAACAAGCCTACGCTCAGAGAAAGACATGCTACAGGGCTCCGTGACCGAATGCGACGAGGGCAATGCATGAAAGTGTCACTACTACTGACTAAATGCATTAGCTCTGGTGATTTCTGCAGCTACCGTTCCCTCGAGAGGGGAGTTTTTCCGTGTCGGCTAGAGCTGTGATCTGGCAAGCGGGCAGTTAAGTGTTTATCCATGTATCTGGCCACCCTCTTCTTTTCAATCCACGAAAGCTACCGGCTTAACAGCCAAGAGTCTATCGTAATTCTCCGTGACCAAACTTGTCTATCCAACGCGTGCAAACATGAAGTTCAGAGATGGTGAGTCTCGTGCTAAGCAACTGAAGTGCTCTGCTGACATGCTTCCAAGGTATGTGGATGGTGGCGGAGGGCAAGAGACTAGAGTATGCCGAGGACATCTACTCGATCACATCGTCCGAGGACAACAAGAAGCTCAGCCTGCTTTGCCCGACTGCACAAATTCGGTCTCGCGGTGACACGCTCAACAGGCCGACAATCAGTCTTGTATGAGGACATTACCTAAACTCACTGTACCGTCCGCTGACTCTATTGTAGGAACTCGAAGCAGTAGCCGATGGCATTATCTCAGTTGAAGCCACCCACTGGCGTGGTGCTCTCAACAAGGGACCGCACTTCGACTTGTTCCCAGCTGGCCAGCCTGAGTTCGAAGCTTCGATAGACAAGACAGAGAGTGGAACCACTCTCACAGCAGGCAGTATTGGAGTGACGGTCACTGCAGAGCCTCATACTTTCGATATCAAGTTTCACAGCACCGATGGTTCACAGAAGCTCACATCGCTCCTCAACCGCAGTGTTGGCTTTGCATACACTCCGGCTACAAGTTCCATGATGCAGACGGCTGATATGCGAGACTTGCAGCATTACATGCTTACCCAAACGACCCTTGGTGTGGGAGAGCAGGTGTATGGCCTAGGTGAGCGCTTCGGAGCATTGAACAAAGTCGGCCAGCAAATCGACCTCTGGAATGCCGATGGTGGTACCTCGAGCGAGCAAGCCTACAAGAACATCTCGTTCTGGCTCAGCAACAAAGGCTATGGCATCTTCATCGATGCAGCGGAGAAAGTCGAGCTCGAAGTTGGCAGCGAGCGCAGTTGCAGAGTCCAGACTAGCGTTGAAGGCCAACGCCTGAAATGGTACATCATCCATGGTCCAACGCCTAAGGAGATCATCAGTCGCTACACTCTACTCACAGGCCGATCCAACAAGCTTCCCGCGTGGAGCTTCGGCCTCTGGCTCAGTACATCCTTCACAACAGAGTACGACGAAGCAACCGTTGGCGGTTTCCTCGACGGCATGCGCGAGCGTGATATCCCCTTGCAAGTCTTCCACTACGATTGCTTCTGGATGCGTGGCTTCCAGTGGTGCGACTTCGACTTCTCAAGCGCTCACTTCCCCGATCCGCAGGGGCAGATAGCACGCATGAAGGAAAGCGGTGCTATCAGCAAGGTCTGCGTCTGGATCAACTCGTACCTCGGACAAGCTTCGCCAGTCTTTGCTGAAGCAGCAGAGAAGGGCTACCTGCTCAAGCGTAAGAACGGTGATGTCTGGCAGTGGGATTTGTGGCAAGCAGGCATGGGTATCGTCGACTTCACCAACCCTGAGGCCTGCGGGTGGTTTGTTGGTAAACTGAACAAGCTCTTCGATACGGGCGTCGACTCTATCAAGACAGACTTTGGCGAGCGCATTCCCACCAGAGATGTTGCATGGCACGATCCAACTGTCGACCCTACTAAGATGCACAACTACTACGCCTTCATGTTCAACAAGCTCGTCTTCGAGGCCTTGCAAGCTCGCTATGGAGACAGCGAAGCAGTTCTGTTCGCCCGCTCGGCATGTGCTGGCGGTCAACGCTTCCCAGTGCACTGGGGCGGTGACTGCGAGAGTACTTTTGAAGCAATGGCAGAGTCGCTGCGCGGCGGACTCTCGCTGGGCCTGTGCGGCTTCTCCTTCTGGAGCGTCGACATTGGCGGCTTCGAAGGATATCCTGATGCCACGATCTACAAGCGCTGGGTCCAATTTGGCCTTCTCTGCTCTCACTCGCGTCTGCACGGAAGCAACTCCTACCGTGTGCCATGGTTGATTGACAACGATGATCAGTCGGAGCAAGGCTGCAGTGCTGTGCTCCGCAAGTTCACGCAGCTGAAGTGCAGGCTGATGCCGTACTTTTACAGCGAAGCCATGCGAGCTATCGAGCATGGATGGCCCACGAGCATTCGTGCCATGGCGTTGGAATTCCCTGAGGATCGTACAGCCTGGACATGTGATGCACAATTCATGCTGGGCTCTTCGATCCTTGTTGCGCCTGTGTTCTCGGAGACCGGCGAGGTAGAGTTCTACCTTCCAGAAGGACAGTGGACCAGCTTCTGGGACGATGAAGATGTCATCCAAGGCCCAAGGTGGGTGAAGCAGACACACGACTTCACGACATTGCCAATGTATGTTCGTGAGGGTACAGTGTTGGTCTTGGGTCGGGAAGAGGAGAAGCGGACAGTGTACGACTGGACTGACCCGGAAAATCGGGTGATCAGACATTATGGCAACACGGACGATGTGAGCTTTGAGCTTTATGATGCAGAAGGCAATAATTCGGAGGCGGTGTCGTCTTAGTCCATCGAGATCGGGTCGTCACAGGCAGATTAGGAAAGCAATTGTTACATGAACAGAACCCTCGCATCTCTTTCGATCTTACCTCCTATGTTGATATCATTTACTTCGGCGACAACAACTCATTTCATGGTCACCTATGCTCTGTCGAAAGAAGTATTGCGTCGTAAAAGCTATCGATCGATGCCATATCTCAACAGCTATATAAATTTTTCACGATCGGTGAGTGCATGCCACAGGTTTCTGTAGAGACTTGCAAATCCAAACCAGGATGCGTGGCGCAGTGGTAGCGCGTGTGATTCCAGTTCCCTTCGAGATATCTCATCTTGAAGTTCTTCGGGATATCCACAAGGTCATCCGTTCAAATCGGGTCGCGTTCATTGTCTAACGACTCATGATTGCTCATATCTTTTGCCTTTTTGGAGGTACTCGAGATTGAGCAAACGTGTTTCGTGATGGAGTTCAGTGCCAATCATTATCTTTTTGGTCCTAGACGATATACACTGACCCATTGTCGGTCGAACAGATCGAAGCAATTCTCTTGTTATGAAAAATCTGGGCCGCTAGGTTTTGGACTTTATGATCCCAGAACTCTTATATCGTGTGATTAGCGCTTATGGCCGCCGCATCTCGACAACTACTCCTTCAGAGTTGAAAGCCACGATCGAGTACATCATATAGAAGGGTTCTGGGATTGTCACGGTTTGCCGCCGCGGAAGGAACGTGCATGAAGTGAGGTCGACGCCACGTGATATCATTGATAATCTAGGGTTAGTGTTAGGGTGCACCGTACCATCATCTTCATCCACTGTCACATACTTTGTTGTGATAGGTACTATCTAATAAAGGCGTATAGAGTGGCTATATTTTACTGTACCTACTAAGCACTTTGCTTGAACTACTATGAGCTGGGAGAGAAAGGAGAGCAATAAAAGTTTCGAAGCCCATGTCCAGCCACAGTTTCCACTGCTGTACGTCTTACACTGGACAGCAAACATTTGCATGACGATAATGGTAAAAGCTACAATAGGTTGTCAAGAAATGATTGAATATTTGTTGCTTAGTACTTTGACAATTCGTCGTAACATCAACGTGTTTACCATTGTAACGGCGTTTTTGGAGAGAGGGAGGGAGGTGCTACAGGCACACAAGCCCCGCTTCAACTAACAACCAACATCTCACCCATTGATCATCTACCAATGCGTACGCAGGCTATTGAACCAAGCAAACGACCATGACCTTACAGATACCCATCATCGACTTCGCCAGATGGTCGAACACAAAGGATTCGACGGAGAGACTCTCGCTTGCACAGTCGCTCGTCAGCGCATGTCAGCAAGTAGGCTTCGTCTACATCGTCAACCATGGCGTGAGCCAAAAACTTCTCGACGACACCTTCGATACATCCAAGCGCCTGTTCGCTCTTAGTCACGAAGACAAAATGCAAGCGCCACACCCCGACGGGCCGGCAGTCCACCGCGGTTATTCATACCCAGGGTTGGAGAAAGTGAGCCAGTACGCTGGCGGCGAAGAGGAAGTCGGCGAGCAGCTACGCGAGATTACCGACTGTAAGGAGAGCTATGAGATCGGAAGCGAATGGAACCAGGACCAGCCGAATGTTTGGCTACCTGATTCAACTCTGCCTGACTTCAAGTACGCAACATCGCTTTTCTACTGGAAGTGCAACGAAGTCGCCCAAAGCATACTGCAAGCACTGGCGATAGGAATCAGACTCGATGACTCGAACCACTTGACTAAACGCCACTCTGGACACAACAACCAGCTTCGACTCCTTCACTATCCGCCTGTTGCAGCTGCTGATCTGGAAAGCGAGAAAGTGGCAAGAATGCCGGCGCATAGCGACTGGAGTACGATCACTTTGCTCTTCCAGGATGACTGCGGTGGACTGGAAATCGAAGATCCACACCAAGCTGGCAAGTTCGTGCCGGCAACACCAATGGATGGCGCTTGTGTGATGAATGTTGGCGACCTACTGATGCGCTGGAGCAACGGTGGGTGATGTACAATGCTGCCATGCATTGGCTGCTGCTGACGTATATCAGATACCCTGAAGTCGACACTCCACCGTGTGACGCTACCACCTCTTGCGGACAGAATTCAAGGCGAAGAGAGAATGACCAGAGAACGCTACTCGATCGTATACTTCGTAGGCGCAGACCCGCACGCATTGGTTGAGTGTCTACCAGCTTGTGTCGACAGCGAAAATCCTCCGAAGTATGAGCCGATCACCCAGCAAGCGTACTGCGAAATGCGATCCAAGGTCCAATATCGCAGCTCTGATTCTGCAGCTTCTTCCTAAGCTCGGATGTTGTGGAACAGCTCTCTTGTACCAAGTATGGACCCTGCGAACATATTTCGAGGGCGCGACTTGTGCGAGCGAAGATGCACATGCTATCGTCCACCCGTGCAATATTCAGCAACGTTAAAGCTTGCTTCATTTCGTCGATGACCATGGGTATCTATAAACATGAGTGACGCTCCAACACCTTGAAAGCTCCGCTTTTTGCACATCCGAACATAAGAATACATGCTTCCAAGACACTCAATTGCGAGGCCTGCTCGACCTGTTCGACGCGTTGGGACATTGTGCCTTGATGTGTCCCTTCTTTCCACAATTGTGGCACACTGTCGATGCCGCCGATGCTGAAGGCCTGCCAGATCCAGATATGCTCGTAACCTTGTTCAAATTCACCTCTTTCTTCCTCCGTGACTCGGCTAACTTTGCAGCTGCCTTCGACTCTGCCTTCCTCTGTGC
>Ga0265797_10009054_pt1 | contig 13077 bp, 13 predicted proteins | sample P2T30metagenome_FD_192433 | JGI IMG/M metagenome (GOLD analysis project Ga0265797, IMG submission 192433) | Plant litter microbial communities from East Loma Ridge, Irvine, California - P2 T30 | ecosystem: Environmental > Terrestrial > Plant litter > Unclassified | place: USA: California... | reverse complement strand
GGGCTACTACAGCGGCGTTGAAAACGGGCAAGGTGGTCTTAACACCACTTTTCTACGCGGCGTCCAAGAAACAGATGCTGATGGTGTAGTAGCTTTCGAAACCTTGTTTCCGGGTCACTACACCGATCGCGCGACACACACGCACCTTCTCGTCAAGTCTAATGTGACCGTCCGCTCAAACGGCACCACGGGCGCCGATGGCGTGATCGCACATGCCGGCCAGCTATTCTACCCTGAAGATCTCAAGGCTGAGGTTGAGGCTACGGAACCTTATATCTTCAGTACGCAGCCGTATATCACCAACGACGACGATTTCTTGTCGGTTGTGCAGGCTGATGACGATTTTGATCCGTTTCCTCAGTATGTGTATTTGGGTGATGGTGTTGAGGATGGGTTGATGGCTTGGATTCAGATTGGGATTAACACCACGGCTGATCATAATGACGATCAGATGTTCGGTGTTGCTGCGGATTATCAGGCGGGTGGTGGTGTTGCGAACCAGAATCAGACGGGTGCGGATCTGATTGGTGGGCCGGGTGCTAATGGGACTACGCCTGGTGGGGCTGTGTCGTCGGGCGCTATCGCCTCTTGAACTACCTACTCCGAAGAATTTTTGACATCCATGTCAAACAGGGCGTGCTGGGTTGAGTTTGGTTGTCACACACACGCGCGCGCACATTTGTCGCGAAACAAAGGTTTTATTAGGAAAACGTACTACAAAAGAGTGTCCTGGTCCAGGTTCCTCCCTTCCATACCACTACTCACTGCTGTCAGAATCACTGTCATCCGCACTCCCACTCTCTGAAGAGCTTGGGTTGCTTTGCTTCTTCGATTTGGGCTGCTTCTTCTTCGGCTTCTTTTTCTTCTTCGCATCATCGTCATCGTCATCGTCGCTCTCACTTTCTGAAGAGCTCGAGTCGCTATCACTCTTCGACTTCGTCTGCTTCTTCTTCTTCTTCCTGTTCTTCTTCTCTTTCTCTTCCTCCTCCTTCTTCTGCTGCTTCTTCCTCAGTCCTTCTTTGAATGCCTTGTCCTCGTAAGTCGTGCCCATGGTCTCGTACATGTATTCATCAAATTGTCTAGCGGTGGTGGCAATCTTTTCGAATTCTGCTCTTCCCACGGTGATTTCGACATCCTTACGCTCGTCATAGCCTTTACCATCCTTCTGGACTCGTGCGCTAAACTCAGCCATGGCGACCGCGGTGTGGAAAGCGTTTCGGATCTGGCGTCCGTTCCAGCGTGCGCGCTCGTCTTCTTTGCTGTCCTTCCAGTGCTTCCTGGCGAACTTCATGATCTCTTCTCTATTGATAGTGACGTGGCTACGACCACTAACCTCCAGCACGTACAAGGTCTGATCAATGAAGGTTTTCCACACTTTGAGTGTAGTTTTCTTGTTGAAATCGGGATCTGAGGCACCGGGATTAGAGCCGGCATCAAGAAAGACTAGAGAGACACTTACAGAACAGCGAGATATGCACTCGAGATGTGAAGGCCTCATCAAAGGTGCCGACTCGATTAGTGGTCAGGAAGAGTAGACCTTTGTAATACTCCAACATGCGGAGAAACACCGATACGATACTGTTGCGCTGCAGATCCTCAAGCTTCCTCTTGGCGAGGAAGACATCTGCTTCATCGAGCAACATGACGCAGTCCCATCGGCTAGCAAGCGTGAAGTGTTTCTTCAAGTTCTTCTCGACATCGTCTGCCGAGCTTCCGAGATCACCACATGTGATGGGATAGAGTGGCTTCTCTACGAGATCGGCGATGCATTCGGCTGTGCACGTCTTGCCGACTCCAGGAGCACCTGATAATGGTTAGTGATATACGTCGAGGCTCTCAAAGAAGAGCTTCTACCATGAAGGAGGATAATGAGCCCTTGCCCTTTACCCCGAACCAGATCCATGTCATTCTCCGAGCTTCCAGTCGTAGCTTGCGATCCTCTCTTCCGGAAGTGCTCCTGGACTTGAGATAGGAGGATTTTCTTGTGATCCTTCGTCAAGACCAGCTTGTCGAACCCCCTGCCTCTGTCGTTCTCTTTCGGTGTGTCGAGATCCTTGACATTGACTTGCACTGCTACATGTTAACAAAGATCAATTCTGTTGACGAATGAAGACCTACCCCACTCCCGTGAACGTAGCTTGTAGGCAAAGACGCGGTAATGGCAGATACCAAGGTCTTCATCATCTATACCCAGAGCATCTGCCGTAGCTGATGGTGGATTGAATACAGGCTTCTTGTTGACGTACTCCTTATAGACGGCCAGATCCGACATCTGATCATATACAATCGGATTCCGATGGTCGCAAGTGATGGAGCCCCAACTACAGAATGGTCCACCTTGATAGCAATCACTTGTCTCTGATATATCCAGAGTCTCCGGCCTCTGGAATTTCGGTATGTCGTTAGGGTTCATCTGGAAATATCCCTTCATGTCAACGATGACTTTGTCATTGAGCTCCTCGCGAGTGCTTAGTTCGAGACCTTTACAATCGACGTATGGTGCAGTGCGAGCGGTAACGGATGCGAAGAATTTCTCGCCTCGTGCTGTTAGCATGCGGGCTGCGTTGTGATCATACTCGAATGGGATAACCTCGAGGTCACGAATGTCTTTCTCTCCGGGGTATGGAGAGATCACAAACCGTTGCCGTACGGGTACGAATCTGGAACCGTTGAAATCCAAGTAGTATGCGTGGATACAGAATGGGTTGACACCATTCACGACCTCGACCTTGTCCAGAGAGCCGCCAAGTGCGACAGAAGATTGGAACGCTGGTGCAGGTAGATGCGGCAGAATGGCCCTTCTGCCACCAGTTGTCAGGAGAACCCTCATGCCCAATTGATCCTGAGCTCCTGTCTCATCTAGAACCGTCGATGGCTTCGTGACCACAAAATCCCCGGTTTGGAAGACGTGCCATAGATCACAGAAGCGTACTGTTGTTGCAGTGCGCTCTCGAAAATGCGCGTGACCAGGCATTAAGTAGTTGTCGAAAAGGTTGTCGATGCACGCAAACGACTTCCGAACTTCAGTTATAGTCGGCCAGCCCCTCATATTGGCTCCATGGTACCCACGACTATCGTCAAAGAGTCCGAGCTGTCTCAGGACAGTGTTCCACTGCTCTGTCGTGATCGCGTCAGGAGTACTTGACTCTTTGGTCATTGGAGCAAGCTCACTCGTCTTCGAAGACGCATCCCTTTCTTTGATGGTTTTGTGCATCTGACGTGCTCTGGGCTCCTTGTCGGAGACCTCGATGTCTTTGGCTATTCTGCCCTCCTTCTGCGCGTGTCGCTTGACGATCCCCGTCAGAGCTGCAAGCACTTTAGCCATGATGGCGCGTATGCCTTTCTGGTTGTGAATCAGAGGCTTGAAAGGTCGTAACACAATATTGTTCCTTGTTCGATTGTTTGTGAGGTATTCCCGAAATAGACACGTCATCTCTTGTGCGTTGATCTGAATCCGATCCGGAAAGCGCGTGTTCTTGAGTTTGGCCATCTCTTCTGCTAGTCTTCTCTCATCCCTCAATTTTGATGAGCGTTCCGATGTCGTCTCAGATGCGATCGCTGGGTCATCTACATCAACTTCTTCCGGCATGCTGGAATCCGTTTCCCATCGTCGAAACGACTCGGCTTCCTGTACTTCTGGCTCCCCAATAAAAACGTCGATTTGATGGGATTTAAACACCGGCTTCGCATCAGGTGCCAGGATCTTTGGCTTCTCCAACCCTTTGGAAAGTTGGAAGTTCAGCTCCGGCTTCATATACGGCTCTTTGTCTTCAGACGTCGGAGATACCGGAGGAAGTTTATCCACACCATTGATTAGCCGGTATAACTTCTTGTCAAACGCAGTGGTTGTCTCCTCCAAGCTCAGCAGTCTAGACTCCACGATACGGTTGAAGTGGTTGACCTGTTGTAACCGTTTTGGAAACACTTTGAGCCGCGACTCCATTTTGACATATTTGCCCCTCTGCCTCTCAACATCAGAGCCTTCACTGAGTTCATCCTCCTCTAATGTCAGGTTGGAACTCTTAGGTTCTTTAGAGGTGCTTGACGGTTTGCGCTGGCCGTCTTCGCCGTTTGTCTTCAGAATGGCCTTCGAAGGTTGCGATTCGATATCGTCTGTCTCTCGTTTCGGTGACTCTTCGCTTGCGCCGATCTCGACTGTCGTTGCATCGATCTCAGAGTCGACGGCTTCGCTTGGAAGTAGCGTGATTGCCTTTTCTCCAGCAGGCTTTCCATCTGCTTCAATTTCAGCAAAGGACAGTGTACATGCGTATATGTGACATACTGTGTGTATCCGACTCGTTGCTCGCCGCGAGCGTCACTTCCGAACTATCAGACCGAGACATGGCGGAGTTGGCTTCCAAGCCGCATTCGCAATTAGCCCTATCGACCAACGAGTTAGATCATCCGGCGATGGAATATGACACTAGGTACTGAGAAGCATATTGTGCGAAAGTAGCGGTAAAAAGCTTACCTCGTATGGAATGTAATAGCTCCAATAGCTCGTGAACCTGGTCGATGGTGGTTGAGCAACTGTGTAGAAGGTACATGAGAAAGACCAACAGCCACGACGAAACTTGACCAATATCACGGTCATGCGCCAGGTATTCCCCTCATCTACGGCGGGGTACGAACAAGGTCCAGCTGACGCCGTGCATGGGTGTTCTTCGTTTTAGACCTATTGCCGGCGGCGTAGTTGTCACCTACCTATCTGGGTCAATCAGCCCCCAAAAAGTACTGTGAGATCATCAGTACTTCTATTCCAATAGTGATCGTAAGATCACCGGAAAGTACGAGGGTGACATCAGTCTAGCACAAGTCCACACAGCTCGAACTGCCAGTTGCAAAAAGATTTCTTGATGCGACTGAGCGAATGCAGGCTTTACTCGCAGTCGATAGTCCTGGGTTACTTAAACGTAGAGTGATGGAATTTGAGGGCTTGCAGGATACCGGGATGCTTGCTGGCTTTGGCGCTTAACGCCTGTTCGCACTGATCATGGGATGAACGCTGTGGCCTATCGTAAGCCCCGCACATCAATTTCCCCTATGGGATCGGGTAGAGCCAGGCGGCGGGGGGCGGCACAGCCTTCGATAACGATAATACGGATCTGCATGGCCCCCAAATAGATGCTGTGCCACCTGGGCAGTGCCAGGCTTGGAGCCCCTCAGCCTGGTCCGAAAATCCAGGTAGTCGCCTGCGCAGGCTTTCCAGTATTGGAAATAAGCTCTCAGCCCCAATGCACAGTTGCTGGAATGATTTAATTGCGCTTCGAAGTTGATTGAGCATCCAGACGCACCAAGTTGTTTGCCCTTTCTAAGAGACCATGGCGCCCTACCAACTGACCAATGACGTATTTCCGTGTCCGTCTGCGCAGCCCATATCAGTAGACTTTATCGAAAACCGAGATGCAGGATTCCGGAACGCCCAAGGCGAGCTGCTAGGCAAATTCGACCCCAGCTCTCAGAAGTTCGTAGCTTCCTCGTTTGCTTTCGGTGGGGCAGTACTCGACAACGACGAGGAAGCATTACGGAACAGCAAACTGAGAGTAAACGCGACTACGGAGAGCTTCGCAGCAGCTATTACGGCTTTGAAGAAGACGACGAAGAAATCCAAAGACAAGAAGATAGCGGATTTCGACCTTGACTCTTGTCACGACTGGAAAGAGATCACTAATGTCATACACGTGGTAGTTGAAAACTACCACAACGATGATACGACATGGGGGCGTATACGGGCCGGGTTCCGGCGCGTCGGAGACAATGCAAAGTCTATGCAGTCTTTTGTTGGCCTCCTGCCTGATGGAGAGTACAAAACTCTATGTGGAGGGCTGACATTGATCTTGACGGTTGGTGACTCCAGGTCAATGACTCCAGATATGAGTAGCTAACAGCAGTCACAGGCCATGACGGAACACTCTGGGATCCGTGAGAAGATGGCGGACTTATTGAAAGAGGTGCCGGAAGTCGTCAATCTCTGCGAACAGTATCAGACACTCTACCCCGGACGTAATACTATGCAGTTGTGTGTGAACGAAGTATACACCAACATGCTGATGGCGCTCGAAGAGATCTTGGGCTGGTATACACAGTCTTCATTGAGTGAGTAGACCATACCTGCACCACCTGTTCTACAGCTGTTAGTACTGACAGTGTAGAACACATCAAGGATAGTCTGTTGAAGAACAACAACTACGGAAAGAAGATCGATGTATGCCTCCATAATATTCGCCAAGCTGAGGATCGGCTCGTACGTGAGACTCAATTGTATCTGAGCTACTCTCATAGAGTCGCAGTCTCTACAACACTCGAGACCAACGATCGATCTCGTGAAACCAATTCGACCATTACCAGTATCGATGGCCGTTTACTCGGGTTTGAAGCCAAGGTCGATGACGGGATGAAAGCATGTGCAGAAGGGCTGGACGCACTCAAGGGAACTCTAGATGATGTAGTGAAGAATGCCCAGTGTAAGTCCTCGGCCTTCGTGTGTATACCCCGATTGGTGACGCTGACTTCGCGAAGGGAATGATGCAAAGAAGCAATATGTTGAAGCCTTGCAACAGGAATTGCAACAGGAACAAACGAATTCCGCAAACAAGGGTAATTCGTCCGTCTTTCATTGTGTATCATAAGCTGACTTGCGCTTAGAGCAAGAAATACTGGAACTTAGAGAGCAAGTCGCCAAGGCAGCCATCACCCCGGAGTGTCTCATGAGAGAACTAAGACTGAAGCCCAAGAAGCATACACACGTACAAGAAACTTCCGTGGTGCTGAAAGATGGACTGAACAGCTCGGCGAAATTCCAAGAACGCGCTGGTTGGGTAGGCAGCAACAGCCGTTTCCAAGCCTGGCTGGGAGGAAAGAAGGACTCCCAAATGCTGTGCGTTCAGGGCCGCGGTGATTTCGACAGGACATCACCACTGAGCTTCCTAACATCATTTCTCTATGAGAGGCTCGTGACAGAACCGCGCACCCTGGTCCTCCCTTTCTTCTGTGGGAGAAGCAAAGTGGGCGACGGACTCGCAACCATGCTCAGGGCGCTAGTCGTCCAGCTTCTCGACGTTTGCAAGACTCATGGGTACACTGGCGAGAGAGGTCGACCAATACTCTCATTCCTTAGACACGAAGAAAGGGCGCAGATGAAACAAAACGACTGCGCGACGTACACGAAAGTGCTCGCGCAACTGCTACGAGAGCTGCGAAAGGAGTATAGCGCAATCTTCATCTTGATCGACGGTATTGACTTCTACGATTCGAGATTCGGGGAAGAGATTGATGATTTCGTTAAGAGCATGAGGAAGCTGGTAAAATTGTTCAACAAGTCAGATGACGAAGCGCTTGGTGGTGTTCTAAGGGTGCTCTTGACAACAGCCACATGGTCGAGACGCTTCAATTCTCCCGCGAAGCCACTGGCCGTAATTGATGTGCCGGAAAATACAGAGGGGTCGATGGACGGGTTCGAGAGGTTCACGTAGTTACGCAATCTTTGTAGTCTTGGGCGATGCCGGTGGCGACCCTCATTCTTGCCGTGAACCTATTCAACTGGTACTGTTTCTTGTCAGATCTCATCAGATGATAGTTCGATTCAAAACGTCGCACTGACCTTGTTCTCTATGACTTTGTTGCGTGTGGAGCAATGTTGGGCTTTGCTGTGATAGTGTGACCTTCCAGACCCATAGCCTGGAGTAAAGGGTGCACGTTCACCCTTCTTCCATCTCCACCACTCCGCAGATATGAGGCGACTTATCCCTTCTATTCGCGTCCAGCCATTCCAGAGTCGTCTCCCAGTCCGCCTCCAAATCGTTTTCATCCAGAGAAAGCGCATAAGCTTCTTCGTCCGGTATGCTCTTGTCTTTCTTCAGTAATATCGTCATCGTTGCTCGATCCAGTATGTCCCTGCGCTGCTTCGTAGCCTGTTGCTGGAAGGCCTTGTAGAAAGCTTCGCCATGCGCGTTGAGATCTAGCCATACGTTTAGGGTGGTTGCGTCCCACAAGAGGCTCAACCTGATCCTGTCGGTGGCCTTATTGGGATCGGTATCTCGGGCGGGGGTTGCGGGCGCGGGGCTCGGTCGGACAGGCTGTGGATGCTCAATGTGCGAGCCCAAAACGGTATGGGCCGGTGAGGGTTGGTGGGCCCCCATCGCCGTTCCGTATGACTGCTGTCGGGCGAGGAAGGGCTCCACCCTATGATACGGGTGGTGTTGCCCGTCTTGATGGAAGACGGGGCTTGCGCGGTGGGATTCGCTCTGGGTCATCGCTGAACGATGGTACGATGCTGAAGGTGGTGTCGGCGCATGAGGACGCATTTCCTGCTTGTACTCATGGAAACTGGGGGCTTGTCGAGCCTGCGGCTGGGGTATTATGGTTGGTGTGAACTCTGGCCAAAGAACGCATCTAATCAGCCAAATGGCCTAACGTGATAGTCGGCGCGCGATATACACACCTGGGCTTGCATCGCCTGAGTCATCGTATCCGAGACACATATCGATGTCGAGCACTTCTTTAGGCACCAAGTAGAACACAGTGCTGTGCGTCGAGTCAGAATGAGGTCGGCGCCATGTCAGATCGATGGACCATGACACTGGTACTAGTTGGACTTCGCCCGATACGCGATGTGGCACTTGAACATGTGCTACTTCGGCGGGATTCAGGCTGAAAGAATCCTCAAGGTTTCGCTTGCCAACAACGTCATCACGTATCACGCTGTATGTGATCGGCGCGGTCTTCATCCGGACTCTCAGTTCATCTACTTTACCTCCAACGAAAGTTGGAAGCAGAATGTATTCCCCCGAGCCGCCTCCATCTCTAGTAGAGTGTGATGTCACCGATGATGCTGTTCCAGGAGGGCTCAGTGGATAAGTCGTCGATGAGAGGCGGCGGGGCAGGCGTTGGCGCGGAGGCGCGGTCCCAGTGTTATGTGAACTATGTGAAGTTGGCGAAAGAGGTGGTGCGAATGTGATATCGAATCTGTTGGCGGGAGGTGTAGGTGTCTCGTATTGCCTCGCGTTTAGTTGTAAAAGGTAGGAAGTTACTTCGTCGAGGATCTTGCTGTCTTCGCAACACCTGGTGAGGATGTCTATGGCCTTCCCTGGGCTATTGTCGACCAGCTGGGTGACTAATCGTTGTGTGCCATAGTGGCTCATGATGCGCAGTCGAAGCAATCGGCCGCATGTGGGTGGGGCTTACTGTTGTCGCACAAACGGGATTTGGACGGCTGCGGAGAGCAGCGCTAGCCGAGGCGCACTCGATCAATGTCGCTCATTGTGGCCGCAGCGTGAGGAGGTAAGGAAGAGATGACCGTACGAAGCGCATTGCGCGTGATACGAATCTGGCGGCAAGGCAGACGATGATGGGGGCGCAGGCCAAAGACTCGCGCATGAACCCAGAAGCGCTTATCGATCCATCGATATCAGGGTAATCAGTCGCTTCTGCATGCGCTTTGCCGCTCTGAGTTGACCGGATCTGCAAGTTGGAACAGGGCTTCGAAACACCACCCAGCAAACCTGGAGCAGTTGTATGCAGCGCGCAGCACACCGGTCATGGCGTTTTCGTACCCCGCGCGGCTGACTAGATGTACGTTCCAATCACAGCTTCACAGCCTTCCTCCGTCCCGATTGCTGAGGCCTGCGCGTAGGATCAGTCCCATAGGAAGCATCGTCCCAGCTAATGTTTTCCAGAGAGCGTATCGAATATGTTGTCGACGTCTACGTCCAGCGGTGTTCTGGAGGACAAACAAATCATGGCGACAACGACATCTGTTAGCCGAAATGTCTCCAGCGGCAATGCTGTTCAGATAAATGGACATGTGGCCGAAAACATCTACAACCTTAACATGTAAGTTGGACTCCAACACCTTGCGCCCAGCATGCCTCTGACATTGACAAGTGGGAACTTATTCGTCGTGTCCACCGGAGCTAGATCAGCACAACCGAGCAGATGCAAAGAGAAGACGTTCGGTGTACAACAAGTACTGGAATCTCCGTATTCATCCAAGGTATCCGCGAAGTTCGCTGCACAAATTCCAGTAAGCAATGAACGTCGCGCGACTTCGTGCAGGGTGGCGGCTGACAATGAGCAGAAAAGCGCTTCTGATCCATCAGTCCTGCAAGGACAAAACTTGATGCTCGAGTCCTGCACGAGCGCCAGCCGACACTTTGTTCGCGCCATATTTCGGCCAACCATTGCCAACAACTTCATCGCGCACAAGATTGTACGCCGACTTAGCCTTACAGTGTACAAATCCTCAACGTCCACAGTAGAGACTGCCTCGAGTCGCATCCACCTGCCGTCCACAAACGAATATGTCGAGCTCGCTTGTCACTCGCAGGAAGGGAAAGACGCCTTTGTCGTGTATCGATTCTTCGTTGTCAAGCAGGGCCGGTTTGATCTCCTCTTCGGTACTGGGTCGGTCCTGCGCTGAACGGACATGGGAAGAAACGAAATCGGCAATTCGATCTGCGCGCAACCCACACCTTTCTGCCGTCTCGAACCCTGGCAGGACGTGGCATCGTGTGCAAGCACTGTCAGCCTGTGACCACACCCCGCAAAAAGATCGCCGACCCCATTGGACGCCGATACAGCGCGAACATGAGTTGCTTTTGGGGTGCATTTACGGCTGCAGGTCGCTTCGCGATGGCGAATCACTGGCTGCGATCTCGCCTGCATGCATGATGCGAACTTCACCGGACCAACCGCAATCACGGTCGATTCACGACTGACACTGCGCCCCAAGGGTGGTCCGGATAAGTTCAGCTGAAGATAAGTGCGGTATTGCGCCCTTTGATCTGTCAGCGCAAGCCGTGATAATCTCTTCTTCTGCAACATCGCGACCTTTGCACTAAAGACCATGGTAAGTACACTGCTCCTTCAGGAAGACCCAGCTGAAGTGTCGTAACAGGCTGAAGTACTCGCTGTTTTCGCCGCGATCCAAGCTACCACACAACTTGTGGAGCAAGCCTTCCGAATCTTCGATCGCCTACGCAGGGCAAATGCTCGTCAGAAAGCTCTTGCTGAAGTCTTGGCTCGGCACCGTCGCGAGCTCGAGAGTATCAAGACGATTATCGGTATCATAGACGATGAAGAAGATCTGCAAATCCCTACTGTTGCTACCGAGCTAGTCCAACTTCAAGCTGTGCAGAACAAATTGGCCGAATTGCTTGAAAAGCTCGACCCCAAGACGGCAAGCAAGGTCAACCAATTGGCGCGCCAGCTGGTCCATGGCTCAGCGGATGAGAAGAAGCTTGGTACTATCATGGATGAGCTGGTCCAAGTGAAGACCCTGCTTATTTTGCGCATCCAGGTCGCCCAGATCGGAGTGATTCGAACCATTGGAAAGGAGGCCGTAGTCAATGCAGAAGTCATCAAGCGAATAGACGCTTGCTTGAGGGAGCATATTCCCAACTGTGAAGGGCTACGAATTGCGCGATTGTTGAAGGGCCGAAGTCCATCAAGTAAGTTCTGCGCCGCTGTAATATATCCAGGTCAACTGACAGTCGTAGATGATGGCACGATGCCATTGACTCTTGCAGAGCTCAAGGCTCTTGACAAGGAGATCAATGGTGATGGCGAAGATAGCGGAGACGAGACGCTCGTTGATGATTCCGAAACATCACCTCGCGAGTTGCCGGTCAAGACCGAGCGCATCATCACGCGGAACACAGCGCGGAACCAGGCTCTGCAAGTGAATGCTGCTCTCGAACAGGATATGTGGAAAGACATAAACCGTCTCAAGATCCAGGACAACGTAGCTGAAGACCAGAGTTGCCAGGTCAACTACCCTATTTCGCGGGACATATTCTCGATGATGCTCGACCGGCAAAGTAAGATCGCAGTACCGTCGCGACAGAGACCAGTAAGCACGCGTTAAGGAAGACGTGAGGCGTTGGGACGGATGGAGATTTGGAGTTGGTGGCCCTGTGGCCTTCGGCGATGCCAGAAGCGCACCATGTTGATAATTGTATGTTTTCTCACCAAAATTTGGTGACTGTGCGATAATGCAGAGAATGCAAATGTGGATAATCAATGTATGATTGAGAGCCGGTGAAAAACGCTGCTGTGGTAAGACCTGTCGACGCGTGTGCTTCTTCCTCCAACGCGTATGCGCTAGTGGCCCGGCGTAACCTTAATCCGACCATGGCCAGCTTCGGAAGCTTCCACGCCGTCACGGGCGTCAACACCAAGGTGCACCAGTCGCCATCGCTATCTCACCCACAACCTCTACTCCACCGTCTTCGCCGTCGCTCACTACACGAGTTCCTTGCATATAGCCCCGCCCCAAACAACACCCTAGCCTAAACATCGCCGCCGGCGCCCGCCACAGCCATGGCGCTCGACACCTTCTTCCACAACAAGATCGAGACGATGAAGCTCGAGATCATACAGGGACAGGCCAAGCTACGACGACTTGAAGCCCAGCGCAATGACTACAACTCAAGAGTACGGTTATTGCGAGAAGAGCTCGGCCTTCTACAGCAACCAGGATCCTACGTTGGAGAGGTAGTAAAGGTTATGGGTACTAAGAAGGTGCTCGTGAAGGTTCACCCCGAGGGCAAATACGGTATGTATTACTTTAGTCACAAACGAAATCAAGACTGATCAGGTCAGTCGTCGATGTTGCGGACAGCGTCGACATCAGCAAACTCACCGCCGGCAAGCGTGTCACTCTCCTCAGCGACTCCTACAAGCTCGAGAAGCTACTTCCCTCGTCCGTCGATCCCCTCGTCTCCCTCATGATGGTCGAGAAGGTGCCCGACAGCACATATGACATGATTGGTGGTCTGGACCAGCAGATCAAGGAGATCAAGGAAGTCATCGAGCTGGGTCTGCAACATCCCGAACTGTTCGAATCGCTCGGTATCGCTCAGCCCAAGGGTGTTCTGCTATACGGTCCTCCTGGAACAGGAAAGACACTGCTTGCGCGTGCGGTCGCACATCACGCTGACTGCAAGTTCATTCGAGTGTCTGGTAGCGAGCTGGTACAGAAGTACATTGGTGAGGGTAGTCGCATGGTTCGTGAACTCTTCGTCATGGCACGAGAACACGCACCCAGCATTATCTTCATGGACGAGATTGACAGCATTG
>Ga0265797_10009053_pt1 | contig 13077 bp, 16 predicted proteins | sample P2T30metagenome_FD_192433 | JGI IMG/M metagenome (GOLD analysis project Ga0265797, IMG submission 192433) | Plant litter microbial communities from East Loma Ridge, Irvine, California - P2 T30 | ecosystem: Environmental > Terrestrial > Plant litter > Unclassified | place: USA: California... | reverse complement strand
TGGGGTCTTCCTAACGCTGCCTGCGTCATCCCTCACCAAAAAATAATTCCCCAGCCGCGACACACCCACGCGACACCAACTCTCCACGCGCCCACGATTCAATGTCGGCCACAGAAGCGACCACCGATATGTTCGCGCCTCCCGTCAACCGCGCCATGAAGGTGCTGGACCGCAGCTTCTTCCAAAAGACCATCCCCACCTCGGCCGCCCGCATCTTCAACCCCAAGGACATATCGCGCTGCCGCAAGGAACTTACCGCCAGCAAGGACACGCTGCCAAGTAATCGCATAGATCCGATAAGAGTCGACCCCGATTCAGAACAAGCGTCGAGAGGCAGCAAATGCCTGCTCCTGCGACCAGAAGTCGTCCACACCGGTGAGTCACCCCACGGCGGTAGTACATGGGAGTACTGAGTCTGAAACCAGGCAGATCGGACGACATGGTCCCCTAAGCTGCGCGATCTCGAGCAAGACGGCACCCTAGGCGTCATACCCTACCAGCTGCAGCTCAACTACGACTACTTCACCTACTCCGAAATCACGAGCGCAACCATCCCCCCACCCGAGTCCGTCCACGACGATGAGATACCCCAGGGTTTCGCCCTCGCCGGCCACGTCGCCCACCTGAACCTCCGCGAACGGTACTGGCCCTACAAGCACCTCATTGCAACCGTCCTCGCAGACAAGAACCCCATGGTCAAGACGGTCATCAACAAGCTCGACAATGTAGGCACCGAGAACGCTTTCCGCACCTTCCAATACGAAGTGCTCCACGGCCCAGACGACATGAACGTCGAACTGCGCGAGCAGGGCTGCACCTTCAAATTCGACTTTGCAAAAGTATACTGGAACACGCGTCTACACACAGAGCACGAGCGGCTCTGCAACATGTTCCGCGAAGGCGAGGCAATCTGCGACGTCATGGCCGGCGTAGGACCCTTTGCCGTACCTGCGGGCAAGAAGAAGTGCTTCGTCTGGGCCAATGACCTCAACCCCGAATCCTACAACTCGCTCGTGGGAAACATCAAGATCAACAAAGTAGGCGACTTTGTCCGTTCCTTCAACACCGACGGCGGAGCGTTTATCCGTCAAGCCTCTGCGGATCTGTTGACGAGCGACGAACACTCTGTATCCATCTACCCCAAAACCAAATCTTCGCGCAGCAAACCAGAGGAGAAGAAACAGCCTGAACCCCTCAAGACGCTCGTCCAACCACGATTCTTTTCGCACTACGTCATGAACCTCCCCGCCTCGGCCATTACCTTCCTCCCCTCCTTTATCGGCCTCTACGCCAACGTCCCCGGATACCCAGCCTCTGAAATCAAGAAACTCCTCGCGCCACACACGTCGCAGAAGCTTCCCATGATCCATGTACACTGCTTCTCGACCAAGAGCGATGATAATGTGGAGGAGATCAAGGGCATCTGCGAAGAGGTTAGTAGGCAGTTGGGTACCGTGATCACACCCGATATGGAGGATGTGAACGTGTATGATGTGAGAGATGTGGCGCCGAAGAAGAGGATGTTCTGTGCTAGTTTTAGGTTGCCTGAGGAGGTTGCTTTTAGGGAGGTATGAATATTCGCTGTAGACGTAAAAGGGGCAAGATAGCATGTTGTCGGGCACACGCTTCACATGAGCTAATACCCACTGAGTGAGCCATGTTACAACACGGCAAAGCTATAGCTGAAGCCGATTGATATCCGTCCATCACGTCACTCTCTCCCACATGCTCTATAGATCCATCAACATCTCATCCTCGATATCATCGTCAAACTCACCCTTGATTCCACTCACATCTGCCTCTCCTGCTGTCCCCATACTCTGCCTCTCATCCCCTCCCGTCAGATCAACAAATTCCTCCATATCGAAATCGAACTCGCCGTCATCATGCACCTTCTTCTCTTCCTCGACGACAGGCTGCTGAACCACGACGCCAGAAGCACCACCGAAATCCATCGAGACATCATGTTCGAATCTCCCGCCTGCAGCGCGCTGTACGTCTTGACTTATACTCTCCTCCCTCTGCGTAAGATCATCCGCCTCTTTCCGCGCATCAAGCGGCCGCTGAATCCCCTCATGCATCTCACACCGCGCATCTGGGCCATCGATCCTGTCATACCGCTTACACAATAGTGTATCCAACTTAACCACCCACTCCATGATCTTCTTCTCAAACACCGGCTCGCCGAACACGTAGTATGCGCTTTCCGCCGCGTGACCCCACTCTGGACTGTTGCGCTGCATGTCGAGTTTACACGAGCTTTGTACGATGGTGTTGATGCTGGCTGGAAGGTGGAGGACTAGGTTTTTGATCTGGAAACCATCGGGTGTGCGCTCCAATGGGAGTCTGGAGGACTTGGTACGCTCGAGAGCGTCTGTTGTGCGGCGTCTGGGTCGATGCGGTTTCTTTGACGTTTCGTGGGGTGGTGCGATGCGAGGCTCTTGCATTTGAGATGCTTTTTGGGGGCGGGACGGGGAGCTGGAGTGTTGCTGTTCTTGTGTTTTGAAGTATGCTTCCATCTCTTTGGCGCTTTGGTCGGGACGGTGCGTCTCTGGAGGCTTTGAGATTCGGGTAGATATCTGAGGACTAAAGCGATGGTCTTTGTGTTCAGCAAATGCTTGAAACTGGTCGGCCACTCTTCGCGGATCAGTGATCATCTGAACGTCATCGTTGACCAGTGAAGAACTTCTCATGCGCTTTAGGCGGGACTGCGATTCCGCTGAGGAAGCTCGAGACAGACCGTCAACCAGCGAATCAATTGTGCCCTTGTCTCTGCCGCGCGCAAAGAAGTTGCGGATATCAGTGTTGTCGTTTGAGTGAAGTTGTCTTGCCACTAGCCGGTCAGTTGGGTCCAACACGGGTCTGCTTGGAGAAGATGAGGCGTTGTTCGGGAATGGCGGTCCTCCGATCTTCTTGGCCTGCTTCTGTCGACGAGCTGGTTCGAGGGCCTGTGTCCCAAGTACATACTCTCCAAGCCCCATACCATTTGACCTTTGCTTTGGTGGTGCAAATGGTGTATTTACATAGGTCGGTTGAGTACGTCGGTTACGAGGAGCTGACGTTACTGGAGAGGTGAACTGCTGCGAGTCTGCTCCAAAGTGATTGTGGTCTGTGAGTCCTGACTTGATGGGATTGATGTCAGATCGTGCGAAATGGCTTGACATGCCGGTCTGTGGCAGATGCCCGATACGCTCGTGACGACCTCGATCGTCCGTGTTCCGCTCTTGTATCCGGTCGTCGAGAGCACCAGCTTCTGAACTGGGGTGCGAAATAAGCTGGATACTACGCTCCAGTTCGGCATCCAGAGGAGATCTCATGTTCGTCTTTGACAACGTCTGAGGTGTTAAGGGCGCCGTTGACAATGGACGACGTGGAGTAACAGCAGGACTGGGAGAGGGGAGATGCGGATCGCTACCTCTTTGGCTTTTGGCCGGGGACAGCAGCTGTTCGTTGCTCGCAGCTTGTTTGGGCTTGATCGTAGTGTTCATTCGAGCAATGGTCCATGGATTGGACACTTCCACTGCGCGTAGGCCCTTCTCATCTTCCTCTTCGACCACAGGCGCTGGGTTCTCTTGCAGAAACTCTAGGTCATCCTCATCAATACCATACATGCTTGACCTCCAGCGTGGCAGCACCTGAGCAGGATCAGTCGCAGGTTGTCCATTCCGATTTGCAGGCTCATTCTCATGTATCGTGATGGAGCTTTCGATGCGACTCGGTAGCTCCTCAGTTTGGGGCTCATACTGCTGTTGTGCAGACGTCGGCATCTCAGCATCCTGAATATCTGGAATATCCTGGATAGCCTCAGGGTAGTAAGCTTTGAGCAGCTTATCCACAACCGCAACAACCACTTCGCTGTCATCGAACATGACGTCGTCTTTGGCTGGCTCGATGTTGGGGTCGTAACTGTCAGGCGGACAAATGATGTTCATGCAGAAGAACGGATCTTTGACGCCAGCCAGCGAAGGCGCTGATTTGCGGAGTCGATCCTTGTAAGTTGTGATGATCCGCTTGACAGTACCACGACTGCTTGATACAGGCCTTGCATCGATCGAGACGAACGACCCCTGGTGGGCTATCTTCGGCCCGCTTGCCCCTGGCTTGGGCAGGAAAGCATGAATTTCGAAGCCATCGGCCTCTAGAACAGTCCAATCACACTGCAAAGCGCAATCCTTACCGATGACTTTCAGGACTGCATCTTCGATGTTGGCGTCGGCTTTCGGCGCATAGACAAAGTCACCGTTGCTGTTCTTCGCTTTCAGTACGCGAAGCCTGAAGCGTATAGTAGGCCTGGCCAATGCATAAGCTTGCATGAGCCGCCGGATCTTCGCAAGCACTTTCGCTGAATTCTTGATCGCTGTCTCCTTTCGCACGGGTATGAAGTCAAAGAACTTAGTAATCTTGACCGTCGTACCAACTGGATGAGAGTCGTGTTCAGTGCTGCATACATTAGTCCGTGATAGCTATTCGTGAGATTACCATTGATGTCTTACGAAGCAAGCTCGCCGTTCCGATCATACTTCAGCTTCACAGCAACTGGCTCTCCTTCTACTCGAGTAGTGACAGAAAGCGAGCCACTCATGTCGGTCATGCTTGATAGAGCCTCACCACGAAAGCCCAGCCATTTCCCTCCGACTTCTCTCAGGTCGTGAAAGTCTCGGATTTTGCTGGTACAGTAGCGCCGACATACGAGAGGGCGGTCTTCAGCTGGTATTCCTTGGCCATCATCTTTGACTTGGATAGAATCGACTGTGTTAGCAGTGATATCCACAAATATGCTCTTCGTTCGCACATCTAGAGCGTTGTCTATGAGCTCCTTGACGACGGAACTGGGATCGACGAGGACTTGTCCTGAACCGATCTGTCGCGTTGTCGTTGGTGGCAGAGCCGCGATGCTGGGTACCGCAACACTGTCGAGGCCTTCCGCCATGCTGGTAGGAGCGAGAATGAACTTGCAGAGGTCCCATCGGTGGCAGAAGATTGAGCCCGAGTGAGACTCATGGTTTGGTAGTCGGTGCCTCCATCGTGCCTACCTCTTCCACCAAAGTCGCGTCCGACGTGGAAAGAGCCCGACGCGACGCGCCGAATGCTTTGCGTGCGCACGCATCTCGTATACATTTATCCTTGATATGTAAGGAACGCGGCGTGAATCGCGTGTTTATACACGATGTTTAGGTTAATAGAGATGAGTTTAGCGTGCGTCATCGCGTGCTCTCGAACTGGCTCTCAAAGTATCCAATCACAGCGTAGATAGCCTTGGGTTGCGGGAAGACTTCCAGAGCTCTTAAGAGGGCCCGTTGCCGCGATTACTGTCGCTCTCCGTATCTGAATGACTGTTTGTTTTACCATCTGAGTTTCGCGCAGGACGGATTTGAGCCTGCTGTACGTTCGCGTTGTTGAGCTTCAGACGTTCCTGCTGTCTGGAAACATCTCTAGGTTTACGACATAGAAGGTATACTTTGCGCACCATCGCTGCGAGACTTGAAATCATGCTAATTACGTAGTCCTCTTGTACAAATCCTATACCATGGCTTATGCGACTGATGCAGCACGGTGGCGAGCCCTTTCGACACGAGACGCAGACGCGAATGGTCACTTCATCTACTCCGTCAAATCCACCCGAATCTACTGTCGGCCAACGTGCCCTGGACGACTAGCGAGGAGAGCAAATGTCGGATTCTATGCGACACCACTAGAAGCTGAGGCAGCTGGGTTCAGGGCCTGCAAGAGATGCAAGCCCAACACCGTACTCGAAGATCCACAGGAGCGAGCGGTGGAGAAAGCATGTGTATTGATTGATGAAGCCTTGAAGAACGAGGACGCTAGCGCATTGAGACTGCAAGACCTAGCCAAGAAGGTCAACCTCACGCCGCGGTACTTCCACAAGATCTTCAAGGACAAGACGGGGTTGACACCGAAGGAGTACGCAAAGAGAAAGGCGAACGAACGCAACAGCCCCAGCACGCTATCGACATCGGCGACAGCAGCAGATAGAAGTAATCAGTCTTGGGATTGGGATACGTTCGATTTCAATGATTTAGTCGACTTGGGTACAGACGCGAGTGCCCTCAACACGGATGATCTCGCCGTGCTCGAAGGGCAATCCTCTATGATCAATCCCGATCTCGACTTCGACATGACCAACTTTATCCAGGCTTGGGGCGACAGCTATGCGTTCGGCCAATGGGTCTCGTGGCCTGCCGGCTGCGACAACCTTGCCGACCCCTTCCTAGGGTTGCCAGACACTATGGGCTTGTACGAGAAGGCAAGGCCATCCGTCTCCACACTCGAGTTGGATGCCACGGCCTTATTCGACAGCGATAGCGCAAGCAGTACTCTGCAGACGTAACCTCCGTAGCGTCAATACATAATATGCCATGCGCATCTCTCAAGATGTCGCATTGTGCCCTTGGCATGACATCTACTCGCGTGAGATGTCATCTCTGTACCCCCGATTCGACATCGCGCGTCGTGTACGTCACGCGTTGTGTGTAGCGGTCGCTTAGAATATCGTAAATAGCAGGCACCTAATCTTTGCATCGTTAGCGACAGTTCGAAACCTAGTTCCCATGACGTGAAAGTGGTGATGCTCTTCAGAGACCAAGTTATAAGCAGCGACGGCGTAGCATTTGTCGGTGCTAGCCATACCTTTTCCGGCTCTTCCTAAAGTGTTTAATGGTCGATGTACATATCATCTTTTGAGCTGTGCGCGCGCGTCGCTAGGACGCGGATGCGGTGAATAGAAGGAAATGTGAACGTACCAAGAGAAATGAAGCACAGCAAGCAGCGGCTGTAGGTTAGTGTAGAACAATCAGCGAGCTACTATTGATGCGCGCCACTGCTCCGTAGGGCTTTGCGTAGCTTGCACCATGGTGGTGGAGAGTTGGTTTGGCGGCGTGTAAGAGCGGATGAAGAAAAGTTGAGGGCTCGGAGGAAGCTGCAGAAGCCGCCGCCAGGGACCCACATCTTTCAAGCGAGACGCTAACGGCATTCACTCGCTAGTTTCACCTGCATCCATACATTTGCTGTAAACTTCGAATCTTTAGCATGTTAAGCTTGTCGCTGAAGGTATATACCTAGCTTTCGAATCAATCCTCAATCGGTCTTTCAATATCCACGAGTTCCAACGATAACATGAGAAGGCTCACTCCCCAACAGCCTCCCAAGCACTCAAAGGATCCGCCCATATCTCCCAATGCCCTATCTTCCCCTCATGATCAAACCCACTGAACCGATAGATGAACTGCTCATCCCATCCCTTGCCCGTCTTCTTGCTCGTAAACCTTCCTTTGCCGACAACACTCACCATCCCAGCATCTGCATCCACAATGAACCCGCTGTCTCGCGGGAACGCATCATCCGGCAAGACCATGTCCAGCACATCAGTCATCAGCTTGAAGTACTCCTCGCAGCCGTCTTTGCCAGAGAATGTCTTGGCTAGGAAAGGCAGCCGCGAGCGTGACCACTCAGGGCCGTGCTCTGTGATCTTGGGCGACTTGGTGAAGTAATTTGATAGGAGGTCTGAGGGAGGAGGGGGCGAGATCAACGCGCAGCAGAAGAGGTATGTTGACATTCGCAGCTCCATGCTGCGATCTGAAAACATGACTGGTGGGTCTTCCTCCGCGAGGGTCCTTCCGAGACGGTGAAGCGGGTATGTTGGTGTTGCTGGCCCTCGCTGTAAGCTGTAAGCGATGTACGTGGGCCCTGTTGCGTGCTGATCGGTCGGGTTGTATGCAGTAACGCACGCTCTGAGTTGTGATTTGATATACCCGCAAAGTGGCGTATGCACCAGGGTGTGCTAACAGGTTGTCGGTTCTGTTGCGAAGCGGTGGGCGTCAGCCGAAGACGCAGGTAAGATTTTGGGTCTGGCAGCTTTCAACGTCGAATTGATGCCCTTGATCCAGGAAAGATATCAGTAACGAATATCACAGGTGGGTACGCTGTGACCAATAATGCGATATGAGTGCGTGGGGAGATGCGATCGATGATGGGTTTGGAGAGCATGCACGAATGACTGGCGATGAAGTCATCGTGATATTTACCTACACCGGTGTACAGCGCCTGCATTTACATGCTGGCTCAGGCGACATGGTAGGGAGGAGCGTTGTTCCACCTGAGCATGATGAGCACGCCTTCCTGAATCGCATTCCTCCGAGAGATCCGAGCCTGCCTATCATGGTGGTACTCAAGTTCATCATGCATTGGATTTCGCGCGTAGAGCCACGCCACAAAAAACAACATGCTCATTACCACCTACGACCAACTTCAGCCACAGCCGATGGTGCATAATTTTGTATTCCCAAAAAGTAGCCAACGCAATCATCTCAGGGTCCGCCAATGCGACCAGCGCCAACATACCGTAAGGGGCGTATGTTAGCAAGGCTATCATCTAATCTACAGCGTAGCATGCATATGCAGCTTACACAATGTAACGGTCCTGCGGATGTTCCCTCTCTTCGCTTCAACGTGGGCATTCTGTTGAGTCAGATGAACTGCATGCAGACGGTCACGCAATTTGCATCATTTTTCGTAATTGGTTCTGGGTGAGTAGTTATCAAGTGAGAAGCTGGTGAAAGACTGCGTTGCTGCCCTATGGAAGGACTAATATTGAGTTTGATTAGTGTTGCCCTTGGGCCAGAATTATGTCCAAGGTAGTAGAGAAGCCTGCTGCCCACTCCCAAGATCTTGTAAACTGTAATAGCAGAAAGCTCCGCTGGGAACTGACTGCAAAATGCTGTTCCATGGTATCCGTCCCGTGTCCCACGGCCCCTTTGAACGCCTCGCGCTGTGTGGTTATATACAAGTACAATTTCATCCTTGGCCGACGAAAGATAGCGACTTCAGTCCATCGCGGTGAAGAGACATACCTGCCTGGCCATCTGACTGGCCAGCAAGATCTCCCTAAAGACTTGATCCATGCCGCCCTTGAAATGGATCGTGTAACTGTCCACTTTACCCTTCCTCCTCTTTTCTCCCCAGACAAGTTTGATCAGCTTTGCATCGTCGCATCGCTTGCCCGTCCTGCTTCCTGGCTTTACCCAGTCTTGCTGATATTCGTACAAAGTCTCCGGCATGGCATCGTCGTTCGGATCTCCCTGCTTCCATACGAAGCGGCGTCCACCATATTTGAATCGTCGCGGTGACCATGGTATCTTCTGTTGCCTGTCTGGGTATTCTTTGATCGGTTGCGAGAATGGTCCGCGTAGATGTATGCACCGCGACTTGTAGGCCGCGTCTTTGGTCATGGCGCGCTTCTTGTCAATGCCGGAGAGAAGGATGTTTATGCATGGTTGTGGGTACTCGGCGACACGGAAGAAGTCTGCAGCGTTGACTTGGCTGTCGTCGCGGTGGGTGGCTTCAAGCATGTATAGAGCGTATTTATCCGAGTAGTCGCGTGCGCTGTAGATGAATTTCCTGAAGCCTGAAGATCCCGTCCATTCTCGCGTGCGGTGAAGATTGTACGTGGTCGTGGGCTGGTGAGGGTCGAGCAGCGAGTGGTACGGTGTATTTGGAGAGGGAAGTTCGTCACGCGGGGCATGTGAGACGGGCGAGTATGAAGTTTGCCATGTGAGGAGGTTGTGGATCTGAGGCATGTCAGTCACGACCCAACAGTGAACGGAAATTGCTACTCACTGCAGACAGGCTCTCGCTCTCCTCGTCCAGGTCTCCATTCGCGCCCCATTGGTTCGGTGCTGGTACAAAGACGCACTCGTTCCCATCTTCGTCGATCTGGTCGCTCCCGCTTTCAAGATGCGGCCTTAGCGCCCGCTGCCTCTCCCTGTGGATGTTGATCTGCGTCTTGATGATGCGCACTTGCTCGTCTGAGTTGTCGTCTGGCGATATACTGGCATGCGATTGCTCAATCTCTTGCTCCAACGCCATCGCTGCTGCCTCGTGTTGCAGATAGGAAGTGTCGTAGAGCCAGGCATGTTCGGATTCAAACGCAGAGCTTCGCAAGAGCTCCAGATGCTCCCGTGATGTGAGTGCTGGGCGGTCCATGGTTGGGGTTTGTGTGGTGTGAAAGTTCAGGCTGGCGAATATTTGAAGGCGACTTGTTCCAGACCGAGGAGTAAAAAGCAAGTCGAAATGAAACGGGGTGGTGATTCAGCCTGGGGTCGCGAGGCAGCAAAAGGAATATGGAGGCACATGAGGAATGAGGGACGGCGGGCTGGACATAGCTGCTGGCAGCAGCTGATGAAGCACCATAAGAGTAGCGTCGAGCTGCATCCCCGTCGCGCCCGCCGCGCCCTGTCATACCGACTCTACTGTTGTGGAACACGGCGTACTGGGGGGCCAGAAGTCACCGTCGCATGGATAGGGTTCACGCACGGCCGCCCTCGGCTAGCTCAATGACTGACACTCCATACTCCAGGGCCGGAGCAATGCATCGGAAGATTAACTCTGCCCTTTGACTTTTCCCTCATTTGCAGCATCAAAGCACGGTTGGCTGCATGCCCTTGGCGGTCCCGATGATCTGTTATGCTCTCGTGCGATGGCCTGGAGCTGTCGGCGTGCCTTCGTCCATCCATCATCTAACATGGCGTGAGTGCCCAGGTGGAGATTGCCATGGAGTCCTTTCGTTTGCTCAATCTCTCTACACACCTGGTCTTAGCGCAAGACCAGTCCCATGGCGCATGACGAGTCTCACCGTCCTTACAGCAGCAGATTGCGGGCGCTTAGCAGGCATCGGACTCCGAACATGCGGTCTGTTCTTTGTCCAACCAAGCCACACACCACTCACAACATGCCGCTAACAGCCACGGCGTGCGCCGCTCCCACCATCCCTGGATCTTCAGTGTCTTCGAGAAGCGACTGAAACGTCCGGTACAAACCTTGCCTATATCTTACGCAGGGCCAGAGGACCCCGCGCTGGATGAATGCCGTGAAGCCCGCTGGGCATACGAGAAAGCGTTGCGCTGGGACCTGGCTGCTGACGGGCATTACCCCACACCGTTATCAGACATGTGCAGCGCCTTCTCCCGGCTGTACGGAATGAGAAATCTAGTCCATTACTTCTTCAGTAGGTACAGCGATACCCGCAGCACTGCACGTGGTCGCAACTGGCTACACGATGTTCCTATAGAATGCGAGCCCAAGCAACGTAAGAGTTCGGAAAGATGACGACACGCACTGAAGAGCAACGTCAGCAATGCCTTTACATTCTGACCGCAGCACGTTATAGCTTTCGTCGTACTGAAGAAACCTGCCAGAAGACCAAGATCATCACAAGCATCGAGTATCCTATAGGAACAAAGGACCACTGGGTCGGTATTGCCCCGGCATCCACCGGAGCACAAGCGAGACTTGCTACTACTGCTCCGAGCGCGTCTTCTGACTCTACCGGGATCCGACTAGTTTGTTGACTTATTGAAACCAAACGATATTGAGACATTCCCACATCGGTCCTCCGCCTCCCGCTCTCTCGGTGTAACGCATGTTATGTGCTCAAGCGAGAAGTGCCAGAGGAATATGAAGAGTGGTCCTGGGGGGCGGTTTCTACATGTCATAAGCCATTGAGACATACAACCAAAGATACCAAGTCTGGAGGACGAACGCGTATCGCATGCGCACGAGAACCCGAATGGCGTCGTAATAGATGTCTGCGACAAGATGTAACGGTACGCCAGAACGCCGAACAGGTCGCCGAACTGTGGCAGGATGGCTCACCGCTTCGGTTACATTGTGGCACTGGCTTGCTACACAGCATCGCGTGGATGGTCGCACTGCCAGTCTGCAATGCAAGGTACGTTGCTTCGACTTCATTACCGGCACTATGGTTCCGACAGGTTGCGATCCCTTGAAAACCTCATCTCATGCCATGCAATGGTACCAACATCATGGTCCCATCTAAGATCTTTGTCATAGTCAAGAACGGACATACCATGCGAGATAAATGGTACATGGTAACGGCTTCATTGGTTGATGTCCATCGGTTATACACAATCAGAACAAGGGATCGCTCTCTTTGATCGGCACCAGTTCACCCTTGCCTTTGAACACCTCTACAACATGAGCTTGCTCGCTTAGCATGAACCTCGACGTCTGGTTTCCCACACCAGCCAGCCCCCTCCATCTCTCCAGATCCTCCTTCTTCCTCTTATCGCCCAGAGCCTCCTTCGCTCTCTTCCAGTGACCCTCCGAGAACGCGATCAACGTCGTCATCTTCTTCTCCTTGATGTCGTAGACAGCAGAAACGATACTGCCGGTCTCCTCGAGCCAGTTTATCTGCCAAAGTTCACCGGGACGGATACATTGGTACGTTGCGCGCTGGTAGTTTATGCGGCCAGCCATTGGACCACCGTGAATGGCATAGACGACACGGTCCGAAGAGAAACACCATAGTTCGTACCGCCACTTTTCGGGTTTGCCATCGTTGTCTTGCGCATCGTAATCATAGATTAGATGTGTGTCGAGAATGTCTTTGTCGAAGCTGGGGTCGAGCTTGGTGTTCGTGAGAAAATCAGGCAGGTTATCGCCTGGTGCCATGGTGCCTGAAAGCTTTCTGTCTGGTATTGAGGGAGGTAAGGATACCAAGCATCATGATGGATTTCAGTTGGATATAGTTGATGCTCGGCACTACCGGATCGATGACGTAGGTGCAGTTTCAAGAGCTAGATCCCGCGCGATGCAACGCTACTAGGAAGTCGGCATCTAGATTCGCCTTTGCGATCGGTCCGAGTGGAAAAGAAATATGGTCGAGTGCACCCAATGCAGTGCGTATGCTAAGTACACCTACCTACAATCGTACCGTTTCATAGAAGGAAGACCCGAACGCCATCACCCAGCCATGGATCGGATGTTCGCCACAAAAAGCCAAATTACTCTGGCGCCGTACGGCTGAGACGACTGGAGTGGGACCATGGAGCAAGGCCATTCAGGATGAATACTGTACCATCATCGCTGCCCCGCGCCCACCTCCGCGTCCACCTCCGCGTCCACCTCCGCGTCCCCCTCCGCGTCCCCCTCAGCGTCCAAATCCGTGTCCAGTTCAGCGCCCAATGTCGACATACTGGCTCGAGCGACATCCGACGACATGGATATACTCGTTCAAAGAAAGGCATTCGTAGTCACAAAGCT
>Ga0265797_10009052_pt1 | contig 13081 bp, 9 predicted proteins | sample P2T30metagenome_FD_192433 | JGI IMG/M metagenome (GOLD analysis project Ga0265797, IMG submission 192433) | Plant litter microbial communities from East Loma Ridge, Irvine, California - P2 T30 | ecosystem: Environmental > Terrestrial > Plant litter > Unclassified | place: USA: California... | reverse complement strand
GCTTCCGCATCGCGGTGAACACGCTCAACAACGGTCGCATGTCGATGGGCACGGCGATCGCGGGCGGCATGAAGAGGTTCCTCCAGCTGAGTCTCGAGCACACGGAGGCGCGTCACCAGTTCGGCAGGCCGCTCGCGGACTTCGAGATGGTCGGCGACAAGCTCGCCTGGATGACGCAGCAGATCTACGGCATCGAGTCGATGTCGTATCTGACCACCGGTCTCGTCGACCGCGGCGACACCGACTTCGCGCTCGAGTCGGCGATGACGAAGGTCGCCGCGAGCGACACCGGCTGGTACGCGCTCAACCGGGCCGTGCAGCTGCACGGCGGGGAGGCGTACATGGAGGGGCACCCGCTGTCGAAGGCGCTGCGCGACTTCCGCATCTTCCCGATCTTCGAGGGGGCCAACGACGTCCTGCGCGCCTTCGTCGCCCTGAACGGCCTCAAGACGCTCAGCGAGGAGCTGCCCGACGTCGCGTCGCTGAGCATCGGCGCCCCCGGTCGCGCCCTGGGCGTGCTGGCGCCGTACGTCGCGGGTCGCGTCCAGCGTCGGCTGCGACCCGATCGCCCGGTCGGAGTGCACCCCGAGCTCGCCAAGCAGGCCGCGGAGCTCGGCGACCAGGTGTCGCGGCTGCGCGAGCGCACCGAGGGGGCGCTCCGCAAGCACGGCAGGAAGGTGCAGGAGAGACAGCTCGTGCAGAAGCGCCTCGCCGACGCCGCGAGCGGCATCTACGCGCAGACGGCCGTGCTGTCGCGGGCGTCGACGGCCCTGCAGGAGGCGCGGGTCGACTCCGACGCCGAACGTCGCCTGGCCGTCGGGTTCTGCAAGCAGTCGGCGCGCGGGGTGTCACGGCAGCTGCGGGCCCTCGAGGTGAACGACGACCGGCACGCGACCGAGCTCGCGGCGTCGACCCGCGCCTCCGGCGGGTACGACTTCACCCTCTGAGGCCGCCCGCCCGTGGCGCGCGTGAGCCCGGGCGCCGGTGTCGGAGGCGGGCAGTAGCGTGGGGTCGTGCCCGACTCACCCCTCGACGCCTCCCTCGCCGGTGCCCTGGGCGGCCGCACGGCCACGGCCCTGCAGAAGGCCTTCGGCCTCCGCACCGTCGGCGATCTGCTGACGCACTTCCCGAGGCGGTACGCCCGGCGGGGCGAACTGACGGCGCTCGATCAGCTGCCGCTCGGCGAATCGGTCACGATCGTGGCCCAGGTGCTCGACGTGCGCGAGCGCACGATGCGCGCTCGCCGTGGGTCGATCCTCGAGGTCCGCATCGGCGACGGCCAGGGCATCCTGACCCTCACCTTCTTCAATCAGGCGTGGCGCGCGAAAGACCTCGTGCCGGGCGCCCGGGGCATCTTCGCCGGCAAGGTGGGCGACTACCGCGGGCTGCGGCAGCTGGCGCACCCCGACTACGAGCTCTTCGACGCCTCGCACGAGGCGGTCGCGGGCGTGGGCGACGCCGAGGCGCAGAAGTGGGCGAAGCAGCCGATCCCGATCTACCCCGCGAGCGCCTCCGTGGCGTCGTGGCAGGTGCAGAAGTCGGTCGAGGTGCTGCTCGACTCGCTGCCGCCGATCGACGACGCCGTGCCGGCCGCGGTCCGTGCCGAGCTCGATCTGATGCCCCTGGCCGAGGCGTACGAGCGCATCCACCGACCCGAGACCGACCGTGACCACCTCACGGCCCGCGACAGCCTGCGCTTCGACGAGGCGTTCGTGCTGCAGAGCGCTCTGCTGCAGCAGCGCGCCCTCGTCCGCCGGTCGGCGGCGACACCCCGTCGTGCCCTCGCGGGGGGCATGCTCGACCTGTTCGACGCGGCCCTGCCCTTCGAGCGCACGGGCGATCAGCGTCTCGTCGGCGACGAGATCACCCGCGACCTCGAGGCCGAGGTCCCCATGAACCGGCTCGTCCAGGGCGAGGTCGGCTCGGGCAAGACGCTCGTCGCGCTGCGGGCGATGCTCGCGGTCGCCGAGTCCGGGGGGCAGTCGGCCCTGCTCGCCCCGACCGAGGTGCTGGCCGCCCAGCACCTCCGCTCGATCACGGCGACCCTCGGCCCCGACCTGGCCGCCCGACTGCGACCGACCCTGCTCACGGGGCAGATGACCACGGCCCAGCGCAAGAAGGCGCTCCTCTCGATCGTCAGCGGTCAGGCGCACATCGTCGTCGGCACGCACGCGTTGATCAGCGAGACGGTCGGGTTCTTCGACCTCGGGCTCGTCGTCGTCGACGAGCAGCACCGCTTCGGCGTCGATCAGCGGGAGGCGCTCCGCAAGAAGGGCGCCACCCCGCCGCACGTGCTGGTGCTGACGGCGACGCCCATTCCCCGCACCGTAGCGATGACGGTGTTCGGCGACCTCGACATCTCGACCATCGCCGAGCTGCCGAAGGGGCGTCAGCCGATCGAGTCGTTCGTCGTCCCGCTCGCCGAGCACCCGGGCTGGGTCGACCGCGTCTGGCAGCGCTCCGCGGAGGAGATCGCGGCGGGGCGCCAGGTCTTCGTGGTCTGCCCCGCGATCGACGCCGTCACGACGGAGCCCGGCGACGACACGGGGCCGGGTGGTGAGGCGGGGTCGGGCGGCGGGTCCGAGCCCGGCGGCGGCACGCGATCGGCGGGCGCCGACGGTGAGAACGGGGGCGACCAGCCGCCTGCGCCCCCGCCCCGGGCGAGCGTCGAGGGCATCGTCGCGCTGACGGCCTCGCTGCCGGTGCTCGACGGTCTCGTCATCGAGCCGCTGCACGGTCGCATGTCGTCCGACGAGAAGGACGACGTCATGCGCCGGTTCGCCGCCGGCGACATCGACATGATCATCGCGACGACGGTGATCGAGGTCGGTGTCGACGTGCCGAACGCCTCGACCATGGTGGTGCTCGACGCCGACCGGTTCGGCGTCTCGCAGCTGCACCAGCTGCGGGGACGCGTCGGTCGAGGCGGTCACGCGGGTCTGTGCCTGCTCGTGACGTCCGCGCCCGCCGACTCCGTCGCCCGCGAGAGGGTCGACGCCGTGGCGTCGACCCTCGACGGCTTCGAGCTCGCGCAGGTCGACCTCGACCTGCGCCGCGAGGGCGACGTGCTCGGCAACCTGCAGTCCGGTGGCCGGTCGTCGCTCCGACTGCTGAGGGTCGCCCGCGACGGCGACCTGATCGGCCTCGCACGAGAGCATGCGGCCGAGGTGCTCGACGACGACCCGCGCCTGACCGACCACCCCGCCCTGGCCGCGGCCATCGCGAGACGGCTCGACGATCGCGGACGCGAGGCGATGGGCAAGAACTGACGTCTCCGCCTGCGCGCCCGACGTCCGGTGGATGCTCGGCCAACCTCCCGGGCCGGGCCGCTACTGTGTCCGCATGAGCAGGATCGCCGTCGTCCCCGGGTCGTTCGACCCCGTCACCCTCGGCCACATCGACGTGATCGCCCGGGCCGCCAACATCTTCGATCAGGTGCACGTGCTCGTGGTGCACAACCCCGACAAGTCGGCTCTGCTCCCGCTCACCCAGCGGGTCTCGCTGCTCACCGCCGCTCTGCGTGAGGCCGGGCTGCCCGACACCGTCAGCGTGCACAGCTGGAGCATGGGTCTGCTCGTCGACTACTGCACCGACGTCGGCGCCAGCGTGCTGGTGAAGGGCATCCGCTCGCAGGTCGACGTCGCGTACGAGACCCCGATGGCGATCATGAACCGCAGCCTCGCCGGCGTCGAGACCGTCTTCCTCCTGCCCGACCCCGCCCACGCGCACGTCTCGAGCTCGCTCGTCCGGCAGGTCGCGGGGCTCGGCGGCGACGTGTCGCCGTACGTGCCGAGGGTCGTCGCGGAGTACCTCGAGACCACCTGAGACGCACCGGGGTGATCGCGACGACCGCCTCCTCGAGGGGGTCCGTTCCGAACACCGTGTGACGCTCCTCCCGCCGAACCGCTCGATCACTCCTCAGAAAGCGATCCGATGACAACGACCAGCCGTCCCGCCGACCGGCCGAGCGCCTCCGCCGACGAGGGCCTCATGCCGCTGGTCGAGGTGCAGCGACGTGCGCGGGGCATCCTCGAGGCCATCGGCACCGTCATCGACGGCAAGGACGGCGCCATCGGCACGGCCCTGACCGTGCTGCTCGCCGAGGGGCACCTCCTGATCGAGGACGTCCCCGGGGTCGGCAAGACCCAGTTGGCGCGCGCGCTCGCCAAGGCCGTCGACGCCACCGTCACGCGCATCCAGTTCACCCCCGACCTGCTGCCGAGCGACATCACCGGCGTGTCGGTCTTCGACCGGCCCTCCGGGGGGTTCGAGTTCAAGCCCGGGCCGGTCTTCGCCAACGTCGTCATCGGCGACGAGATCAACCGCGCGTCCCCGAAGACGCAGTCCGCCCTGCTCGAGAGCCTCGAGGAGCGCCAGGTGACGGTCGACGGCATCACGCACCCCCTGCCCGATCCGTTCCTCGTCGTCGCGACGCAGAACCCGGTCGAGATGGAGGGCACGTACTCGCTTCCCGAGGCGCAGCGCGACCGGTTCATGGCGCGCATCTCGCTCGGCTACCCCGACGCCGAGAGCGAGCTCCGCATGGTGCAGCAGCGTGAACGGGTCAGCCCGCTCGACGTCCTGAAGCCCCTCGTGTCGCTGACCGACCTCCGCCGCATGATCGCCGCCGTCCGCGCCGTCTACACGGCCGAGGCCGTCGAGCGCTACGCCGTCGCCGTCGTCCAGGCCACGCGCGTGCACCCCGACGTCCGACTCGGCGCGAGCCCGCGGGCAACCCTGCAGCTGATGCGCGCGTCGAAGTCGTGGGCGGCGCTCAACGGTCGCGAGTTCGTCGTGCCCGACGACATCGACGCCATGAGCGGGCCGGTGCTCGGTCACCGCATCATCCTCGCCGGGCGGGCCGGTGCCGGGGCGGTCTCGGCCGCCTACGACGTCGTGGCGGACGTCGTCGCGGCGACTCCCGTCCCCCTCGGCGACGCGCGCTGACCGTGACCGATCGAGCCGCGGCGCCGCGGACGCCGCACGGCGACGTGCCGGCGCGGCCGGGCGAGCGTGCGCAGACGGGCATCACCCGCGGGGGAGCGCCCCGGCCGACCCTGCGCGGCGGCGCGGTCGTCGGCGTCGGCGTCGCCCTCGTCGCGACGGGAGCCGTCGTCCCGTCGCCGGCGCTCGTCTTCGCCGGCACGACCCTGGTCGTCCTGGTGGTGGCCGTGCTCGTCTCGCTGCTGTTCCGACGCCCCCTGATCACGGTCGCCCGGCGCTTCTCGCCCGATCGCGGCATGGCCGGCTGGTCCGTCGACGAGACCGTGACCCTGACCGCCCCCGGCGGCGCGGGGGGCCGCATCGGCATCCGCGACGACGTCGGCTGGCGCCGCACCAGGGCATCCGAGGCGGTGGGGGTCACGCTCGTGCCGGGCCGCGCCTCCTCGGCCGTGTTCCGTCACGAGGGCCTGCCGCGCGGGCGACACCGCGTCGGGCCTCTGCACGTCGATCTGATCGAGTCGTTCGGCGTCGCCCGGCGTCGGGTCGTCGCCCCCGGCAGTACCGAGCTGCTCGTCGTGCCCGAGGTCCACGACCTGGGGCTCGGTGCCGAGTCCCGCGCCCTCGGGGACGGCGCCCGCCGTCAGCGGGAGCACAGCCTGGCCGGTGGAGACGACGACCCCGTCACCCGCGAGTACCGACGCGGAGATCCCATGCGGCGCGTCCACTGGAAGGCCTCGGCCCGTCATGACGAGCTCATGGTGCGGCAGGAGGAGCAGCACGGCCTGCCGAGCGCCCGCCTCGTGCTCTCGACGGGGGTCGACGGCTGGTCCGACGCCCGGACGGGCTCCGACGGGTCGGCCGTCAGCGACGCCTTCGAGTGGGCCGTCTCGGTCGTCGCGACCCTGGGTGTCGAGTTCGGGCGCAGCGGCTCCGTGGCCCAGGCGACGACTCCCGAGGGCGACGTCGTCGCCCGCAACGACCCGGACTCGACCGCCTCGTACCTCGAGTCGCTCGCCGACCTCCGGCTGGGCGACGCCGGTCACCGCTCGGCCGCGCCCGCCGCGCCGCGTGAGCCCGTCGTCGCCGTCGTGTCGGGTCTCCGGCCGCGAGAGCTCGAGTCGCTCGGGCGCTCGCGGGGCGTCGGCTCGTCCGCCGTCGCACTCGTCGTCTCGCCGCCCCTCGGCTTCAGCGAGACGACCGCACCGCGGGGCGGCGTCACCGGTGCGGAGACCCTCGGCCCCGATCGGGTGGCGGCCGCCCTCCGCGACGCCGGCTGGCGCGTGGTGGAGGTCTCGTCCGGCGATCCGGTCGCCGACGTCGTGCTCGGAGCGAGGCCGCTCGATGACTGACGCCCCGCTCCGGCGCCCGGTGGTGCGCGTCGCCGCCGCCTCGTGGCTGCCCACCCTCTTCGCCTGGCTCGTGTTCGTCGCGTCGCTGGCGAGCCTCCATCCGCTGTTCGTCGGGACGGGCTGGTGGTTCGCCGCCGCATTCGTCTCCGCCGTGGTGCTCGGCGTCTCGTTGGCCGTCCGGGGCCTCCGGGCGCCGGCCTGGGTCGGCTGGATCGTGGGCGCCGTCGCGGGCTCGGCCGTGACCTGCGCCTTCGTCTCGGGCGGCACGGCCGTCCTCGGCGTCATCCCCACGTCGGCGACGCTCCAGCGGATGCGCGACCTCGCCGATCAGGCCGAGGCGGCCATCGTCGGCGAGGCGGCGCCCCTCGACGTCACCGACGGCGTGCTCGCGACGGTGCTCGTGTCGGTCCTGGCGGCGGCCGTGCTGATCGACCTCGTCTCGTCCGTCGGGCAGCTGCCCGCGTTCACGGGGGTGGTGCCGGTCGTCGTCCTCGCCGTGCCGGCGTTCGTGCCAGGGGTCGAGACGAGCTGGCCGTTCGTCGTGGCGACCGTGCTGCTCTTCCTCGTGCTCCTGGCGCTGGCCACCGGCAGGCACCCCACGCGCGGCGGTCTCGTCGGGGGTCTGGCCGCGCTCGGCGTCGCCGGCCTGCTGACGGCCACCGTGCCCCTCGGCGGCCTCGCGCCCCTCGCCGGCACGGGCGGCTCCGGTCTCGGGCTGGCCACCGGCGTCAATCCGATCATCGACCTCGGCGACGACCTGCGTCGTGGCGCCCCGGTCACGGTGCTGACATACCGGTCGTCCGACGCCGACGGCGAGTACCTGAAGCTCGTCGACCTCGTCGACTTCTCGGGTCGCTCGTGGAGTCCCGCCGAGGGCGAGTCCGACCCGGAGGCGACCCTCGACCGGCTCCCGGCCGCTCCCGGCGTCGCCGAGGCCACCGACCGCCGGGCCGTGACCACCGAGATCGACGTCGGCGCTCTCCGCAGCCCCTACCTGCCGGTGCCGGTGCCGGCCACCCGCATCGAGGGCCTCGGCGACGAGTGGGAGGTCGTGGACGAGTCGGGGGTGACCGTCCGCAGCGGCACCACCGGCACGCAGGGCCTCGACTACACGGTCGAGAGCGCTCCGGTCGACCCCACCCGCGACCAGGTCGTCGCGTCGTCGGCCGGCGACGACACCGCGATGGCCGACTACCTCTCGATCGACGGGGTGCCCCAGAGCGTGATCGCGCTGGCCTCCGAGGTGACGGCCGACGCCCCCAACGACTTCGACGCCGCCGTGGCCCTCCAGGACTTCTTCCGAGACGGCGACTTCACCTACTCCGAGGAGACCCCCGTCGATCAGGGCTACGACGGCAGCGGTCTCGAGGCCGTGCAGACCTTCCTCGAGGTCCGCAGCGGATACTGCGTGCACTTCGCCTCGTCGATGGCCGTCATGGCGCGGACGCTCGGCATCCCCTCGAGGGTCGCGGTCGGGTTCCTGCCCGGCGAGTCCACGGGCTTCGGGGCTGAGGCCGAGCGTCGCGTGAGCAGCGACGACCTGCACACCTGGCCCGAGCTGTACTTCGAGGGGCTCGGCTGGGTGCCCTTCGAGCCGACCGTCGGCCTGGGCAGCCCGCAGGCGTACCTCCAGCCGACGGGTGTCGAGCCGAGCGCCGCGCCGACGGCCGACGACGCCGCGACCCCCACGCCCTCCGCCGACGACGCGCCGGCCCAGACCCCCTCCGCGACGCCGTCCGCCGACGCGTCCGATCCGACCGCCGCGGGCTCCGCCTCGGGCACGGGCGGCCCCGGCCTCGGCTCGGCCGGTCTGATCGCCCTCGTGCTGCTCGGGGTCGTGCTGATCGTGCCCTCGGTGCTCCGTGCCGGGCGCCGCCGACGTCGATGGGCCACCCCGCCGCCCGACGTCGCGCTCGCCGTCTGGCACGAGGTCGTCGACACGGCCGCCGATCTGGGGCTGCACGTCCCATCGGGGGCGACGCCCACCGCGGCCGCGGCGCTCCTCCGCACGAGACTCTCGTCACGACCGGAGACCGAGGAGGCGCGGGTCGCCCTCGACCGCCTGGTCGCCGCCCTGCAGAGCGAGCGGTACGGCGGGGTCGCCGCCCCCGACGGCACGAGGGCGGACGCCCGGCTCGTGGTCGACGGCCTCCGTTCGTCGTCGAGCGCACGTGACCGCCTCGTCGCGCGGTTCGCTACGCGATCGCTGTTCGCGACCTCCCCTGCGAAGACCGGGTCGACGGCGTAAACTCGTCTCCCGTGCCTCATTTCAACCTGACCCCCTACACGCTCCCGGTGTACGACCTCATGCACCGCCCGGGCGAGATGCGCGAGCGCACGCTCGACGTCGTGGTCCCCGAGCGGCTCGGCGAGGGCCAGATCTCGGTCGCGGCGGGCGATCCGCTCCGCCTCGACGTGCGGCTCGAGGGTCTGCACGACGGCATCCTGGTCTCGACGCACGTGTCGGGCACGGCGACCGGCGAGTGCAGCCGATGCCTCAAACCGCTCTCCGAGCCGGTGGAAGTCGATTTCGCCGAGCTTTTCGCGTACGCTGTCGACGAAGCTTTTGACTATCAGGTTCACGACGACCACGTGGATCTTGAACCTGTGGTCAGAGACGCAGTGGTTCTGTCACTGCCCTTCCAGCCGGTCTGTCGGCCGGATTGTCCTGGACTCGACCCCGCCACGGGTGAACGGATCGAAGACATCCACGACTACCAGCCCGAAGAGGACATCGACCCCCGCTGGTCGGCACTCACCGGGTTCCAGGCTGAATCGGCACCTGCCGAGGGCTCGCCCGACACCGACTCGCGTCGGTAGGGGTGGCCGGCGGCCTCCCCGGGCCGCATCACACCACCGCGTCACCCACCAGTCAGACCAGGCCCCCTGCGGGGGAGCCGCAAGAGAGAAGAGATGCTCATGGCCGTTCCGAAGCGGAAGCAGTCACGCTCGAACACGCACGCCCGTCGCTCGCAGTGGAAGGCGACGCCCGTCCAGCTCGTCAAGACCATCGAGAACGGCAAGGTCACCTACAGCCTCCCGCACCGCGCGAAGGTCGTCGAGGACAGCGCCGGCACCGCCCTGTACATGGAGTACAAGGGCCGCAAGGTCGCCGACGTCTGAGCACTCCCGTCGTGATCACGTCTCCCTCGGCGGTGTCGAGATGACGTCGACTTCTGATCAGCCCGAGTCGCGCCTCCGCGCCGACCGGGCTGATCTGCTGTCACGCCTCGACATCGACATCCGACCCGAACTGCTCGATCTCGCGCTGACGCACCGCTCGTACGCGTACGAGAACGGCGGCATCGCCAACAACGAGCGTCTCGAGTTCCTCGGCGACTCCATCCTCGGGCAGGCCGTCACGGTCATGCTCTTCACGGCGAACCCCGATCTCGACGAGGGCGACCTCGCCAAGCGACGCGCGAGTCTCGTCAGCACCGTCGCGCTGGCCGAGGCCGCCCGGGTCATCGGTCTCGGCGACCACCTCCGACTCGGTCGGGGAGAAGAGCTGACCGGCGGGCGCGACAAGCCCTCGATCCTCGCCGACACGGTCGAGGCGATCATCGGCGCGACCTATCTCGACGCCGGCGGAGACACGGCGACCGCTCTCGTCCTCCGCTTGATCGCACCTCTGCTCGACGATCCCGACCGCTTCGGCGCCGCGATGGATCCGAAGACGAGTCTGCAAGAGCTCGCGGCCTCGCTCGGGCGCGGCATGCCGACCTATCACGTCAGCGACAGCGGCCCGGATCACGACAAGAGGTTCCACGCCAGCGTCCGCCTGGGCGGCGACGACGTCGCGACCGGCATCGGCAGCAGCAAGAAGCAGGCCGAGATGTCCGCGGCCCTCGAGGCGTGGACGCGACTCAGCACACCGGTCGACGGTCTCTGAGCGGTGCCCGAGCTCCCCGAGGTCGAGGTCGTCCGCGCCGGGCTGCAGCCCGTCGTCGCGGGCGCCGTCGTGACCGGTGTCGACGTGCTCGACCACCGGTCGCTCAAGCGTCATCGCGGTCCGTCCGACGACTTCGTCGACCGGCTCGTGGGCGGCACGATCGACGCGGCGGTCCGTCGCGGCAAGTTCCTCTGGTTCCCCTTCGAGCCCGCGGCGCCGCACGAGCAGCCCCTCGCCCTCGTCGCCCACCTCGGCATGAGCGGTCAGGTGCTGCTCCGCAGTCGCGACGCCGAGCCCGACCGCCTGATGCGCATCCGGCTCGACGTCGAGAGCCCCGCGCACGGGCCGGTCCGGCTCGCCTTCGTCGACCAGCGCATCTTCGGCTCGATGGCTCTCGACGACACGGTGCCCACCCTCGACGGGCGACCTGCGGGGTTCTCCGGAGCGCGCCTCCTCGGCTCCCCGGCCTCCGAAGGCGGCGCCACCTCCGACGGCGAGTCCGCAGCCGACGAGAACGCCGCAGCCTGGGTCCGACGGGTGCCGCAGCAGGTCTCGCACATCGCCCGAGACCCTCTCGACCCGGCGTTCGACGAGAACCGGGTGCTGACGCGGCTGCTCGCGCGGCGCACCGGCGTCAAGCGGGCGCTGCTCGATCAGGGGCTGCTCAGCGGCGTCGGCAACATCTACGCCGACGAGAGCCTCTGGGCTGCTCGGGTGCACCCCGATCAGCCCACCGAGTCGTTCTCGCGGGCCCGCGCACGGGTGCTGCTCGCCGAGGTCCGCGTCGTGCTGCTCAAGGCGCTCGGCGAGGGCGGCACGAGCTTCGACGCCCAGTACGTCAACGTGAACGGCCAGTCCGGCTACTTCAGTCACAGCCTCAACGCGTACGGGCAGCAGGGCAGGCCGTGCCCCCGGTGCGGAGCCGAGATCGTGCGCGAGGCCTTCATGAACCGCTCGTCGCACTTCTGCCCGAGGTGCCAGCGCGTCCGCTGACCCATCCGCACCTATTCTTGAGCGACGGTCACCCCGCAGACAGGACCCGAGGAGGCGCGGCGCATGTACCTGAAGAGCCTCACCCTCAAGGGCTTCAAGTCGTTCGCCTCGCCCACGACGTTCGCGTTCGAGCCGGGGGTCACCTGCGTGGTCGGCCCGAACGGATCGGGCAAGAGCAACGTCGTCGACGCTCTCGCCTGGGTGATGGGCGAGCAGGGCGTCAAGAACCTCCGCGGCGGCAAGATGGAGGACGTCATCTTCGCGGGCACGTCGACCCGGGGCCCGCTCGGCCGGGCGCAGGTCGTGCTGACGATCGACAACAGCGACGGCGCGCTGCCGATCGACTACACCGAGGTGACGATCAGTCGCACGCTGTTCCGCAACGGCGGCAGCGAGTACGCGATCAACGGCGAGGGCTGCCGGCTGCTCGACGTGCAGGAGCTGCTGAGCGACTCCGGCCTGGGGCGCGAGATGCACGTCATCGTCGGTCAGGGGCAGCTCGACGCGGTGCTGCGGGCGACTCCGGAGGAGCGGCGCGGCTTCATCGAAGAGGCGGCGGGCATCCTGAAGCACCGCCGCCGCAAGGAGAAGACCCTCCGCAAGCTCGACGCCATGCAGGCGAACCTGACGCGGTTGAGCGACCTGGCGGGCGAGATCAGGCGGCAGCTGAAGCCGCTCGGGCGCCAGGCCGAGATCGCCCGCGAGGCGCAGACGATCGCCGCCGTGGTGCGCGACGCCCGGGCGCGGCTCCTCGCCGACGAGGTCGTCGGGCTGAAGCGGTCCCTCGACGACAGGTCGCGCAGCGAGGCCGAGCAGAGGTCCGAGCGCGAGCTGCTCACCGGCCGTCTCGGCGAGATCGCCGCCGACGAGCAGCGCCTCGAGCAGTCGATGGCGGGCGACGACGTCGACCGGGCGCGACGGGTCGCGTTCGAGCTCGAGTCCGTGCACGAGCGCCTCCGCAGCCTGTCGAGCCTCGCCCGCCAGCGCCTGCAGCTGCTCGCCCAGCAGGCCGAGCAGCCCGTCGCCGTGACCACGGTGTCGGCGGGCATGGTCGCCGACGCCCGAGACGAGGCCGAGCGCCTGCAGGGCGACGTCGCGGCCGCCGCCGAGGCCGTCGAGGAGGCCCGCGGCGGGCTGGCCTCCGCCCGTCGGGCGCTCGACGCCCTCGACGACGAGATCTCCGCCCAGAGCGCTCTCGTCTCGAAGCACGATCTCGAGGCCGGGCGCCTCCGCACGGCGCTCGACCTGGCCCGGTCGCGACTCGCGGCGGTGCGGGGGGAGCGCCTCCGGCACGAGACGGCCCTGCAGTCCGCCGAGACCCGCCGTGACGCCGCGCACGCCGAGCTCGAGGCCCTCGACCACGAGGCGCCCGAGGGCGACGGGGTCGACCACGTCGCGGCCCAGGCGGCCGCCGAGAGCGAGGCGGCGGCCCTGGGCGAGCGCGTCGACGAGCTCCGCGACCGCCTGCACGCGGCCGAGCGCGAGCGCGACGCCCTGGCCGCCCGGCGCGGGGCCCTGTCGTTGGCGCTCGACCGCGCCGACGGGTCGAGCGCGCTCCTAGCGGCCGGGCGACCGGGCGTGCGTGGCCGGGTGGCCGATCACGTGCAGGTGCGCCCCGGGTTCGAGGCGGCCGTCGCCGCGGCCCTCGGCAGCGTGGTCGACTCCGTCCTGGCCGACGACTCGGCGTCGGCCTTCGACGCCATCGAGCACGCGACCGTCGGCGAGCTCGGCCGGGTCGAGGTCGTCGTCGCCGAGCCCGAACGCCGTCTGACCACGCTCGACGTGGCCCTGCCGCCCGGGGCCGTGAGCGCCGTCTCGGTCGTCACCGCGCCTCCTGGTGTCCTCGGTCTGCTGGCGAGCACCGTCGTCGCCGACGACCTCGACGTCGCCCGGGCGACCCGCA
>Ga0265797_10009051_pt1 | contig 13083 bp, 16 predicted proteins | sample P2T30metagenome_FD_192433 | JGI IMG/M metagenome (GOLD analysis project Ga0265797, IMG submission 192433) | Plant litter microbial communities from East Loma Ridge, Irvine, California - P2 T30 | ecosystem: Environmental > Terrestrial > Plant litter > Unclassified | place: USA: California... | reverse complement strand
TCGAATCGGCGGTGAAGATGGCGCGCCTGGTCATGCGCGGGCTCGAGATCGCGCCTGCCGATATCGATCGCGCGGAGGAAATGTACCGCGCGCGCGACAAGGAGCGGTTGCAGCTCCAGATCGATTCGGGCGACATGCGGGCGGCACGGGCCGAGACCGCCAAGCGCTTTCCCTGGGGGAATGATTCGCAATGATCATCGCTGTTCTTGCAGCCTTGTCGGGCGCGGTCGCGGTCGCGGCGGGGGCGTTCGGAGCGCATGGCGCGACCGGATCCGCGGCGGAGTGGCTGAAGACCGGGGCGCAGTATCAGCTTGTGCACGTGGTTGCGGCGCTAGTGGCGGTCCGGATGGACGCGCGGGGGCCGGCGTGGCTGTTCGTGGTTGGCGCTGCGATCTTTGCGCTGACGTTGTACGCGATGGCGCTGGGCGCACCGCGTTGGTTCGGGGCGATTACGCCGATTGGCGGGGCGCTGCTGATCGGCGGGTGGTTGTGGCTGGCTTGGAGTGCGCGAGGATAGCTGAGAAAGCTTGTTTCCCCGCGAAGGCGGGGACCCAGTCTGGGCACCCGCCTTCGCGGGTGAACAATCAACTTTACGAGGTCAAACTCAGCGTTTCTTCCGACAAGCGTCGGAGCAGTAGATCACGCTGTCCCAATCCCGCGCCCATTTCTTGCGCCACGTGAACGGCCGCTTGCACGCCGGACACACCTTGGTTGGCAAATTCTGCTTGGCGACACCGTTCGGCATCAGCGGGGCTGCGCGTCGAGGAAGGTCTCGACGTCCCGAAGGTCGACGGTCTTGTCGAGATACGTCTGCCCGATCCCTCGCGCTAGCAGGAAGGGCAGCGTCCCCGCCGCCATCTTCTTGTCGTGCCGCATGTGATCGACGAGCCGCGCACCGCTCGCGCTGATACGCGCCGCCGCGAGACCGTCCGGCAGACCCGCGTCACGCCAATGCGCCGCGACACGCTCCGCATCCTGGCCCGAGCAGATCCCCCGCGCTGCGGAAAACGCGAAGGCCAGCGAACAGCCTGCCGCGACACCTTCGCCGTGGATCAGCGCTTGCGAGAACCCGGTCTCCGCCTCCAGCGCATGCCCGAACGTATGCCCGAGATTGAGCAATGCGCGCGTCCCGTTCGTCTCATGCTCGTCCGCCGCGACGATCCGTGCCTTGGCCGAAACGCTATGCGCGATCGCGTATTCGCGCAGTGCCAGGTCGCCCGCCAGCAACGCGGCACCATTCGCCTCGCACCATTCGAAGAACGCGAAGTCGTCGATCAGCCCGTATTTCACGACCTCGGCATAGCCAGCGCGCAGCTCGCGGATCGGCAGCGTGTCGAGCACCTGCGGGTCGATCAGCACCATCACCGGCTGGTGGAACGCGCCAATCAGGTTCTTGCCGGCCTTCGTGTTGATCGCGGTCTTGCCGCCGACCGAGCTGTCGACCTGTGCCAGCAGGCTCGTCGGGATCTGCACGAAGTTGCAGCCGCGCTTGAGGATCGAGCACGCAAACCCGACGAGGTCGCCCATCACGCCGCCACCCAGCGCGACGACGTGATCGCCGCGCTCGACGCCCAGTTCGAGCAGCCGGTCGCACAGCATCTCCAGCGTCGCCCAGCTCTTGCTGCCTTCGCCGGGTGCCAACACGATCGCTTCCGACGGGATCCCCGCCGCAGTCAGTGAAGTCTGCAGCGTGGCCAGGTGGACCGCCAGATTTTGATCAGTGACGATCGCCACACGCCGGCCCTTGGCGAGAGGTGCAAGAAACTCGCCAGCCTGCGAGAGAATCCCCGCTTCGATATGGATCGGATAGGTCCGCGCACCCAGTTCGACGGTAACGGTCTTCATCGGCCAAGCGCCTTCAGGATAGCGGCGACGGTCGCTTCGTGCGGCGTCTTGTTGCTGACAATATGGATGTGCGCCTGCGCGTAGATCGGGTTGCGGACGCGCGCCAGCTCGGCGAGCACTTTGCCCGGATCGCGGTTGCGCAGCAGCGGTCGCGTGTCGCGCCGTCCGACGCGCTCGACCAGTATGTCGGGATGCGCACTCAGCCACACCGACACCGCATCGCGCAGGATCAGCTCGCGCGTGTCATCGTTGATGAACGCGCCGCCGCCGGTTGCGATGACCTTCGGCGTGCCGTCGATCAACCGCGCGATCACGCGGCGCTCGCCGTCGCGGAAATATTCCTCGCCGTATTTGGCAAAAATTTCGGCGACGGTCATGCCCGACGCGGCCTCGATCTCGTGATCGGCATCGACGAACGGCAGGTTCATGCGCAGCGCGAGGCGGCGGCCGACGGTGGTCTTGCCGACGCCCATCAGCCCGACGAGCACGATCGGGCGATCGATCGGGGCAGGGCGGCGACCGCCTGAAGGCCCGCCGGAAGGGTTGTGGCTTTGCAACATCGTAGCCCGCGCTATACAGCGGCTCCGCGCGAGGGCAAAAGCTCTTGGCGCCTGTTTTGTCCACTACAAGGTTACGTCGTATGTCCCGTTTCATCGTCTCGGTCGTCGTCGTTCTTGTCGTGGTGGTCGGCGGCCTGTTCCTGCTGGCCGGGCGCGCGACCGAGCGTCCGCAGAGCCGCGTCGAGAAGGCCGTGACGCTTGCGAACCTCTCTTAAGGCATCCCTTGCGGCGGCGGTTGCCGTCGGAGCTCTAGTCGCGCTGGCGCCCGCCATCGGGCAGGATCGTCCCGAATCGATCCTGCCACCGGGGTTCGGTGAGCCGACCCCTGCGCCTGCACCACGACCCACGCCTCCGACGGGTACGCAGCCGGCGCGTCCGACTGGTCCGACCCAGCCGAGTTCCCCGTCGCCGGCAACCGCACAGCCGGGTGCGATGATCCAGCCGTTGCCGCCGACGACACCGACCGACGCGCCCTTGGCGCCACCCGTTGCGACGCCCGCGCCGATCGATCCGGCCGTGCTGGCACGGTACGAGATGCCGGAGTTCGCGCGTCGCTCGCTTGCGACGGTGGGGCCGGTCACGGCCAGCCAAGGCGGGCTCGATACCAATGCGTTCGGTGAGGCGGACGGCCAATATGTCGAGACGCTGATGCGCCGCCTCAGTGCGCCGCTGCCGTCGCGCTGGATGTCGATCCTGTTGCGCCGCGCGTTGGCGTCGCATGTCGATACGCCCAGTCGCACCAACGGCGCCGACTTCGCCGCCGAGCGCGCGTGGCTGTTGCTAAGGATGGGCGAATCAGTCGCCGCGCGGGCTGTCGCGCAGAGCGTCGACACCGATAACTACACGCCCAAACTCTATCAGGTCGCGATGAACACCGCGCTGGCGACCGGCGATCCGGCCGGCCTGTGCCCGCTGGTGACCGGCGCGATGCGGTACGCGCCGGCGCGCGGCTGGACGATGGCGCAAGCGATGTGCGCCGGACTGTCGGGCAATCCCGCACAGGCCAGCCCGCTGGTCGCGGCCGCAAAGCGCCGCAACGTCGCGAGCGGCGTCGACCTGTTGCTCGCGCAGAAGGTCGTCGGCGCTGGCGCACAGGGGCGTCAGGCCGTGACGATCGAATGGGACGGCGTCGACCGGCTGACCGCATGGCGGTTCGGTCTCGCGATGGCGACCGGAGTGACGGTGCCCGACGAGCTGTACGGCACGGCGGGGCCACAGGTGAAATACTGGCAGGCGCTGTCGCCGTCCGTCGCGCTCGGCGACCGACTGGCCCCGGCCGAGGCCGCGGCGGGGCAGGGGGTGTTATCCAGCGCCGCGCTCGTCGATCTCTACGCTGCCGCTGCGACCGACGACGATGCGCAGAGCGTTGCGACCGCGACCGCCAACGATCTCCAGACCGCCTACGCCGATCGCAACCCGGACTCCCGACTTAATGCCCTGCGTCAATTGTGGGGCGGCGCGAATGCCCGGCCGAGCTATGCGCGGCTCGTCCTGACGGCACGCGCAGCCTCCCGGTTGAATCCAAATCTTGCGAAAGCCGAAGCCGATCGTCTGGTGGCATCGATGCTGTCCGCCGGACTCGACCGCACCGCGGCTCGCTGGCTGGGCTCGGTACCCGTCGGCAGCGACGCCTGGGCGATGATCGCGCTCAGCGACCCCGACGCCTATCGCCGCCTCAGCTATTCCGACCTCGCCTCCTACACTGGCGGCGAAGGTGATTCGGCGTTGAAGCAGCGTATGTTGTTCGCGGGTCTCGCAGGCCTCGGCCGTCTCAGCCAAGGCGATATCGAACGCGCGGCGCAGTCGCTCGGCGTCCGTATCGGCGCGGACAATGCATGGACCCGCGCGCTTGATCGTGCTGCACGCGACGGCCAAGCCGGGACGGTCGTCCTTCTTGCGGCGGTCGGCATGCAGGCGGCGAGCTGGAAGGACATTCCCCCGGAAGCCTTGTACCGCATCGTCGGCGCACTCCGCGGCGTCGGTCTCGACGGCGAGGCGCGGATGATTGCGGCCGAGGCGATCGCGCGGGCGTGACGCACGCGGCCGACCGTGCGCTGATCGATCGGTTTCTGGAGATGATGGCGGCGGAGGCTGGGGCGGCGCCCAACACCGTCGCCGCTTATCGTAGCGACCTGACGCTGGCCTCGCAGGCGCTCGAAGGCGGCCTGGTCGAGGCGGATGCGGATGCGCTGGCCAAGCTTGCGAGCAGATGGTCAGCCTTGTCCCGGTCTACTGTCGGTAGAAAGTCCGCCTCGCTCCGCCGTTTCTTCGCGTTCCTGGCAGACGAAGGCCACCGCGCCGACGATCCCGGCAAGGCGCTGCCCCGGCCCGGCACCGCGCGCACGTTGCCGAAGATTCTCAGCCACGCGGATGTGGACCGCCTGTTCGCCGCGATCGCCGAACGCGCCGCGCGCGATCCGCTGGACCCCAACGACCTCCGCCTCTCCGCCCTGTTCGAACTCCTCTACGGCTCCGGCCTGCGCGCGACCGAGCTCGTCAGCCTGCCGCGCAACGCGGTCCACCCTGATCGCCCGTTCCTGATCCTGCGCGGCAAGGGTGGACGCGAGCGCCTCGTCCCCATTTCCGACCGCGCGCGCGCTGCCGTCGCGGTGTGGCGCACCTATGTCGCGACTGACCGGCTCTGGCTGTTCCCCTCGGGCAAGGGCCATTTGTCCCGCATCCGCCTGTACCAGCTCGTCAAGGCAATCGCCGCCGAAGCCGGCATTCCCCCCGATCGCGTCAGCCCGCACGTCCTGCGACACGCCTTCGCCACGCATCTGCTGGCGGGCGGCGCCGACCTGCGCGCGCTGCAATCGATGCTCGGCCACGCCGATATCGCCACAACCGAGATCTACACGCACGTCGATTCGAGCCGTCTCGTCGAACTCGTCAACACGCGTCACCCGCTGGCGGATATGCCCCCGCGGTGACGCGAACCGGCGCCTGCGTTGACGCGAGCGATCCCGCGCCGTAACCGCCGCTGATGCCAAGCTTCCTCGACTTCGAGAAACCGATCGCCGAACTCCAGGGCCGGATCGACGAACTCCGCGACACCGCCGCCGAAGGCAGCGTCGACCTCGCCGCCGACATCGCCCGCTTGCAGGCGAAGTCCGACAAGCTGCTGAAAGACACGTTCGCGCGTTTGACCCCGTGGCAGAAGACGCAGGTCGCGCGCCATCCCGAGCGCCCGCACTTCAAGGATTACGTCGCCGCGCTGTTCGACGAATTCGTGCCGCTCGCGGGCGACCGCGCATTCGGCGACGACCAGGCCATCATCGGCGGCTTCGCGACCTTCCGGGGCCGCAAGATCATGGTGCTCGGCCATGAGAAGGGCGACGACACCGCCAGCCGCCTCCGTCACAATTTCGGCATGGGCAAGCCCGAGGGCTATCGGAAGGCGATCCGTCTGGTCGAACTCGCCGACCGGTTCGGCCTGCCGATCGTGACCTTGGTCGACACCTCCGGCGCGTTCCCCGGCATCCAGGCCGAAGAGCGCGGCCAGGCCGAGGCGATCGCCCGCTCCACCGAAGCCTGCCTCAACGCCGGCGTCCCGATCGTCTCGGCGATCGTCGGCGAGGGCGGTTCGGGTGGCGCGGTCGCGCTCGCTGCGGGCAACCGCGTGCTGATGTTCGAACACGCGGTCTATTCGGTGATCAGCCCCGAAGGTTGCGCCTCGATCCTGTGGCGCACCGCCGACAAGGCACCCGAGGCGGCGGAAGCGATGCGGATCACTGCACAGGACTTGCTGGCGTTTGGCGTCATCGACGGCATCGTCACCGAACCACTTGGCGGTGCACACCGGGACCGCGCAACAGCGATCGATGCGCTAGGCGACGCATTGTCGCGCGCGCTTGGCGATCTTGAGGCATTAGGTCCTGCCGACCTGCGCCGCGATAGACAGGCGAAGTTCCTGAAGATGGGGCGGCTCTGATAGCGACGTGAAAAGGGCGGCAGAACCGAAATTCTGCCGCCCCGGTAAATCGTATCGCTCAGAATGCTGTTGATAGCGAGACGTCAACGAAATCTTTCGATTTACGCCGCGTTTTTCAGCTTCCCGCCGATGTTATTAAACGTTCCGCCCACGCTCGTACCGAGGTTCGTCATTGCGGCGATTGCGGCAACGGCGATCAGCGCGGCGATCAGGCCGTACTCGATTGCGGTCGCACCCTTGGAATCCTTAAAAAACTTGCGGATCGTCGTCATTCCGGTCTCCATCATTTCGATTGCATCAGTGTCACCCGGCTGCACCGGACGGACCGGATTAGCGGTTTGAGGGATACAAGTGGTTGGTTGACAAAGGTTTAAAACGGATCGCCTTTCTCATTCGGCTCAATGAACCGCCGCCTCGACCTTCGTGCTGACATCGCCCCATACGCCCGTCGTGCTATCGGCGAGCGCGGTGAGGCCCGCGATCATCGCGATCACGACGACGGCGATGATCAGCCCGTACTCGATCGCGGTAGCGCCCCGTTTGTCGCGCAGCACGCGGACGATCGTTCGGATGACGGCATGCGTCGCGACGGATATAGGACTCATGGATGCGATGTAATCGCGGGGAAATTAAGAAATGACCAATGATCCGTCCGTCTCGGGACCTATGCCCGTGGCACCGTTGCTGCTGCCCGTCGTAGCGGCTGCGCTGGTCGATCTCGAAGGCCGCGTGCTTCTCCAGCAGCGTCCGGAGGGCAAGTCGCTTGCGGGCCTCTGGGAGTTTCCCGGCGGCAAGGTCGAGCCCGGCGAAACGCCCGAGGCGGCGCTGATCCGCGAACTCGAGGAGGAGTTGGCGATCGCGGTGCCGCACGCCTGCCTCGCGCCCGCCGCCTTCGCCAGCGCACCGCTCGGCGACCGCCACCTGCTGCTGTTGCTTTACATCACGCGCAAATGGACCGGCGTGCCGCGTGCGCTCGAAGCGACCGCGCTACGCTGGGTGAAGCCGAACGAAATGCACGCCCTGCCGATGCCGCCGGCCGATCGCCCGCTTATCGGCCTGCTCGACGCCCTGATCTGACCTTTTTGTCTTTTCGGTAGACGATCCTGCCGCAAAGCATTCAAATACCCCGATAATGCGTCCGACATGCCCGTCCGGTAGTTGATGCGCGGGTATGTCGGCACGCCATTACTCTTTGGCTCGTCACCAAGGCGTGTCGGCATACTCTGTGTTCGAAAAAGCGCTTGATCCCGGGTGCTTGCGGGTGCATGATTTTTCGGCTGGTTACGTCCCAAGACCGTATCCGGCCATCCGGACTGCGGCTCGCACGCGTTATTCCCTTTTCTCGAGCGAGCCGTTTCCGTCGGTAACGGAACATCGCGCGCGGTGACGCTCGATACCATATCCAAACGAACCGCGATGTCGCGTCGTTCGGGATGACGCCGACCGCCTTGTCAGTCCGCGATCCGATCTCGTCGCACCATGGGACGCAATCTCACGCCCAGGCTGATTACCAGGGGCCAGAATATGGTGTTGCCGATATCGGAAAGCGTGTCGGCCCAGCGCATGCCGTAGTTCAGGTAGTCGAGCGTCTCGTTCCCAAGTTCCGCAAGGACCACGAACGACAAGGGGATGAACGTGCCCAATGACCGGCCGCTGACGAGCCGTACGAGCATGAGAATGATGAGCCCGGCATGGATATGAAGAATCGCATCCGGAAGGCCGGTGCCGTCTCCAATCCAGATAATAACCGAATGATACGCCGCGGGAATATTCATGTCCGAGCCACAGCCGAGATCCGCATCGAATGCAAGGATGCGCCAGTGCTACAACCGACGTCGCGCCGTGGTGCGGTACGCAAGCCCCGACGTCCGCGGTAGCGCCGGTACTCGATGCGGAATCGCGCATTTAGACCGGCAAGAAATCAACCGATTGCAAAACGTCTGGCTGGATCGCGACCCGCCGCCGCGTTGATACCGCGTGCGAGTTCCGTGTTGCAGTCCAAGTCTAACCGCAGCGGAAATGGGCGACAAACCGGTGAACTCGTGCTGCGAAAAATCGCGTTTCGCCCTGACGTGTATGAGCAGGCACCTATTGTGAAAACACTAATAGGGAGCGGTCAGGTCGGCAACTTTGCTTACGCGGTCTTCAGACGTACCTTGGCGGGAAATGCGGGCGGCGGGGCAACGTAGCGAAACCTGCAGCGATACGCTTGCAACCTATCGTCGCTTCAGTCAGTTTCGGATGTAATGTCAGGAGATGTTCTATGATGAGGATACTTGCTGCATTCAGTCTTCCCTCTTGCGCCACCATTTCCCCTGCTCAGTTCATCGTTACAGGCCCGAATGCGAACTATACCACCGGGTCGCCGCGCGGCGCCGTGCTTCCCCAGATAAATCCGATAGGTGGCAGACTGGGTCTTTTCGACAACAGCATCACGCCGACCATGCGCCGTCAGCGGCAGGAGCAGATCGATAGAACACTCAGGTTCATCGCGTTGGCCCCCGACAAATGGACGTCGAGCAACCCGTCGGAAGCGCGTCGTCTTTACGCCAAGGCTGAAACTGCGGCTAAATGGGCGCAGATCAATTCTAATAGCGGCAATATGTAGTTGAAGGGGGGCGTCTAGTACGTCCCACTCCATAATGTGGATCCGAAAGTTATCGTGCTGATCCTGACGTGGGAGCCTTCCTTTGCGCGGTGCTTCAATACCGCCATTCCGGCACACTGATGAGGGGGGATGGTCTACGGTGCGCCAAAGCTGCCCGTCCGCCTTCCTCTCATTTCAGACTGTTCAGCCGGCCAACGGTCGACGAAATCCGAGATGAAACCTAATCAGACAACACTAAGTGCCTGAAAGATAACGTTCGACAATTTGGAGGCCCGACCGGGAATCGAACCCGGGTGCGAGGATTTGCAGTCCTCTACGTCACCACTCCGCCATCGGGCCCCGATTGCGTGAAGGCGGCGCAAATGCTTCGTTTTTTGGCTGCGGTCAACCGCCGTTGTCGCTCGTGACGGAATAATCCTGCGCTGGTGGTCATGCCACGGTCGCCCTCGCCAAAACCCGCCGTGTTGCGTCGCGCCGGGCGCGGCGATGGTGACTCGCGCGGCAATGCGACTTTGCCTAAGGTTAAGTGCAATTGCGGCAATGGCTTGGGGGCAGGCGCTTGAAGACGGAAATGATTGCTGGCGGAACGAATACGACGGGCGTGGACGAGGATGTGTTTGCGATGCCGTTCGGCATGGCGATCCGGTATGACCGCCCTGCGGCGGCGCTGGCGGACTATATCACCGGGTATCACGTCTATCGCTCCAACGCCGATCGGGGCATGGGGCCGGGGACGGGACAGGTGGACTGGTTCCTCCCCGCGACCGCCAACGTCCGGATCGCGATCGATGCCGGGCCGATCGCGGTGTCGATCGGTCGGCGGACCTACGATCCCCTCCCGGTGGCGAGCTTGTTCGGGCCGACCAGCCAGGCGTTGAAGGCCGTGACTCACGGCGGCGTGATGATCGGCTTCGGCGTCAGTGCGCTGGGGTGGGCGCGACTGTTTCGCCGATCGGCCGTCGATTTTCGCAACCGGGTCGTGCCGCTGGAGGACGTGCTCGGCAAGGCCTTCACGCGCGATCTCGTATCCGCGTTGCAGGGTGCCTCGAGCGATGCCGCGGTCGCGCCTATTTTGGATGCGATGCTGCTCGCGCGGCTGGGGCCGCCGCACGCCGATGCGCCGCAGATCAGGCGGCTGATGGAGGTATTGGCGACCGACGGTCCGACCGACATCGCGTCGGCCGCAGCCCGGCTCGACATGCCGACGCACGCGCTACGTCGATTGTCGGTGCGCCATTTCGGCTTTCCGCCCAAGATGTTGCTGCTCCGCGCGCGCTTCCTGCGCTCGTTCGTCCGGTTGATGATGGCTGGCGGCGAGGCGGACTATGGCTCGATCGACCGTTCCTATTTCGATGCGTCGCATTTCCTGCGCGATGCGACGACGTTCCTGGGCATGACGCCAAGGCGGTTCATGGCGCTTACCAAACCCTTTCTCGAGGCGAGCCTGCGCGCACGTAACGCAGTGCTGGGGTCGCCGACCCAGGTGCTGCACGACATCGAGAAGGCCCCAGCTCGCGGCGGACCCCGCGAGGGGCACCCCCGCGACTCGTCCGGAAACGCGCAACGACGGGTCATTTCGCACGACGAGTCCGAGCTAAGGTGCTAAGCCCGCAGCAGAGGTGTTGCCGGCGATTTCGCGTGCACCCTCGGCGCCCCGTCCGCGGCATCTCGGTGTCACACGGGCGGGCGGGGCGTCTTCCATACCGTTTCCGGCCGCCAAACGTGGCGAAATCCGATCAACCGATGCTTGGCGTTGCCGCGCCCACACGGTAACAGACGCGTCATATCCGGCCGCGCGATATCGGATCGATCCGAAACAAGTGTATTGCGTGGCTAAAACAGTTGTGCGACAGGATGCGCCATGACGACGACGACTCTCGATACCCCCTCGCTCGCAGCCGATACCCATGACATCGGCGGGACCACCGTGTCCTTAGCGCCCGCGACCTTCGACACGATGCGTCATGCGATGGTGGCAAGCCAGTTGCGCACCAACGCGGTGAACGACCAGCGCGTCGTCGCGGCGATGGGACGCGTACCGCGCGAGGCGTTCATGCCCGCCGACGTTCGCGCGCTCGCATATCGCGATGCGACGATCCCGCTGGGCGGCGGGCGCTACGCCAACCTACCGATGGCGACCGGCCGGTTGCTGACCGAAGCCTATCTGACCGCGACGGACCGTGTCCTCCTGATCGGGGCTGCGACGGGCTACACCGCCGCGGTGCTGGCCGAGATCGTCGGCTCGGTCGTGGCGGTCGAGAGCGACCCCGCCTTGCTCGCGATCGCCCGAGAGGCACTCGCCGGGACCGGCAACGTCGAACTCGTCGAAGCCCCGATGCAGGACGGCTACGCCGCCGGCGCGCCTTATGATGTGCTGATCGTCGACGGCGCGATCGAGACCGTGCCCGACGCGTTGATCGCACAGGTCAAGTCGGGTGGTCGCGTCACCGCTGGCATCGCCGAGCGCGGGCTGACCCGGCTCGCATCGGGGCGCAAGACCGATGGCGGGTTCGCGCTCGCGGCGTTCGTCGATGTCGAATGCGCGGGTCTGCCCGGCTTCGACGCTCCCAAACCCTTCCGGTTCTGAGTTAAGCCATGGCCCGCGCCGCGCATATCCGTAGCCTGCTTCTCGGTGTTGCGCTGACGTATAGCGCTGCACCACTCCAGGCGGAAACGCTGCGAGAGGCGTTGGTCAAGGCGTACAACACCAACCCGACGATCACTGCCCAGCGTGCCACCCTGCGCGCGACGGATGAGAACGTGCCGATCGCGCGCGCTTCGGGGCTGCCGTCGGCGAACGCGACCGGCGATCTCACCGAATTTCTCGTCACCGGCCAGAACAACTTCGTCGCGCCGCCTCGCCAGGCGGTGGCGCGGGCAAACGTGTCGGTCCCGCTGTACCTCGGCGGGCAGGTCCGCAATTCGGTTGCGGCGGCAAAGACCCGCGTCGAGGGTGGCCGCGCGACGCTGCGCGGTACCGAAGCCGATCTGTTCACGAACGTCGTCGCGGCGTACATGGACGTGATCCGCGACGAGGCGATCGTCGGTTTGAACACGCAGAACGTCCGCGTCCTCGACGTCAATCTCCAGGCCAGCCGCGATCGTTTCCAGGTCGGCGACCTGACCCGTACCGACGTGGCGCAGTCCGAGGCCCGCCTCGCGCTCGCCCGCGCACAACTCCAGTCCGCGCAGGCCAATCTGATCTCGAGCCGTGAAAGCTATATCCGGTTCGTCGGGACCCCGCCGGGCACGCTCGATACCCCACCGACGCTGCCGCATCTGCCCGACAGCCCGGCCTCGGCCGTGACCGTGGCGATCGACAACAATCCGGTGCTGATCGCCGCCGCCAAGGAGCGGGACGCGAGCCGCTACGACGTCGGCGTCGCCCGCGCGAGCCGCCTGCCGCAGATCAGCGCGGTCGGTGGCGCGAGCTACACCAATTACCTCGGCTCGATCGCGGCGGTGCCCGCTGGCGTCAGCGGTATTCCGAACGCCAACAAGGCGGTGCAGGCCGGACTGTCGCTGACGCTGCCGCTGTTCCAGGGCGGGCGTCCCGCCGCGCAGGTTCGCCAGGCCGAGGCGTTCCAGTCGCGCGCGATCGAGAACGTCACCGCGACCGAGCGCAACGTGATCGCGCAGGCGCGCTCCGCCTATGCCGTGTGGCGTTCGTCCGAGCAGGTGATCCAGTCGTCCGAAACCGCGGTCAACGCGAACAAGCTCAGCCTCGAAGGTGTCCGCGCCGAGAACAGCGTCGGCACGCGGACGATCCTCGACATCCTCAATGCCGAGCAGGAATTGCTCAACAGCCAGGTGACGCTCGTGACCGCGCGCCGCGACGCGTATGTCGCGGGCTTCGCGCTGCTGGCCGCAATGGGACAGGCCGAGGCACGCGACCTGGGGCTCGACGGCGGCGTGCTGTACGACCCGGTCGCGAACTATAATCGCGTCCGCCGCAAGATTTGGGATTTCGGCGGAGACGGCGAGCCCGTGCCGGTCGCGACCCGCACCGCGCAATCGCCCGCACAGGACGCCACGGTCGCGCCACAAGCCGACCCGTTGCTCGATACGCCGGTTGACAGGAACCCCGCCTTGACGACAGGTAAGGACGCACCGAGCCGCCAATAGGGGCGCGCGGGGCA
>Ga0265797_10009050_pt1 | contig 13083 bp, 15 predicted proteins | sample P2T30metagenome_FD_192433 | JGI IMG/M metagenome (GOLD analysis project Ga0265797, IMG submission 192433) | Plant litter microbial communities from East Loma Ridge, Irvine, California - P2 T30 | ecosystem: Environmental > Terrestrial > Plant litter > Unclassified | place: USA: California... | reverse complement strand
ACCTGGGTTGGATGCATGAGAATGGCATCGGCATTGATCAAGACTTCCACCTCGCAAAGAGACACTATGATCTGGCTCTGGAGACGAATCCACGTGAGGCCTATTTACCTGTCGTTTTGGCACTGTATAAGCTTAGGTTCCGGAGTTGGTGGAACACCTTTACAAACGGCAACATCAAGTCCATCCAAGAAGATCCCGGTAAGTCATCATCTTTTGCATCTTTTTAACGTCTGGATGCTAACATGGCTATAGTCGTCAAGAAACAATGGACACTCTCAGAGTGGCTGAACGCCTTTCTCGAAGCCGAACTCGCTGGCTGGGACGACTATGAAGCTGACGATTACGACGACACGCATACCGCCGGCGACGACTTTTACGGAGACGGTTATCATGGCGACGAGATTGATTCGGACATTCTGGAATCACTCATCATCTTGGCCCTGAGCGGGGCTTTGGCCTTCCTGCTTTACTACAGAACACAAAGGCAAAGAAGACAGGAGGAAGAAAGAAGACGGCAACAAGAACAGCAGCAACAGCTGAATCAAGGCGTGCCTGTTCAACAACAGCAAGCGCAAGGACAACCGCCACAGGATAGGGGAATGTTCCCAAATCCAGGCGATCCTGAATTCATGAACTGGGTAGCAGGTGGCGTAGGACACTGATGCATTGTTAGGAGGTGGCGTTCAGGAAGTCGATGAGCAATGACGAGCCAGAGCCAAATAAAACAACGAGAGTTCTTCGGCATACGCATCCCGTATCACTTGACTGCATAATGATATCCCGACCTGAAACTCTGGAACGTATACGCCTTCCATAAGTTCGGATTGATTTTCATTCGACACAATTCGTTTGGACGAACCATTGCTTGTGCTTCGCGAGCAACTTTGGGTCTCCACGTTCGGGTGTTGGTAAGTCAGAAACGCTGGTTCGCCAGGGTGCGTTCGAAGTGGTCGTCTCCACATCTAACCACGATTTCGTACAGGTATGAGATGAGTTATGGGAGCTGTGAGTGGCTCATTCTTAATATTCCATCCCAGTGTCACGGTTTATCTTTGTATAAATTACCCGCATCACGATGCAAATCAGAGGGAAAAGGCACATTCTATTTGAGTGAATCATCGACCGCATTGCTCTGCAGCGTACCAGTAGAGTCAACGAAGTTTCTCACATCAAATCACCCCCTAACAAAACGGAGCTGCAGGTGTTATAAAGCCCTCCTGGGCTCACTCGCCACATCAACTCCCACCGCAGGTCGCTCAGTAACATTATCAAGATGCCAGAAATTCACACTTCAAGCCGTCTGGAAGCAGACTTTGCTCGTATAATCACCGAGGTCGATATCGGATCCAGCCTCAGAAACGTCTTTCGACGCAAGAAAAAGCAGAGATTACCATGCCCAAATACTCCCGAAGAACTTCGCAAACTCATCGATACAGACGACTCCAAACCGGTGTGCCGCTGCGATCAGTGTGATCCACGACTTTACGAATCCTACTGCAATTGCGTCCTACGTCTTCACCATCACCCAAAACTCAAGTTCAAGGGTGTCGCAAACGAATTTGGATATCAATGCTACGAGCCCTTAACGATGGCTTCGCCTTTCCGGAGCGAAGCGATGACATTGACGAGAACGGCAGTACGGTACTTCGACCGACCCATCGACACACTCAATACCACACAACTCACCGCCTTGAAAAATATTCAAAACTGGATACAATACTACATGTCGCTGATCTTCCCCAACACACCAGCTGAGTCACCTGCCAGTCTCAACGAAGTCTTTTCCATACCCTCGATCCGCGACCTGTGGACGCAAATCAACGTCCTCTTCTTCGGCTCTGACATGTTCTACCGCAAATCCAAATTCCGTTGGCTCACTGAGTTTCACATTCAGTATCCAGACGTGATGGGCGCAGCGTGGCGCGACTATTACTACAATATCACGATAGAACCAACTCTAGACAGCTTCGACATGCTTGGCACCCTGTTACACGAAATCTGTCATTCATTCTTCCAACAATACTCCTGTCAAAGCTGCCGTAGTCGTGCAGGAAACCTCTGCTCAGACGGCCATGGACGCGCATGGCAAATTCTCTCTTCCGCTATGGAACGAAAGTTTACGGAATTTACTGGGCTGCCGATTGACCTCGGTCGGTTTGAGGCCATACACACCATTGGAAAAGCAGGGCTCAGTTGTCTACTTTACACGACTTTGGGGATTGGGAACTGGAGAGGCAGACCTTGATGCGGAGTTATGAATGTGATCTCAAGGCGGCGGTTGCGTCGCATGTCAGACGAGGTGCGGAGGTTGAAGACTTTCCGTTGAAGGTATTTGGCGAGTATTGGTGGGTCGATACGGTGCAGGCGACAGACTTCATGAGAGAGGCTGGGCTGGGACGCGACATGGACATTCAGGCACAGGGTACGCTACTGGGATGAGAGGACTCAGCCTGATGAGATTAGGATGTATAACAAGACGCAATTGACGAAGAGTTAGACGAAGAGAATTCCAAGAAGCGAAGAGTTGTGGCTATTTATACTTGCACAGGAAGCAATACAGTCTTATGCCACCTCATATGAAGGCCATTCTCGCATTGTTCCTGGCCAAATAAATTGCAACAGACTAATATCGATTCGTCGCACGTTCTCGCGAAGCTCGTTCATATATACAACCCCCACGAAGCCGGAGTGCCACTTATAGCTCCTGCTCATCCTGGGTCTTCTTGCCTTTGGTTGATACCAAGCCTCCGAAATCGCTCCAAGAAAGGCCATTTTTTCCAAGTGCTGCGTCATACGCGAGTTGTCGATGCGTTCTTCGTTGCTTCTTGTGGGAGCTGGGTACCAGCGGCTCCATTCTGGAGGGAGTATTGACTCCGGTCTTTCGCTTGGGGGTTGAAGATGAATCGATCACTGTATGATCTGGACTCTGGACAGCCACTTGATCATGACAACTGTTTTGCGGAGAAGTCTCTGATGTGGATGGAAGCGTTGATGGCTGGATGGTGTCCATTGCGGTCGGGGGTTTCGGAGCAGTTTGATATGATGTAGGTAATGCAACAGCTTCCTCCATGACCAATTGAGTCACAGGCGGGCTCGCAGCCCCATCGCCAGTCATTTGCGTGTTCGTCGGGCTCTCTTCTCTGCCTCGTTTCTGCCGACCTTCGTAGTCCACTCTAGCTTTGTACAGCTCCATCATGACCGCGTCGTGAGAGAAAAATTCACCTGAACAGAGACTGCCAAACAGGTTCCGCATGCTGAGATCGGGTGTCCACTGAGTCTCGTCAACAGTGCATGGAAAGACGTCCCTAGGGCTGAAGGCTCTGACAAGGCCACAAAGCTCAGAGTAGGAAGAATGGCGACTGTACGGAAACCTAATGGTCCTGTTGAGTGGCGGTCCGTTTTTCGAAACTTCCAAAACATTCGATGATAGCGCAGAGACTAGGGTCTTTAGGGAAAGATCGTGCTGGGTCTCTTCGAACTGCTTTTGTAGCTGCATACCAAGGTCGAGCTTGCCGTCTCCCAAAAGAGTCTGCTGAAGTAAGGTGATGACCTTTTCAAGCAACTGTTCGTCATTTATGGATGCAGCACAGAGCTCCATCAATTTCTTGACGTCGCTCATCCCACCAGACTCCAGCTCCTCTTTCTGGTCCAGGTCACCCTTTCCACCTCCTGCACCCAACTCGGCAATTTCTTCACCGTTGGCGCGAGTAACGATCGGAATAATGTGTACGATCTCGGCTTTCGTATCGCGATCTAAGACGGAACAGCCAATGCCGCGCTCGCAGCTGTGGATGCGAACGTCTTCTTGAGAAGTCAAACAGCCCGGTTGTATGTGATTTCCATTTCTAAAACCGCATAAAGCAGGAGCCTCACGGATCTCAAGTCCAGATTCTTGGAGTGCTTTATTGCTTGCTGAGACATCGAGCCCCGCTTCTCGCAGTTGTCGCTTATCCAATGCGGACAAGGAGCCATATATGCGTGCTCGATAGTCATCGAGATGAATCCGAGAACCCAAAGATGCGGACAACGCTATCCAGACGTTCTCATAGCCAAAGGTCCAAGAATGGAAGTAGAATATAGTGTCGTCGGAGTAGTCACTCACTTTGCTGAGCAGCTCTTGTATACCTTGCGCTTTGCTCGGGAATTGGCGATAGGGCTTTTTCTTCGTGGCAAAGGTCGTGTCCAGATACATGCAGTCTAATTTTCGGTTTCCGAGTGTATATGGCAGAAGTACTGGGTTCTGTATCAACGAGTTCACCCACCATTCCTCTGCTCGAATGTCGCCGGTATAAAGTACTGCTTTGCCATTACCCTCAATCAGGAACATGACAGCTCCAACGCAGTGGTTAGCATCGATAAGAGTGACCCTGATGCTGTTGCCCGGCGCTAACTCGATTACGGTTGGAGTGTCTAGAGGAAGCGCCTTAGCCAACTTGCGCATGCTTCTATCGCAAGTGACATTGCGACTTTCGAGTATGCCTTTAGCGAAGTTGACGCGATAGTGGTACTTTTCTAGTCGCAAGAGTATCTGCAAGGGATGTCAGCTTTTGCATGGCATGTATGGCAGCAAATTTGCCGCTTACCTCTTTGGTCGCAGCCGAACAGTACACAAATGGGGCCCGCAACGACTCCAGACCAGTTAGATGATCAGAATGTACGTGACTCAAGAAACATGCAAGAGGCGCCTTATGTTCAGGTTGTCGTCGGAAGTAGTCTATTCTGATCTGAGGAAACTCTGCAACGACGCGTTAGTCAAGGTACTGAGTGCCGGGCACGCCGGGGCGACATTTACCGGCTACAATGCCTCTGAACGTTGACATGGAGATGCAATCCAATTAGTGTTGATCGTGACATTTCCAGAGATACTCTGAGATTTGGGAACTGGCTGGGGACGGTTACGAGGGCGTCAAGCGCGATGATCGTGAAGGCAGCGTGAACGTGAACCCCGTGCAGGTGGTGGGGAGGCGCGTCGAGGTTAGCGCGATTGCGACGCGGGCAGTCGCGTTCGCCCCCAGGTGCCACACAATGACGCTTACTCCTGCAAAATCACTTTACTTTTTCGCTCACTACATCCAACAGTTGAGCGACGGAGGCGCTGAATATCGCTGCATATTGCTGCGCGCTGGCGCGTATCTTTTGAGAGCTCTTTATCACACGCCGGCCAGTACGGCATACCTGCGCATGCCGCGAAGCCATGGCATGAAGCTTCCATCTACACTACGAATACATCACTGACTTTCACAACTTGTCCTGTAGCCATCGACTTGTTACCGCAGATGCCCGTCAAAATTGAGAGTGCACCGTCGACATGGCTTGCAGCTCTCATATCCTGATCGATTTCCGCACCTTGCTCGCCAAACAAGTCAGCTAGCAACACCTCATCGCCTCCCCCATGCGCACCGACGGAATCCGGAATCTCGATATCTTGCGGCTTCTCGAAAAGCTTCCTGAGTGTGATTGATCGCGTTTCAAGTGATCCCTCGAGCGACTGGTCTCCCCCGCTGTTCACGTAGCTGTTCTCGACTACTTCCATCTCTACACGGCCGCCAGTCCCGTTGAACGAGACACGGAAACCTTCCCAGGGTGCGTAGGCGGTCAGAGAATAGGTCAGCACCGCGCCATTCTCGTATCGCACTAGGAGGTTCATTGTGTCTTCTATACTTATTCCGTCACCGAAGACGCTCTGATCGCGATAGTATGCGTCTTCATGCTCGGCATCGAGGTACATCTTCTTCAACTTGTCATTGTTTTCAAGGTGAAGTGCAAATGGATCGCTCTTTGCCACTTCGTTGCCATGGGCTCGTGTGTAAAACTCCTGTACACCTCTCTTTTCGGCATTTTCTCGCCCGTAGAAGTTCAGGTTGCCCTGTGCGTACACTGTTTCCGGACGCGAAGCTAGCCAGAAGTTGACGAGGTCGAAATGATGTGTTGATTTATGGACGAGCAGCCCCCCGCTGTTGCGCTTGTCGCGATGCCAGCGACGGAAGTAGTCGGCGCCGTGCGACGTGTTGAGCATCCATTCGAAATGTATGCTCGTCACTTTCCCGATCGCGCCAGAGCGGAGAAGCTCCCACACTTTGGTGTTGTGTGGTGCATAGCGGTAGTTGAACGTAACGCGCACTTTCTTGCCCGTTCGTTCTACTGCGTTGAAAATCTCGCGACACCGTGGTGCATCGATGGTCATAGGCTTCTCTGTTACGACATTACAGCCCAGTTCTAACGCGCGGACGATATAGATGTTGTGTGTACGATCGATTGTTGTTACGATGACTTCATCTGGCTTGGTTTCCCGGATCATCCGATCGAAATCCGCCGCTTTGAAGGTGGGAACCTTGACATGACCAAGAGACTCCAGCTGTGTATTCGCAAAGTCAAGTCGGGTTTGGTTCGTATCGCATAGCGCTACGACAACCGAGGTTTCTTTGTAGGTTGTTGCGATCGCGGTGTAGAAGAAGGACGAACGGCCGCCTGTGCCAATCAGCGCATATCTCTTTTGCTTGTTTTCCCCAGCCATATTCGCTAACAAATAATACAAGAGTAGAAGTTGAATCAGAAATAAGACGATCAAAGGCTTCGCTCTCTAGCCGTTTCTTAACAGCTTTGGAAATATTATATGATGATGCATCGGTGTATCGCTACCCCGGTCACACCCCTCGATATTCGGTACAGTCAATCCCGAACGCTGAACCACATCATGTCACGACGTCGATCTTACATTCTCCCGTCACTATAGCCGACCGGTGAACCAATGTTTAGAAGAGAGGCCCCACAGCATCCGCCCCCGTGGGGAAAGTGAAGCAGAGACGATCATGGCCAGGAATAGAGTTTACCGCGTGAGCTCTGCGGGGAAGCTCACTCCTTGCCTAAAGCTCATGGAAACCCGGTATCTTTGCGAGTGAAGAGGGAATCGCAAGTCCTGATACGTGGAACAACAGAGCTATGAGGGGCTTCTAGCACAAGCAGGAAGCTCGAAATGCACATGGCCATCCAGGGCGTCGCTCAATCGATACCTGGATGCGACCGGGGTTGGGAGACGCAACCAGTCGGTCTCTGGTATCCGAGCATGGGCTTTTGTCTGATAAGTAGACGAGCCGGTCACTTGGTAAGTCATTCGGAGAGCAACCAAGCGTCTTACAGTCTTCGTTCTGCGGCAGCATGGCGACCATGCATTCTGGAGCCCACAAAGAAGATGCCATAACACATATCGAGCACTCTAATCCTACGCCTACACAGAAATTCGAGAAGGCAGATGCGGCGGCCAAGTTTCTGGCCAACGCTCATGTTGATGATGCATCATTCTCATATGAAGAAGAGCGCGCTGTTCTCAAGCGCGTAGACTATCGCGTCCTCCCTCTTCTGCTGTAAGTGGTTTTTAACCAGCTGCGAATGAAACATGGACTGACTTTTTGTGTCTACGAATAGAGGAGCCTACTTCTTCCAACAGCTCGACAAATCCTCCCTGTCTTACGTCTCCATCTTCGGTCTGCAAGCCGACGCCAAACTAGTAGGACGTCAATACTCATGGCTCGGCTCTATTTTATACTTGGCCCAGCTAGTCATGCAGCCTCTCGCAGCCTTCCTTCTGGTCAAATTGCCGACGGGAAAAGTTATCGGCACAGCCATCTTCCTCTGGGGTAGCAGTCTAGCTATCATGGCCGCCTGTACCGATTTCAAAAGCCTTCTTGGTCTGCGGTTCGTATTGGGATCTTTCGAGGTAAGTTGCGGCTGTACGGAATGCACGTGGATCGCATGCTAACTTCGTATCTTCGTTCTTGTAGGCCATGATCGCACCGGCTTGTGTCGCAACTACAACGATGTGGTGGCGCCGGTCCGAACAGACCCTTCGGACTGGATACTGGAACGCTATGAATGGAGTCACCTTCATTGTTGGCTCATTATTCACCTACGGCCTCGGACACATCAACAGCGAGTCGCTATACAAGTACCAGGTCATCTTCATGTTCTGCGGTCTACTGACTGTGGTGTATGCATTTGTCGTCCTCGTCCTAATGCCGGATAGCCCGATGAAAGCCAAATACTTGACCGAGCGAGAAAGGTTCATCGCAGTCGAGCGTCTGCGGGCTAACCAAATGGGCATCCAGTCAGGAGAATGGAAGTGGGATCAGGTCTGGGAGACTTTGATTGACCTCAAGACCTGGTGTTGGTTCATTGCCATCATCGCGATATCGTGAGTAATGGACCTCTTTATCTCAATCTTGTTACTGATGTTCGTTCCGTGCATAGCATAGCAAGTGGCGGTATTTCCACCTTTGGCAACCTCATCATCCGCGACTTCGGCTACACCAACTTCCAATCTATCCTGTTCAACATACCCTTCGGTGTCATTCAGATTGTCTGCATCCTGGGTTCTTCCTGGGGTGCAACGCGCTGGAGCCGCAAAGGTCTTGCCATCGCCCTCGTTGCCATCCTTCCCATAATCGGCACGATAATGATGTTGACCGTGCCGCGCCAGCACAAAGGCGTTTTACTCTTTGGCTACTACCTTGTATCATGCCTCGCCGCTATTACACCTTTGATATACACTTGGCATGTTCAAAACACCGCCGGTGACACGAAGAAGAAGTGCACGTCGGCTATGGTGTTCATTGGGATGTGTACCGGTAAGTAATATCCGTTCACGGCCTGATGGGAATCGAGACTGACTGCATACAACAGGCAACGTCATCGGCCCGCTGCTATACTCGGTGGACGACGCGCCTCTTTACCGGCCAGGCCTTATCGCCAACTTGGTCATGTTCGCACTCGTAGCTATCATCGCGCTCTTGATCCCCGTCTACCTAGCACTGTTGAACAAGAGGCACGCGAAGCGCAGAGAAGAATTGGGCAAGAGCGCAGTCAGGGTTGACGAAAGTATGCTGAAGAAGAAAGAAATGACACAAAAGGGTGTGGAGATGGAGGCGCAAGATCAGAGACAGGAGCACGATAACGGCTTTTCTGACCTGACGGACATGAAAAACGAAGACTTCATTTACGTGTACTAGGACTGGGGAAGGTGGAAAGCGCAAACCACATTGCTGCTACACGTGGGTGGCCAGCACCTACAGGATAGCTGACAACAAAGTTGAACCTACATGTGTACTTTACGGACCATCACCCCCCGCGCAGCTTAGTGGCCGTCCGAGTGAACGTAGCCAATTCCGATGTTAAGGTTGTGATGAGACCATGCCTGCGAACAACCTCGGAGTTTGCCGTGACAGTGCCGAGCGCCGCATTAGGGGACATCGGCATCCACAGACGAACATTACATAAGCCACCCCGGTCTTGGAATCCACTACGGGGTCTGCCTTGGCCCCGTGCAGGAAGCCACGCATCAGGCCACCGATGTTGCACCAACTCCCTGGGTCCATCTCTTCGCGCTTCCCGCTCATCTCGCGACGATCCGATCGCCAACACTTAGAGTTGAACTCCGGTCCCCTCAGCTGAAGTTGCTGAACCAGCTAAACTACGCCGGCCATCGATCTAGCGACAGGAAACCCTTTCCCGGAATGTGCAGCGACGTCTTCCCTGGCACATCTAATGAAGGAATGACCCGCGACGGAAACTCCCTGTAACGTACAACGCAGAACCCCTGTATCGTACAATGCCTTGACATCAGCGAGATCTTGGTGTTTCTTACTCCACGCATTAGTTGAGCTTGTTTGATTAGTAACCTAAGGTCCTTCGAAACTGGCGAACACGGGGCCGCGTCAGAACTCGCCGGTTGCGCATCCGCTCTGCACACAGCTTCTCACATCGCGCATCAGGTGCGAGTCATACCAACCTCGTCAAGCGTAGAAAGCGAGCCGAATCGATTTCCTGAATAAGAAGCCCCGTTGCAATGAGTGCATGGCCACGAGTGCGCTGATCCGCTAAATGAATATGCAGGTTTCCATTCTCGTCAAGAACGAATAGACGACATCGGTCACCTCCGCTATTGGATATATATTACGCTTTCGAAACTGGCACGTGCGACACACACATAGCAGTAATTTCCATCCGACTAAACGTTCCGGGGTTCTCACCCTGGAACAGCTGTGGCGCAGCAAGTCGTCTTCTTTCACTTCCCCAAAGAGCTTGCAAACATTGCACGGGAAACACTCGACGTGCATGAACACTAAGGTTACCCCGGAACTGGACTAGGACCTGCCGTTTCGAAGAAGCAGGTTTCTTCGTACAGCGACGTTCTTTCCAACTTGTCGACAGTTCCCTAGAATACCCAACCGAGAATCACGATCCCAAGTTGTACAGAGATTGCATTGAGACACGCAAAGACAGCGCTGCTTTTACTTAGTACTCACATGCTTGTTTGTCGCGCAATTTCAGCATTGCGAAGTGCTGTGTCACTTCAATGCCGACAACCACTTGAAAAACATCAAGGGTGATGTAAACTGTAGCTTCTGGCAAATCGATCGCGGGCATAGCGGTGGACTGCGAAAAAGGGCTTTTCTGTTGCCAGTTCTGCTATTACCAGATAACGGCAAGCCACTGCATCCAGTTGGAAGGAAACCTGGGGTGCATCTGGTCGGTCATTGGACAATGGTCGAGTCCCAATTGGCGGGATCTCAGCATAAGTGGCCTATCCATGCTGTCACAACGGTAGAAACCTCTCCGCTCGAAGGACGCTAGCCCGCTAGGCTGGACTATACAGGCAGCTCGGCCACAGTGGCTGTGTGGCCTAGCTCCGCTCTACGTTTCAAAACGCCGCTTTCCGTACTCAAAATGCTTGAAGTCAACATGAGAACCATACCCGGAGCTTGTAAAGCTTGGTCACATTAGTCGCTCGGTCCGACGCTGGCAACTGCCGCAAAGCGAATCAACTCATGCCTCTCTCCGTGGATATTGAGTGCTAAAGGAATTCAGGATATGCGAAGGTAAGCCTTAGTACTATAGTCAATCCACGAGTGAACAAGTAGTCACAAAAGTGCACGTTGTCACTGAGATCGGAGATGAAAATCAGCATGAGGAGTTTGCGCTCTAGGTACGGCCGTGGTAGCACGTTCCGCCTCTCTCTGTTCATGCTCGGTGGATTATTGGGCACTGACAACAAATTTGTGTGGCCCTCGGCCTATCACTCACCGCAGTATGGGTCCAGGATGTGCAACTTCTGGCATGCTACCCACGACCCTTCTCCTGAAACTCGTATCTCTGAGATCAACACTTCATCTTACGATGACCCTGTCAGCTATAGGGCGTGACTGTCAAGATGATTCGATGCTATAGCATGTGCGATACTAGCGTTGGGGCGGTGTTTCTAGGACTACTCGGTGCTCAGAGTAACTTTGACACAGGGGCGCTTACTCGAAGCAGAGGGTGGAAGGTCGACCTATCTCTCATGCATAAGGACTTTGTTCCTGCTCAGTGAAGCTAGCATCTCGACAGCATGAACAAGATGTTCCTCCGCCAGATTCTCATTCGAATCGTCATCGCCGCCGCGTTGTTGAAGATCTTCAGTATCTTCAGGCGCCAACATGCCTTCCAAGCCTACATCGAGCGCCGCAAGATCACCTTCGACGATTTCCCTGAGTCCTACGCTAAGGCTCTGAACGATTCCGTAGCGCGCAACGAGCAACCTCTGGAGTCCGACTATACATCTACCTACACCGGATCTAAGATCCCGCGCACGATACATTACATATGGTTTGAGAGAATCTACCCAAACCATGAAGGCTCTAGCGGAGGCCCCTCTATTGGATTCGGGTCGCCGAAACTCTGTCGAGAGCACAACCCCAGCTACGAAATCCGCATGTGGAATGCAACGAGCGCTCGCGAGTTCCTGTCCAACGAGTACGCCTGGTTCCTACCGACATACGATGGTTACCGATACCCTGTTAGTACTCTACAAGTATCACTGCAACTGGAACGCTTGCTGACTTTGTCTGCCCATGTTCAGATCCAAAAGGTTGACGCCTTGAAGTACTTCGCCCTCTACCACTTCGGTGGCGTCTACATGGACCTAGACGTCGCGTGCCGACGCTCACTAGACCCCTTGTTGGACTTCCCAGCCTGGTTCCCAGAAGCCTCGCCACTGGGCGTCAACAACGACTTGATGGCATCAGCGGCGAAGCATCCGGTCGTGAAGAAGATGACAGAAGGCCTTGTCACCCACAACTGGAATCTACTTTTTCCGTACCTCACAATCTTCTGGACAACCGGACCGCAGTTCACGAGCACAATCTTACAGGAATGGTTCGAGGTATGTCCTGATGGGCAATGTAAACAGCGGAAGGCACGGTATGATCTTGGTAAGCCAGCCATTCTTGTCCTGTGAAGGAGAAAGGTCTCAGCAGCTAACCTATCTTACACAGACCCCACCTCCTTCCTCGTTCTACCGCGAATCTTCTACTCGGAAGAGTACACCTTCTTCGGCCATAAACCCGGCGGTTCATGGCATGGCTCGGATGTCGCTGTGGTGTTGTGGTTTGTTGACCGCCCATGGGCAATAGCAAGTGTTGCTGCGGCCTTGATTGGAATAGTCGGTGGTATTGCTAGAGTGAGGAGGACAAGGGCTCGCCAGAGAGTGAAGGTCCATAGCCAATTTGTTTAGAGGAAATGAGCTATGCAAATACCATGTGTTATCCATACAACACCAGCTTCTGGCCTAAGTTCATGATTAGCTGGCGATTGTTCACCACGTGCTGTGAAGTCACGGAGAGCTGTGTCGTGCAAAAGCTTCGTCTGAATCACCAACACAACGCGGAGGGCAAGCTTGACCGAGTTTTTTAAAGCATCATGACCCCCACCATGCATCCACCGAGAAGTGCAGTGCAAGATGGAAGTTAGATATGCTATGTTGGCAGTTGCTTCACTCGTAATCTTCTTTACTTAATGTTCTTGCCTTTCTAGGCATTTCACTATACACAGTTTATCTATGCTCTCACCCTCAGTCCAATCTACAATGTCCCTGCCAGATGCGAAATAATACGCTTTTTATCGACCATGTACCACCCAAACAGTATGCTTTCACTCTGAAAAGAACACGATTTTGCCCGATCTTGGAGCCCCAACACCGAGGTGATGCCATTACAAAGAGAATGTGTAGGAATAGTCGTAGTAGTACAGAAGCCAACAACGCCCGCTAACCCG
>Ga0265797_10009048_pt1 | contig 13085 bp, 8 predicted proteins | sample P2T30metagenome_FD_192433 | JGI IMG/M metagenome (GOLD analysis project Ga0265797, IMG submission 192433) | Plant litter microbial communities from East Loma Ridge, Irvine, California - P2 T30 | ecosystem: Environmental > Terrestrial > Plant litter > Unclassified | place: USA: California... | reverse complement strand
ACATTTTTTGTGTTCGAGCGTCGGCTCAAACATAAAGTCGCCGTGGTTCGGAGACTTTTTAAGCATCCCAGTGCGGGCGATCTTGTGCATCTTAGGATGAATGGACTAATCCATCCAGATCCGGTTGCGATCTGCAAAGCAGGGCATCCCAGAGGAAAGTCGGTATTCCTTGGTAAAGGAGCACCGTAAGAGCCTGTGTGGTGCACGGTGAGTAGTCTCCGGAAAGTTGTCATTCTCACATACCGTCTTCCAATATCGCGCCGTCGGTACCTCACCTTAGAAATCAGTCTGCCAACAAATGTGCGCATGATGGGCCTTTCAAAAAGCGCGCCAATAGCACCCGGTATCATACTCTCACACGTAGGTACATTAGCTATACAAGCAACACGCCACTCCCCAAGCTCCGATTTCACAACAGCCGCAACAAACCCACAGTCCACATCTGGCCTTTCCAACCCTCTCAAGCATCGTGTGTGCTCTCAATCGAGAGAAGCACAATGAAGGAAGCCCCTCCCCTACTCCTCAGCACCCTTCGCGGCAGTGAGCGACTTCAACAAAGTCTTCAGCTCCTTCATATCCTCCTTCAACTCCCTCAACTCGACCAGAGTCGCATCCGTCACAACATTGGGCGCCGACTCCAAAACCTTCTTACCCCAGCCGCTGCCCTCGATGTCGAACTCGTCAGCCATCTGCTCCCACTCCTCGATAGTGTCGTCGTCGGCCTCGTTGCGTTTGCGGTTGAAACGCACGCTCCTCGCGGTCCTGGTCTCCAGGTAGGCGGTAACGAGCAGCAAGGGCGAGTATAGCACTCCCATGACATAGTCGTTCAGGCGCGCGTATTGTCTGTCGCTCATCCACCACTCGAAGGGCAGGATGAGGCAGAACAGCTCGACCAGGTTGAACGGGGCGATAAACACGTTCTCGTCTGGGGCGCGGACGAACTGGAGAGTCTTTTGGCTGAAGAGGGCGAGGTACTCGTCGATGGCATTGTCCGTGACGTCCTCGTAGGCCGAGTTGTAGAGGGCGATCAGGACGTTGAGCAGGATTACGATGATGATGAAGTTGTAGATGTAGTAGAGGATGAGGCCGAAGGGAGGCGCGAATCGGTCCCATTGGTCGAACTCTGGGCTGCCCATGATGGCGTTGAGCTGGTTTCGAGTGTTAGTAAACAAGACACTGGGATTTGAGGTAGTATAAGTCTTACCATCTGCGTTGAGATGAATCCGATGGCTGTGATGGCGTTATCATCTGCCGAGTCCATGCCGACGAAGGCTTGCAAGAAGCCGATCAGGACCACGATAAGTAGTGCGAAGAAGATGAGAGATTCCTTCATCATGACCTATTTATTTGTAAGCAGGCTGTTGCTCTGATCTCAAGACGAGCGTCCGTACCTTGAGTACAACAAGCATAGCACCAAAGAAGCGGAAGCCGTCCAGGTACAGCAGGAGTCGAAGATAGAACATGGGTGCGCTGAAGGCCAGGAAGTCGTAGCTCAGTTCGTTGTAGTGCAAGCGGACGGCGGTATCCACCGGATAAGCCAGAGCGATCATGCGCATAACGAAACTGACGGTGAGTAGCATGTAGAGCGTGCTGTTGAACACGTTCCAGAATCCTATGTAGTACCTACCCACTTTCCAGAGCTTGGAGGCTTCATCGCACACGAATCCGAGGGTGAAGATGTAGAGGAGGATCTCCACGATATCCAAGTCACCCTCGGGGTTGATGGTGTTGATTGCGCCGGTGTAAAGAGCGAGGAAGATGATGCTGAATGCGATCTGCACGGTATTTTGGTAGAGTGGCACACGCATCCGGTCCGGGTCGAGATGGCTCCAGTAGTCGGTGTTAGCTTTCTTCTTGTAGTCAACGAATCGACTCGGATCTTCATCGTCCTGCACGAGCCAGCCTCGCCACAGATAGGAAACGCATTTTTGGTAGCCAGAGCTGCCAATGACTCTGACGGCGTGCAGGTCAACAGCCTTCTCGACGGCGTTGACGGGCTTAGTGTCTTCGCCATCGAGGACGATACTGTAGCGCTTGAGCAAGATGTCCTGCATGAGATAGGCCAGGTCTTCCTCTGCTTCGATGATCTTCTTAGCCATCACCTCGCACGCTTCAGCACGGAGCTCGTGGAGCTCGAGATCCCACAGCTCGAGCATGCCCTGGCGCTTAAACCAGTGCTTGACAATGAGGAGACAAAAGACGATGCATGATGAGTAGTCCTTGCCGTTGATCTCGCCGGCAGACTTCGCCGTGGCAATAACAGCGTCCGTGATGATATTGCTGTGAGCAGACGTGACACGCTCTTCAGGCAGCTCGCAGGGAATGATGACTTCCAGCTGGTGCTTCAGTCGCAAGGCGATGATGGTCACATCTTTGGCAGGGATTGCAGACGTGATACCATCGTCACGATGAGAAGGCAGCAGCGCCTGGATCTCGTCGTGTAGATGTCTTCGGTCACGCGAGTCCCACCCGAATACCCTATTGCTCATGGTTAGCACGTTGTCGGAACAAGCTCATGGCATTGACACGACCCACTTTCCCCAGGCGACCATTCTGTTAAGCCGCTCGGATGCTATCCTAGAGGTACTAGGTGTTGGTGCGTGTGGTAGGAATGCAAGAATATAGAACGATCTGCGGCGATGGCAGGAGTCGTGAAGTGGATGAGAGAGGTAGAGAGGCGAGTTTCAATGCCCTAAGCTGCTGCTGCTTCGGCCGCGGATCCCAGTTTCTGGCAGACAAGAGGTTGGAAGAAGTGGGGTTTGAATCGTGCACGGGCAAGATAGGTAGATACGGTTCACTTCGATATCTCGTCCCATTCACTTGCAATAGTGGTCGATATTATCAACAGACCCTACGACCAGTAGAAGCACCATCCTGAACTGAAAAGCTCTAATGAGTTATCAAAAGCAAACGTAGATCTTCCTCTGCAAGAAACTCGTCTTCCACCACACATTTCAAATCTACGCCAATGCTGTCATTGGAGCGCAAAGGCCCGAACCCTATCTGCCCAGCAAGCACGTGGAGTCACATGCCAAACTGAACTACGATCACATCTTCCCATAGCATACCTATTGCGACAACCGCAAGCATGCCACCCAAGAAGCGTGCACGCGTCTCTCAAGCAGCCTCACCCGCCGCGACCGACCAGCAACACAAAACTCCCACCCCCGCCGCGCAATCCCCCAGCAAAGCCGACGAAGACGTCCTAAACGACCCATGGACAGACGAAGAAGCCATCGGCCTCTTCAAAGCAGTGATAAAATGGAAACCAACCGGTAAGAAACCCAACACCACACTCCAATGACCCCCCCTCCACAGCTTCCGAGTTCTAACACACATATGGCCAAAAGGCCTACACAAGCACTTCCGCATGCTCCAAATTCGCCAATACCTGCTCGAAAACCGCTACATCCACCCCAAAGCCGCGCACACCAGCATCCCAGGCCTGTGGCGCAAGCTCAACACCCTCTACGACCTCGAAGCACTAGACGAGCGCGAAGACGCGCGACAGCTCTCAGACGCGTCGGAGTCGGCGTCTAATTCGGCTTCGGACTCGGACGCGGGCGAAGACGACGTGTACAGTCTGGCGGACAACAAGATCCACAAGGCGCCTTTCGCACTCCCCTCGGACGACGAGATGATCGAGGATCTTGCGTGGAAAAGGCGGTTTCCCAGCGAAAAGGAGAGGCGGGATGGGAGCGAGAGTCCTGCGGTTTTGCCGGAGGTGAATATGGATCGCGAGGCGCCGGTGGGGTTTTTGCGGAGGCTACGTGACGACGTGCCCGGGGAGGAGCCGTCGGGTCCTGAGCCTGAAGAGGAGGAGAAGGAGAAGAGGCCGCGGGGGAGGCCTAAGGGTAGTACGAAGGCTGGGAAGCAAGCTACTACTGCTGCGGGTGAGAGACGGCGGTCTACGAGGCAGGCTGTTGAGGCGGAGGATGATGAGGACGACGACGATGAAGAAGAGGACGAGAGCGACGAAGTAGACGAAGACGAGGAAGACGAGGAAGAAAGCAGCGAGGAAGAAGAGGATGGCAGTGAAGAGACGACACCTGCACCGCGGTCGAGCACGCGTGGCAGAGGGAGAGGGAGGGGCGGTGGCAGTGGCACCGGCACCGGCAGGGCAAAGTCAAAGAAAAAGTGAACTGGCGCTTGGGTATGTTTCGTTTGTTTTTATAGAATTTCTTGGTCGTTCATGATACCCCAAAGACTGTCTATTCGCGAGAAGCAGCCGCTTCAAACTCAAGAAGAAACAATGATTGAAGGGCCAGCCACGCTTGCTCGTACATTGCACGCTTTTTTCCTCTCCCCAAAGCTTCAATGATCTCATCTCGCAACGCCAGACGCCATGCCGTCGTCTACATCACACGTAGCTCATTTTGGAAGCGTTTACTGGGCGGCAACAACACCCTCGTCGCTCTCGCTGTCGTCCTCGTCACCGCTGACTTCTTGGTTCTCCCTCTCCTTCTTGTCCATGAGAGCCTGAAGCTCAGCATCGTCGTTCTCCGTGACTGCCTTGGGTGCCATCTTGACAGTGCACATGCCACCGGCGGCGCGGATTGAGCTGTCGATGTCCTTGATAGCCTGCTCCAGAACCTCGATACCGATGGCCTTGTCCAGGGTCTGGCTGGTAAGGACGTACAGAGGAGGCGAAACAAGTCTGACCTTGACCTGGGTGTCTGCGGTATTCTTCGACTCGGCGACGCGCAGCGCGGTCTTGACAGCGTCGATACCCTCGTAGCCAAAGCAAGTAACCTCGACGTCAGCGCGCACCTTGGTAGGCTGGGGTGTAAGACGCTTGGAGATGTAGCCCTGGAGTTCCTCCCTGATGACGTCGGTCTTGAAGGTGACCTCGCTCCAGACGTCTGGGTTGGTGATGCTGAGCTTGAAAGCGTCGACGGCGTGGCCGTACTTCTTGTTAAGAGGCCAACCAATGTCCTGGTAGAGCTCCTCAATGGGGGTGTTGGTCTTCTCTGCGACGTGCCTCATGATACTGTGGACCATCTTGCTCTTGTTGTACCTCTCCTCGCACTTGACAATGTCCTCGGGGCTGACACGGCGCTTGCTCAAATCGATGTAGCCCTTCTCCTTGTCCACACGCAGCACGACCACAACCTCGTTGCGGCCCACGCGAATGAGCTTCTGAATACTTCTGATACGTCTGCGGGAAAGTTCGGAGAGCAAGATCATGCCGTCGATGTTGTCGTACTCCAGCAGCTTGACGTAGGCGCCCATCTCGGCGATCTGCTTGACGTTGACCATGACGAACGAGTCGATTTCGGGGAATTTCTCCTCGTAGAAGCGGCAGTTGGTGAGAGACATGATTGCGGTTGGTGAGCGGGGCAGTGCTCGCGTGTGATGCTGAAGAGAATATGAATGCGCCGCTTGGCTAGGGTGAGCAGATGTGGTGTGGCGGTGTTGGATTGCGGTCGAAGGATGGTGTATATGTGGTCTGGTCCCGCGATTGATGTCGCCGTGAATTTCGAAGTCGACTCACATCAGAGGCAAGAACGGCCCCGCGCTAGACACGGAAACACCCGTGTGCGCTTGCCTGTGAACTGTCTGAAGGGTGAACAGATGCAGTGAGCGAACGAAACATGCAAATTACCAACAACATGATGGGAGACATGTTTAGATATATCTATCGATCTATCAACTAACCAACCGAGCAATCTATCAATCAATCAATTCGTGGCCAATGCTACCTATCGACCTGCCTCGTTCAAGTCAACGACAGTCTATGAATTGGCTGAGTGCCTTTACTTGACTCAGCGACCTGCATGACCGCAATGCTAGCCAGGCGTTTGAGCTGAAGCTTGTGTATTGCTATAATGCCGATATCAAGGTCGATGGACTGGGTGATATGGATGCATTCACGTGTGCCTGTCAGTTCTTTATACCCGAAAAAAGGACAGAGCCAACAGGGATGCGCGTTGCTGTCGCATAGCAGAGTTTCCCACTGAACCAGACTTGAGGGGATTGTATGAGGTAGAGCTGGAAGATGGCTGTTTACATATACTACAACTTATCAAGTTATGTATTTATATTTAAAGTATAGTATAAGTTGTACGGTTCCAGCAAGAACATTAATACCATCAAATACATAGCATGGCAAATCTATAATATTCTAGCCAATAGGATCTATATTCATTCAGGCACGTGGAATTCGGGTCCATGCGTAGCACAGGCAACGCGACCAGTTGTTTATCATCTCTCCACTCGAAACAAACGGAAACGCTTGGACTACATCTTGCTTCTCGCCCGCCCGCGCCCATACCATCCTCTCTCACTAGGCACTCCGAGTCAGTCTTACTTATCACACACACACACCACCACTTCCTTGCGACAACCCACATGCTTCAATAACACTCGCCCTACCCGCCACCCTCCCACTCCACCACCAAGCCCCCCTGCTCTCGGCGACGAGAGACAGGCAGCGGCCGCGACATTCAAAGCCATGGACCAACAAGCAGCCAGTCTGCTCAGCAACCTTAAACGACCAGCCGTGAGCTCCGACTCCAAGGTCAACGCACTAAACAGCCTCAAATCTGATATCAAACACTATCGCGTACCCGAGAGCGCCCAGCCGACCATCTTCGAATGCTTAAAACTCGCCATCACCCAGCAGACCTCTGCGCATCTCGCCGCCTCGGCTTTTTCCACACTTGGCCATCTTCTCAAGAGGCTTAGCATCCAGGATGCGAGCGGCAACAGCATTCAGCAGCTCGTCCCTCGCATACTTCCGGTCCTACAGGAGCGAATGGGAGATCTCAGAGAACCACTGCGAGCATGCGCAAGCCAGTCGCTGAGCGACATCTACCCCTACTTGGGATCCGACGTGGAGCGCATCGTCCGAGAAGAGGCGCTTGGAGGCAACCATGCGCGACAAAAGGAGACAGCCATTGGATGGGTCGTCCGTATGCACAACGAACAAGGCATGGCTTTTAAAAGCTACGTCGGGCCGATCGTGGCTTGTCTGGAAAATGCGGATGAGCACGTCCGTGACGCCGCCAAACACGCGCTCGTCGAATTGTTCAGCAGCGCCAGCGAGCGCGCGAAGGCCGACTTGAAAAAGCAATTGAAAGCTTACTCCGTGAGGCACGGCATCGAACAGTTCATTCTGGCGCAAATTGGTGTCAACTCCCGACCGGCGCCTCCAGCTCAAGAACCAGACACTGACATGCTCGCCTCGACCCGGAGCCTACCTGTCCTTGACCACGTCGCAGCCTTTGCCGAAACCCTCAACAGCGAAGCCGCAAAACCTCCACCAGTGGAGGTGATCCCCATGGATCCCATCTACATGCTCTCCGAGCGCGAACTCAGCGACACGATGCGTGATATGTTGCCACACTTTGAGGGCAAAGAGACGGAACACAATTGGATGCCCAGAGACAAGGCCGTGTTGAAAATCAGACGAATGTTAATGGGTAATTCGCCGACCGAATACCACCATGCGTTCATGGCAGGAATCAAGAGCCTGATCGATGGCATCCTCAAAGTCGCAAACACGCTCCGAACCACGATGTCTACCAACGGATGTCTATGTGTTCAGGAGCTCATGAAAACTTTGGGTTCTGCAATGGATTCTCACACCGAGATCCTCTTGCAGTCTTTCATCAAGATGAGCTCAGCAACGAAGCATATCGCTAGCGAAAACGGCAGGCAAACGGCCGATGTCGTGTTCCAGCATTGCACCTATAACAGTCGAGTGATGCAACATATCTGGAACGCATACCAAGACAAGAATGCTTCTACAAGGCAATGTGCCACGGAATGGATCCAGACCGTGCTCAAGAGGCAAGCAGGCTACAAGTCGCACTTCGAGTCATCCGGGGGTCTGGAACTTGCCGAGAAGTGCATAAAGCGAGGTTTGGACGACGCGAACCCGAAGGTAAAAGAGCGCACACGGGCTGTCTACTGGACATTCGCCAAGGTATGGCCGGAGAAGGCAAATGCCATCATGGACAAGCTTGACCCCAAGGCTCGCAGCTTGTTAGAGAAGGACTCAAACAACCCTAATGCAGCACTGCATGGAGGGTCAACCAGCTCTACTACAGGAGCAGCAACCCGCCCGGGTGGACGAGCGACGCTGAAAGAATTGATGGCAGAACAGAGGCGAGCTAAGAGCGCAGCCCGTAATCTGCCAGAGCGTTCGAGCTCTGCCATGGCCAACCTTACACCGTCCAAGCCGAAACCTGAACTTCGTGCTCAGAGCCGAGGACCTTCCAAATTGCGGTCTGAGAACCGAACGACGTCGGCTGCATCCCACGCTTCTGCTGAGCCCACAACAAGTTCGAAAGGCAGCTCTTTGATGTCGGGGCCAGTGCGCAGGCCGCGGCGCCCAGAGATCCAAAGGCCACAGACGGCAGATCCTTATGCTTCTAGGCGTTTGTTGAGACCGGAGACTCCTGCTAACGGCACACCATCGAACAACTCTCCAAAAGGCACTGGGGCATCAAAAGGGATCCCGACGACCAGCGCGAGTAGGAATCGCGCCAAGACTGCTGCACAAACGGGACCCAGTCGCGAGCCCAGTCCTAGCATCCCCAGGCGAAGCCCACTTCCAGGCCCACGTCAGGTGACGGCATCACGTCCGTCCAGCAAGAGCAGCAATGCTCCGCCTGCGAGAGAGTTCTCTGCGCCGAGAGAAGACGACTTTACCATGGTCATGCCTTCGGGTAGAGACAATGTCGGACATGACAAGCGTGTGACGGCTCTGTCCTCCGCACGACCAGCTCTGGATAAGACCACATCAGTCGACAGCGGAATTCCTAGCAACACGGATGAGGACAACTTCACAATGGTCATGCCTAGCTTGGGTCACTCACTTCGGGAAGGATCGCCTCTCAACTATCGCAGCCCCATGAAAGGCATGTTCGAGGAGGCCAGAGAAAGACTTGATAGGCCAGCTTCGTCTCACAGTCGCAAACAGAGCGACCCTTTCTTCGAGATGTCGCGTAAGAGCCCCGTCTCGCGTCGTTCCAGCCCAGCCAAGTCAGGCTCGCCTCAAGATGTGGAGGTACAGATTTATGAGGACCCAGAAGCAAGTGATCGCGCCGACACCCCGGCAAATGACGAGCGCCAGGTACTCAGCGAACTTCCCTTGAACGAGAACGTCCGCGTTCAAAGCCCAACTCAATCCGTCGATTCCCATACTAGCCCGGCTGGGAGTCCTATCAGACAAATGGAGTCACGTTCTCCAGGATCAGAACAGGATCGCACAGAGGCGCTTAGAAACCGTCGTTTGTTGACGTCCGGGATTGAACGCATCCGTACCCGCGCCTTGGACGCGCATGGCTTCCGCCGCGTGCAAGACCTCGCCAAATGTCAACTGGATATTTGGGACGGTGGCGCCAAGTACGATGAGCTCATGTCGGTGTTGTTGGAGTACCTCCGCAGCTTCCCTACAGACACCAGACTCGGCCAGCTCCCGTCGAGCAAGAGCGCGGGTCTCAAGTCACAAGCCCTTAGTGTTGTGCGAGCATTGTTGATATTGCAGCGCAAGTATGCTGGAGCATGGCACGCCAATGCGCTTATTTCAGTGCTAGTCGCAAGACAGGCGGCAGACAGCAACGTCGTCTCAGACATTGAGCGTACCGTTGATGAGATCGTCAAAGTCGCGCCACCAACCCCCTGCATCGAAGCTGTCAATGAGCACCTCTCTTCAGCGACCCTCGGTGAGGAGACTTCATCAGCACGTTCTACCGCACTTTCACTCAACACACTTCGCGCATTGCTCTTTTCTGCTCGGTCTCGCAAGACGGAACTAAGCACCGAACTCCAACAGGGTTTGGCGCGAACGTCCGCACGCTACCTCGAAGACGCCGATGCCGAAGTCCGCAAAGCCGACGTCGAACTGGCATGCGAAGTCTTCACCAGGTTCGGCGACGAGAAGTCCGGGTTCTGGGGCGAGTTCAAAGGCGTAGAAGAAGGACGCCTCGGGCTCTTGACTTACTACATCGCTCGCAAAGAGCGTGCCAACTGAGCAGTCAGGGCACTTTTCGTACGTCCCCATGATCGCGTTCCTTCCTTTTCTCTCCTTTTACGATGGTTACGGCTAGGTGGAAAAAAAAACGAAAAGCAGAGGAGTTTATTGTGTGTGATCTTTTCCGGGCAAAAAGTTGTTTATGGAGGTTTTCCGGGGCACCGTGTTGTACGAATTCCCTTTTCTACTCAGTTCCAGTTTCTTGTTTTGCTTCCGATCTTTGATGGTTCTTGTTGTAGGAATAGCTGGGTACGTGTAATGCTCTGCGATCAAATCTCGTGAAAGCAGTCTTATTCCTTTCCGCCATTCTTCGTGCTTTAGTCGTTTTATCTGTAGGTCAAACATATCCGCAGGATCAATCACACTAGCTGTGAGATTCCATCAATTCTGACATGTCCTTCGTTACGGGAAGGAAGACATTCATGATTCGCCAAAGAAAAGTGGGCGGATGATTGCAGATCAACCTCCATTTCGTCATCTCGAACCTCACTTCGTGCATCTTACCGCGACCTATCGATACCAGTCCATCATTTACATAACATCGTTTCTCATTTCTGACAGCAGTAATACGGGATCATGGTAGATCAGAGCCAAGAGAGCCCTTTCCCATGGCATTTGGGAGTTTTCGATGCGCACTGCCACCCAACAGACACGCTGGCAAATCTGCCATCGGTCCCCGGCATGCGCGCCAGAGTACTGACAGTCATGGCCACCCGGGCTCAAGATCAAGAGCTCGTGGCTGATGCTGCAAAACAATACGGCGTCTCGCGGGCTGAGCTCGAGAGCACTGATATGGATTGGAGGTAGGTAGGTCAAAGACGGACAGGTACATTTTCTTTCATGTCTCGCTGTCACGAGCGGTCACTGACTTTCCATTTCTTTCTTTCTCATCAGTAAGGAGCATAAGATCATCCCAGCTTTTGGCTGGCATCCGTGGTTCTCGCACCAGATGTTCGACGAGAGTGCTTACGATGGAGCGGTGACGTTGACGCAAGACCAGAAGGCGGCGCACTATCAGAGCGTGCTGACACCAAAGTCCGACGATCGAGAGTTCTTGCTCTCACTGCCAGACCCTAGACCTTTTGGCGAATTTATCGCGCAGATGAAAGGCCACCTCGAGGAGTTCCCTCTGGCTCTTGTGGGCGAAGTTGGCCTTGACAAGTCGTTCCGCATTCCAGAGGACTGGCTGCCGCAGCACTTGGATGAGAGGAATACAGGTCTGACGCCCGGCGGTCGAGAAGGCCGTCGACTGAGCCCGTACAGAGTCAGCATGGACCATCAACGCAAAGTGCTTCTCGCCCAGCTCAGGCTCGCCGGAGAGATGCAGCGGGCGGTATCGATGCACGGAGTTCAAGCGCACGGCGTCGTTCACGACACGCTGGCGGAAACCTGGAAAGGCCACGAACGCAAGCCCCTATCAAGAAAAGAGCAGAAACGCGTAGAAGCCGCCAGGAGAACAAACGCAGAGCCAGAAGACGCCGAGGAAGAAAGTCTGCTCGCCAGACCGAAACCCTACCCGCCTCGGGTATGCTTGCATTCGTTCTCTGGCCCTGCGGAGACTGTCAGGTTGTACACTGCGCCCTCGGTGCCGTGCGAGATCTTCTTCAGCTTCAGCACTTCGATCAACTCTTGGGTTGATGACGGGCAGGGGAAAGTCGAAGCTGCCGTGAGAGCTGTACCCGATGACCGCCTGCTCATGGAGAGTGATCTCCATACTGCCGGTGACCGCATGGACCAGTATCTCGAAGAGATTGTGAGGAAGCTGTGCGAGGTGAAAGGATGGGATCTTGAGACAGGGGCCAAACAGCTGGCTGCGAATTGGTTGAGGTTTGTTTCTGGACCTCAGCGACTCTAGTTACCCTCTGTTCTACTCTATTGTAAATGGAGCGCTCGGAGATATACCCGGTCTGTCCTGGTTGGGTTCCGACTCTGAGCTTGTCTGAACGGTATGAGACATTCTGCAAATTCAGGCTGAGAAACTTCAAGCCACAAAAAGTCTTGAAGTACTACTCATACCTTCTAGCATTCGTAGTTGCAGCTGTCTCACACTGACCTTATTGTAGGCCGGTCTTCTATCCCTAAGACAGTGCGAGTTCATCTGTAACAGAGACCGACAGTCATTATTTTCGTTTCGACAATGTCTTTGTTCTTCCTGCTCTCAGTGAATGGTATGAAGATGATATACGACACCACAAGAAGTCATGTATCGTGAACACTGCCGTCAGTCACTTTTAACACTCCGTGTGTTAGTGAAACCACATACACCTTTCGTCTGGCACGAGCAACTCCCGAAAACCTGACCACACAGAGTAGCTAAACATACAGAATCAAGATGGCCGTCAACAAGATGTTCTGCCGTTGCCTAACAGGTCTCTTCGGTCCCAACTCAGCTCCAGCTCCCGTCTGGGGTGACCGCGAGAGTCTCGCCTGCCTATCCAACACCCTCAACACAGGCCTGACCATCCCCGAACAAACGTCAACAGCCGGGCGATCAGAAGCCGACCACGCCACTCAGACCGCAGTAACGCGTCTCCAGAACACAGGTAGAATCCCAAACGACCTCTTCATAATCCAAACCTTGTCCGACGAGCAGCGCTCAGCTCTAGGCTTCGAACCGCGAATCTTACCAGCGGGGTCCTCGATGCAAGACTGGGGCGTGCCGCCTTTCCAAGAACTCGACCTGGCCGACTTCCTGGCCTCGCTGCGGTGCGTCGCCCGCTACTCGGAGCTCAAGAGCGGGTACAAGCCTATCTTCCAGGTGGGGATCCTCACAATGCTCGTCCAGGGAGTTAAGCCGGAGTTCTTCGCGCAGCTCTTCGTGTCCGACGCTGGCCTGGTCACCGATACCATCTGGCTGTACCGCTGGTGTGTTGTAAGCTTGGACGACGATAGTGCTGGAAGTACGTACACGGAGCAATGGCGCGCTTTCGACGGTCCTGTGGCATTGCAGCAGCAGCAGCAGCAGCAGCAAGGATCCACATCGTTCCAAAACCAGTCCTCAACAAACAGAGCACTTGCAACCGCAGACAACACCCAACCCATCCCCACCACCATCACCACCACCACCACCACCAAATCCAACCAACCCAAACGCAAGCAACAA
>Ga0265797_10009047_pt1 | contig 13086 bp, 8 predicted proteins | sample P2T30metagenome_FD_192433 | JGI IMG/M metagenome (GOLD analysis project Ga0265797, IMG submission 192433) | Plant litter microbial communities from East Loma Ridge, Irvine, California - P2 T30 | ecosystem: Environmental > Terrestrial > Plant litter > Unclassified | place: USA: California... | reverse complement strand
CAAGGGTGTTGGTATCGGACGACCATTCCTGTACGCCATGTCTGCGTACGGCCTGCCTGGTGTTGATCGCGCGATGCAATTGCTTAAAGACGAGATGGAGATGAATATGCGCTTGATTGGGTGCAGGACTGTTGATGAGCTGGGCCCGGAATTCATTGATACCAGGGGTTTAAGCATGCACACGACTGGTGTGCCGAGCGACACGTTGGGCTTGAATGTTTACGATCCGCTTGCTGGGCCGAAGGAGAAGGTCGTGGGTTCTAAGTTGTAGATGACGGGCTGAAACGCAGCATCTGAATTGAGCGACAACTTTTTACAGAACCACACAAGTATGGAGCTTGCTATTCGTGTATCAAATCAAAGGAACGGAGCAGGAACGTTCGGAAGGGCACGCCACGTGTGTCGGCATGGCATCAAGCATCGCTGCCTTAGGATTGGCCCTCAATTCTAGTCTTTGACCCGCTACCGACAGCATGTAAGCATCCTGAGTGAGCCACCTGGTATGGTGGTCCAGATTCAAGAAACACGCTGCTCTGCATGCCGCTGGAGAGCCACTATAGAGCTTGAACATGTGTCTGTCGGACTGCGTGCAGCGCCTCGGGGGCGGCTCCAACGCTAGAACGCCTGGCCTGCAAGCGCGAGAGAGGGAGGCTGTGCACAACACCGGCGGCAGGCCCAAGAGACAAAATGCGATTGTGCGATTATTGGAGCAGCGACGATGAGTTCCGAAAACATGATTCGCTCCCACCTTGCTTTCGATGCAGTTGCAGGGGTGCCGGTCCGCTCAAACCCTATTCTTCATACCTCCAGGCTCGGCAGGGCGTCAGGTGACCAGAGCCGGCTGATTTGTTCTATTGATCTTAGCTGGCCCCGTAAAATAGAGCCCTGTAAAATATCACCTTCATCTCAAACAACCCGTAGTTATAAAGCTCAGCATCTCGAGTTCTACGATCTTGAGTCTCCGCACCTTACTACAAGCACTACAACTCACCGCAATCACCACCACATAGAACACATAGCACCTGTTTAAACTTATGCTGGTCAGACCGGTGACCGACTGCTTCTTAGACGCCACATTCCAACCAGACTCGATGAGATATGTGCTGGTATTCTGGCAGACAAAATTCGTCGTGCTTCCCTTGCATCCGAGGCTCCAGGTGTAGACCAGACTCGATTGTATATGTGTTGGAACCGTCGGTAGACATAAGTCTTCGCACTTCGATTGCGCTCCCCTGCGAGGTTGTAGAGTATATGCAGAGTCTTCGATGACCTGTTCTTGCTTGTGTCTGTGCGCGGCGGCGCGCTACCTCCTAAGATACCTGGTCTCTGCACGCGCTTGGCTTATGTGGTACCCACTGCGAAGTGCGAACCACAAGAGAGTTGCCTTGAATCTCACCATCGGTACAAGCGCGAAGGCTGGCGTGGCCGCCCCGCACATTCGATGTGGATGTTTGGGTTGAGAGCGGCCTTCCCTTGTCCCTTGGTCTCGAAAATCGAAATACAAGTTCGACCATGCTGCTCTCCTACTTTGGCATGCGATATCATACCGACATCACGTGCTGCATCCCACGTTACACCCACCCCATATCTGTTCCAGCTTTGTACACCACCTTAAGTGCAACCAATATGGCACCGACAACGCAAGTTCCATACAGATATCAGCATCACATTCGCCGTGTGCCCAATGTTAATTCCACATGGATGTTGGTCTGGGTTCTGCTTTGCTCGAGAGTTGTCACTTGCCACGCGAAGCCTAGCGTGCCTCGTGCAGAAGCTCTTGCCACTAACTTCGCAACAACCACACATTCCGCTTCGTCGCGAGTGGAACCGACTGGGACCTCAAAGGCATACCTGTCTCACGATGAGATCAAACCAACGGTCACCATAACAATCGATGCTGTCAATGTTGCTTCCGTCAGTGCAATCGATACCGACAGACCGGACGCGGGGCATCACCCCACATCGGACAAGGCCCGTCCCGCTGATCCGCTGGGCCACAACATGCATGGAGACGACGCAAGCTCGAAGGTCCGAACCATGTTCTTCGAAATCGTGGGAGCTTGCATTGGCGTCGCAACGCTATTTGTGGCGGTGCTGGCATTGAACCGGATGCCCAAGCGGAAACTATCTGACCCAGAGTCACCGCCTCTGGAATGTAACCACCGTCAGCCTCTCCAGCATCCAGGACCTGGGCGGACCCAAAATCAGGGTGAGCCGGTTGAGCTCGACGCGGAGGAGACAGCTGTGGAGATGCAGTGCGAAGAGGTAGCAATCCGAAACTTCAACGTACAAGCTCCACACCAGCCATCTGGCACCACGGCAGAGGCATGCTGAATCCAAACGATGGATCTCAATATGAATATGTACCGACATCGCACCAAGATTTGGCTTCTCAGGCTGGTGCTGCAACCGATCTATAGTGTCGCCTAAAGCATTGTACCTACGCAAGTGCCACATGCCCACTCCCGCAGTATCATTTTATGGTCGACAGAAGCGAGAAATGGAAAAGCGTGCATTCCGCGTCCAATCTAATCGGGGTCTATGGGTTTCACATCCAGTGTTTCGGCAATCACAGCAAATCCTTTTCTTTTTGGGAGATAATTCATTTACAGGTCTTTTTTTGCTACTTGGGCGGACTTCTCCATGATGACTACATATCATCGAGTGGTATATTTACGATTGTTATGACACACCTTTCAAACAATAATATACTGTTTCAAGATATCATGGTTTACCTTGCCCATGGAAATCTTTTGCCTTTGAAGCCAGTTCACGCGATTCAGAGCCTGAAAACAGGAACTGTCTTACCGACTTCAGAGACCTACCTGCAAAATCACTCTCAAGCAACACCGCATCGCCACAGCACACCTTGGAGGACACTATACACATTACACTGCTCCAGCGGAATCTCGTCAGCAACCCCGCGATCAAGATTGACAGACGCATCGCCAGGGCCTGCAAGTGAGCCACCATCTCCAGGACCGTGGCAGACACGCCCAGGACACGAAATCTCGCTTTCTGGGTTGAGAGATTGTTGGCGAGGCGTCTCAGCAGGAATGAGACCATTCTCTGGCTGACAGTCATCATCACCGAGACGTATGGGATGGAAACCTTCAGACTGAAAATCGTGGTAATCGGAGCATTTGCGTCTTATGTTACCATGCTTTTGTTGTTGTTGACAGAAAGGGCTAGGATTGTGCCGCTTACGGCAGAGCCGCCGACAAGAGAGTCACTACATAACATCGACCAGATCATATATCTGATGTCGAGACTTGAGCCTATTCGAGGTTCAGCCAAGAGCGTGGGATATTTGATACACCGCTGAATGATCAGCCGACGTACCATCCGCCTCCATTGCACTTGCTCCAAACAATCTAGGTACATGAGTACAGAGCAACCTTGCGTCGATCGAGCATTGGATCAGGAAATCCTTTTGTATATGCGTACGAAAGAGGCGAGTGACATATGTTTATCGTGCAGAGCATAGCAGTGTGTGGCCACATTTAGCAGTAAACAACATTGGCAACTGTTTTGACAGCCCATTACATTTGCATAAATGCAGTAATTCATGCGCTCTCCTTCATTTTCATAATGTTCTGACCGCCTGTAAGTCTTTAGTAAGAATGGAGGGTCCTGACCAGCAGCGCCAATGGTTGTTGCATGAAGCCACAGCATCAACAATGGTGGCGTCGTCTAACCAGGTCCGGCCAATCTGGCTGTCAAACCCAGCCTACTTCACCACTCTCATATGGCACACACCCACTTCGGAGTCGTCAATCGCATTGATGCAGGAGGTCCAGGTACCGTACATCCTCTGGCTGAAGCTCTATTGCGTGCTATGGCGGAAGTAGCCCGCCCGTGGTCGCTAAACCGAGCAGTCTTGATGGCCTGCAGCTTGATATTTAGACTAAACCACTATTAGAACATTGCTGTAGCTTTCCTTTCTCCTGCAAGTCGGTTCCGTCACCGACGGACGAACGCTCACCGGTGGTGTGGCCTCGGTATCATACCGACACACCTTTCCTCGCATTCCTGGGTCTCACCGTATTCCTGCATTACATCGGGACAATCGAAGATTATGCGGCTGTCTGCATTCGAATGTCATCTTCGGAGAGTTACTAAGTGGTTCCATCCAGAGGATCTAAGGAGCTTGATCGACATCAGCGCTGCTTAGGATCTGGAAGTGGTATTTCACCGGTCAGCCCTAGTATAGCCAATACGATTCATGCCTCTCCAACCGTCAGGAATGAAGCCGCCTGGCCAAGGATCGACTGTCACTGTCAGAACAGAGCACATGGTTTGTTTTATATGCGCGCCTCCAGAAGAGGCAGGACGGTTACGACCATATCAGTGGTGGTCGAGCAATCTTGGTTCAGCTTAGCTGTCGGGTCCATCCCTTGCATCCCCCAAGCGTTCGCCTCCATTGGATAAGAAGACCAGAAGATCGCTGGATCGGGCCCTCCCACCCGTCAACCCATGAATGGTGTGGGAACACACGACCGCTCGTATGCACGCAAGAGCTGCCTGCCAGCGGTCTCCCGCCCGTGCGCTTGACCAGATGTTACACAACAGCGATAGGTCATGGACCCACGTGAACAACGTCCCACGCCACGACGCTCGAGCGGCCTCACCGAGGTTGCCAGGATCTTCGTCTAGGCGGTGTTGGACCACAGCAGCATGCGGACCATCCGCTACCCCTGAGTCTCGGTTGGTTATCATGCCACCCAGCGCCCGGTTTGTGATGTGTCACTTTCCAGAAGGTCTCTCAGACGGACGCCCACTTTTCTTCAGCCTATAGGCAGGTATCCAGGCCGGACTCAGAAAATGGACTCGTCATATGAGAGCTTCGAATTCACAGGCGGTTGGCAAGAAGATCAGTTCATCCACACTGCGAGCTCTCAGGATAGTTCGTTTCCCAACTTCCACTCTGGACAGTTCAACGACGTCAGCCACCTGCAAGGGAACAGCGTTGTATCTTCGCCAGACGAGTGGCACAATGTACAGTCAGCATGGCCTCAGCAGAACAGTACCTATAACGTATCGCCTTCCTTCGACCCAGACACCTTCCAGGCCCTGCCAACCTACACGGCTGTTCCAGGCTACACTTATGATGCGGAATTGACAGATTTGTCCGACTTCGACCAGTGTCAATCGCACTCCTCTTTCTCCGAAACCGATGTGGACACTATCCGACCTTCCCACTACCCCAGTACCAACTATCGTACCGAGAGCTTCTCATCTCTACCACAACCGTCACCAACCAGCGCCCCATCATACCAACAAAGCTCAAACGCATACCTCGTACAGAACCACTCGCCATCTCCACTCTCACACAACTACCACTACCATACCCCCTCGACTCGACACCACCACGTCCACCCCTTCAACGCTCCTCCCGCCCAAGGCCTGCCACCAAGCGACCCGCTCCACCCACGCCAACAACCAGCCCGCTTCGAAGGCGACCTCTACACCCCAACCTTCGTCCGCGGCGACGGTCCAACACGCGCCGGCTGGTGCGTGTACTGCTCCTCCTGGCTGACGCTCAAGGATAGCGCCTACTGGTACCACATGCACTTCGCACACGGCATCAGCTGCCAAACGGGCAAGCACCTGCCAGGCCCGATCCGCTGCCGAGCAACAGCAGGAGCAGCTCGTGGCGTAGGAGATGCAGAGTGGTTGTGCGGCGGTTGCGGACGATGGGTATTGATCGTGACTGGTGAGAAGGGCAGGACGGCATGGTGGAGGCACGCGTATCGATGCAAGTTCAAAGACGGAGAGGTTGGCAAGGAGAGGAAGAGAGGGAAGATTGCATCGCCGCGGAAAGTCGTGGCTAGGCCCGCGGCTTGAGAGGAGCTGATTGTCGTGGAAGATCTATTTCTTTCTTTCTTTGGTCCAGGTCCTGGCGAAGCTTTGTGGATGATGGATGGGCCATGGCGATTTGAGTATACTGTTCAGACAAGCATGACGGAATATTTTTGGGCTCCTCTTTCTGAGCTCTTTTGCTACGCGTTTATTGGACGGTTCAGCGAAGGCGTACGGTGACGGTTTTGGGAGCAAGGGCACCCACTCACGATTGATTGATGGATTACATGCTTTGATTAATGGTTGATGGTTCGATGCGCTGCATGTTTGATTTAGTTAATGACGACTCGAAGCGCTGTAATATTTCGCAGCGACAGTATGTTAGGTCAACGTACCTTAATGAAGCAATCAACGATTACGTTGACCACCGTTGATACGTCTCAGACAACAACTTTCCCCTCCACAAATAATTAAGCCATGCCATCACATCTCAGACAACAACTTCAATCTTGGACGCTTCGAAATGCTTGTTCGTTAAGGAACTGTATGATATTGTACAACTCTACTGAACACTTCAGCCGGATCGTTTTAGTCAATTTGACACTGTATGAAAAGTTCAACTGATCACCCAACAACTCCCGTACCCAAATGCGTAAAACCGCAATTTTGGTCGTTCCGAATCAAAACCAAACGCCGTCGTTATAAGGAAACCAAGGAAAGGTAAGCATACAAAAGTAGTCGCAGTCGTAATTTGTCAGTGTGGGAAATCGTGTGTCCGCGGACATCTGCCTCGCGTAGGAGGTTTGAGTAGAAACGCAGTGGGGCAATCAGCCACGGCGCTTCGGCATGGCGAGCGCGTTGAGTCTCGCCATGCTGATGGAAGTACTTGACTTCTTCTTCTCGTCCTTCGCGGCACCGGCAGCTCCGGCCTTCGGCTTGACGCCCAAGGTTGGCATTCTGGAGGCCGCCTTGGGTGCAGCCTTAGGAGGGGCGACCTTTGTCGACGGAGCGACTGACTTGACACGCTTCTTTCCACGGGTCTCGCCTTCGTCCTTGGCAGCATCAGAGCCGCCGTTCTCCTTGTCTGACGTGCTGACAGGCTCAGCGGCCTTCGCGATAGCATCGTTCTCGAAGGTGAACTTGCGCTTCTTGCTTCCAGGAGTGACGGTAGGTGAGAGCTCGGCAGGGTTGAGGTTGATCTTGTTCTCGAAGTCGAACTTGCGCTTCTTTTGGCTCGCTGCAATAGTGGAAGGGATCATGTCGGGCTCCGCAGAAACGTGGCGAATGGTAGCGGGGCGTGCACCGGATGCCGGTGGGGCCAAGGAGGAGGGACCGAACGATATGCTGTCGCCAGCACGGAATGTGAAGTCACCTGGAGCGATGGCCTGGCGACGACGATCGGGTGTGGGGTTTGCAACTGGGCTGAAGATTTCCGGGAGCTTAGGGTAGTCAGCAGTGGCCTCGGCCTTCGCAGCAGAGGGCACGTCTTCGGCTGGAGGTGATGCTGAATCATCAGAGGAAGTGATGTTCTTAAGAGCATCGGGGTCCTTGGTCGATGACGAGAAGTCGACGTGCTTTCTCACTGGAGCAGTAGCTGGTACCTGGCCATGAAGCTTCTTGTCGCCGCCAAGCTTAGGAGGAGTGGCGAAGTGAGTACCTGCGGCAATTTTGGAAGGATCATTTGAATAGAGGCGTTGCGGAGTACGGAGAATGGACTTGATTGGTGATTGGCGAAGCATGTTGAAGCGACCGATGAGGCTGCCGCCAGTTTTCTTCTCTGGCGACTGAGTAGCTGCCGGTGCGAATGGGTTGTAGCTCTGGGAAGCTTTGGAAGGAGACTGAGAGAGAAGCGGGATGCTGGACTGCTTTTCAGCACCCTCTTCAACGACTGCGCTCTTAGCCACAGACATCTTAAGCGGGCTGCGAGCAAGAAGCGGCGCCTGCGGTTCCTTCTTCTGAGGCGAAGGGCTGAGATCCTGCTCTGGACGGCTGGGTCGGCCAATGGCAGATTTTGCGGGTGTGCGGGCAAGAGCAGCGTCCATCAGAGCCTTTGGCTTCTCATCCACGGTGTCGCCTGATCCAGTAACAACGGCGCTCATGCGCGAGAAGAGCCCACCCTTAGCTGGCGACCTCGACAACAGAGGCGCAGTATCGTTGTCGGATTTTGCACTTGGTTCAAGAGGGTTCGGCTTTGATGAAACAGTAGCACTGTTGTTGGAGAACGGCCCACCCTTAACCGGCGATCTCGCCATCAAAGCTGTGGTGTCTTCAGGTGACTTAACAGTGGGCTGGAGGAGATCCGGCTTGGATGGAGAGCGATCAAGACTTGAGGTCGGAATCTTGCTAGTAACCTTGGCTGACTTAACGCTGCCGGCACGAGCAAGAGACGGCTGGGTGGGCGTAGAAAGATGTGCCAGGTTGGGGTAGCTGGGCTGTTGGCGCGAGTCTTTGACGTGCTGTGGGGTAGAAGGTTGGGCTGACTGCTTGTCGCTGCTGCCATTGCTGCTACTGCTGGTGGGACGGGTGCTTGAAGGCTCCTTAATCTCGACGCGCTTTACGCGCTTCGCGGGAGAGGCCTCCTCTGTCGTCTGGCCTCGCAAGTTCTTCATGGATGGTGCGCGCTTTAGCTGGCCACCTGATTGGAAGATGTTCGTCTTTGACGATGCGCGAGGGACAGTCTTCGAAGGTGTGGCCTCAGCATTGTCCAGCTCTGCCTTCGAAGGGCTGCGCTTGAGTGACTTGCTCGGAGTCTGAGCGGGAATCTTTGATGTTGTAGCCGGAGCAGCCAGACGAGACGGGTCCTTGCGGTATGCCGAGGCGTGGTTTGCAATCGAGTCCATCTTCTTGAACGCCGCGTCGTGGAGCTCACTGAATCTGCTCTTCTTGGTTTTAGGCTGCGCGATGTTGCGGTCGAGTCCTCCAAACAGCTGTGCCGTCTCGCCATTGCTCTTCATTTGTTCCTTGATGCGCAAAGCCTCCGCGCGTTTTTCCTCCATCAGTTGTTTCGCCTCTGGGCTTAGTTCCAGGGACTGCTCGCGGCGGAATGTGAAGGGAAACTCGGGTGACTTGAAAGCGTGCTCTTGCTTGCTCGTGGTACGGGATGGAGTCGCCTGCGCCCCGGCGAGCTTGTTGTTGCGCTTTGGAGGTTCGGTGGCCGGTGCCATGTTGGAGAAGCCTAGCCAACGCGCCTCTTCGCGCGGCTTGACTGTGGACTGGTGGAGGTGTTTGGGGTGCATCTCCTCGGTAGGCACCTCGATTGGCGCTGCGGACTTGGGTGTAACATCTTTGGGCAGCTCCACTGTCTTGATGCGTTTTGATGGGACTGTGGGTGTGTCTTGCTCGGCGGGAGAGCCTGGGAAAGCGCCTGGCATCTCATCGCTCTCGTGGAGAGACGCGAGCTTTGCGGGCACAGTGCGAGGAGCACGCGCAGTAGGCGTCTCATGGGATAGGGAGACTCTCTTTACCGGCTATGTCCTTGTTAGCAAGATATGCCCTGACTCGAGACACGTGCACGACTTGACATACCTGTGGTGTGGCCGAGTTCCTGCTCGACAGCCTGGTCGAGCGGCGAGCCATTGTGAGTGATGCTTCCGTTGAGTGTGATGTCGCTGTAGAAAGAAGCAGTCCCTAGTGTCGCGGTGAAACAATTTTACAGTTCGCCGGTAGTGGAATGGATCTCTCGCTTAGGAAGAAGAAGGGTGTGGTGCATTGACATTTGTGGTGATGCGATCGACGGAGCGGACTAGGTCAACAACACCCCGCAAACATTGCGCTCAGACCTCCCAAACACTTGACTGCCAAGCAACATGGCAACGGAAAACCCTCCGACACTCGTCGAATACAGGTACAATAATTGTTGAGGCTTTCGTTACTTGATGCCATTTAAAATATACTTAACAAACTAGTAATACGCAGTGACCCGTGAGACCTTCTCCGTTGACTCGCCTCGGGACCCATGGTTGAAAGCAAGTAATCTTATACACTTCCCAAACAAGACATGTCGACAGAGGACATGCTCATCATCGTATTTGCTCGATGTTTTCGTACATCACTTACGCACCTTGTCGAGGTACGTCTGAAGCCATTCCTCGCTGCCATCCTCGTACACGCGCTTTGCTGGTTCCTATTCGGATGTTAGAGAAAAAGTATGATTGAGCAGGAAAAGAATGTGCCAACTTACCAAGTCCATATAATGAGAGTCGCTGAACCAGCAATTGTCTGCGAAACAACCCTTGCCGCCAAACTTGCAGTGATGTCCAAAAGTACAGTCGGCATCACGGCATCTCTGCCTCGACGCGCACGTGATGGAGCGCGCTTTATGCTTCAATACAAGAATCTCACCCGGGCTGAGACGCTCGCCATGATGATAGTCACAGTACTCGGCGGCAGCGCAGTGCCCGGTGAGATGATAGCTGTTACAGCACTTGCCCGATTCCTTAGTCCGACCAAGGAAGCGCTTCTCCGCGCCAGGATCCGCACGTGGGAGAGGCTGATCGAGTCTTTCGTCGTCGACGTTGAGAACAACACAGCGACGCTGCGCGACCTTCTTCGGTGCAATGTCGATATTCTTCGGCCCAGCAGTCTTGCCAACAGTGGCCCATGTGCTACTAACACTGGAATCGGTTGTGGCAGGCGACGGGCTTTTAGGTTTTGCGTTGTTGTTCGCACCGGCTACGCTCTGTTGAACTGGGGCGAAAGTAGATGCTGTTGCCGGTGGCATGACCGAGTTCACACGAACTGGCAAGGTCATGGGTGCTGGCGAAGTCATCGCCACAGGTCTGCTGGGCAGGTTGCTGTCGCGGAATATCTTAGGAAATTTGACCCTTGGGAACCCGAGGGCGACGAAGCCTGGCTCTGGAGGAGTCGTCTCGACAAGCGTGATTCGAGTTGAGGTGGTGGGGTCGCGCTTGAAGGGTTCCAGAACCGGAAGATAACCATTGTCGTGGCAAGGGCCGAAGAAGATATGCTTGCACTGCGGCATCGGTAGGTAAAGTCGAAGGGTCTCTCGGATCTTGTGGTCAGCGCGCTCCTTGCCGCTGCCGACATCTATGAAGTTGAAGAGAGGGTGCGCCAGGCCAAACGCGCGTCCGAAAGCCGACAGCTCGTTCGGGTTGTTAATAATGCCACAGGCGTGGAGCTTTTGCCCTAGTCCTTGCAGGTTAAGCACGACGTTTACGACGATGTTCCAGTTCGTCACGTGTGCTTCCGGATACATTTGCTTGAGCTGTTCCTTTAGCTCTGAGTACAGGTGGGATGCAGCTTCAGCGCCTCCGTCTTTGCCCTGTGCGTACAAGTAGTTCTCAAACTGCGAAAGGTGTCAGACGGCTATTGTTCGTTTCATCGCGGTGGCAAACTTACTATCGCACCATCACCATCCAGTATAACCATAGCAAATGGATTACTTCCCTATGTTGTTCGTTAGCATTGTACAGAAGCTATCGGAATCTTGGCAACTTACAGATGCCTGTCGCAATGTCATGAGCTCCGTCTCGCGAGCTTTAGCAGCAGCGTACCAGATACGGCGCGACTCGACCTCATTCTCATAGTCGCCGCATTTTTCGTGATAGCGAGTTTGCAAGTCCTGGTATTTCTGAACGAGATCCGCGACGAATGCCTCTCGTTCCCTATCGGACTGGCGGAAAGCCTCGAAGCGCTCAAAGTAGCTTGTGGCCGGCGCGTAGCCATCGTGGCCGTTCATCGTTGCCGAAATTATCGTGCAGCTTTCTCCAGTTCCTTCAATGCCGTCTGTGATGTCGGCCAGGCCTCTTTCCAGCAGACTTTGGATGGCCGAAAGTCAAAAAGTCGCGTAGGGAGAATTTGAAACCAGAAGGCAAACGGCTTTCTTTGGCGTTTGTTTGACGTTCGGGCTGGGCTGGCTTCCTCTCTGCTGGGAGGGAGGTGAAATATGCAGGGATCAGGAATCGACTGGAGCTAGGCAGCGCAGCCCACTGGGGAAGCCGGAAGGCGTCTGGCGCGCCACCCGTCAGGCTTCGATGGGACGAGACGATTTGAGGTCAGCGCGTACACATATGCATGCATGCGCTGCGCTGCGCTGTGTCTGCAGCTCGGGCTGATGTTGTCGTTTGGTGTTGTTGCAGGATGTGGTTCAAGACTGTCAAAGGTTGTTCATGAAAGGAGTGGCTCAATATCGGGATGACACCTCAGGCTGCTAGTGTGGCACGTTTTGGAACCGCATATGATATCACAAGCTACTTTACTGTACAGTGAATGTTGCTGCCGTTTCCAGGTAGAACATGGCGGGCGCCAAGACTCATAGCCGTCGGGATAGCGCATGCTGTACGTACGACAGCAAACGCGCCAGCGCAAACGAAGCAAGATTACACGGTCATCGACAGAGCTCCGATTTGGATGAGAACGAAGCTCGCTCAGAGTTAATCAAATTGCAATTAAATCACCCTGTCTTGTATATCTCTATCTTTACACATGCCAGATCGATTGTTGAGATGCACATCAGACCATCATGCCCGCTTCTCAGCCTCGAGCTTCCTCGCCTTTTCCTTCGCAGCCTTCTCCCGCTTACCCAGCTCAGCCTCGATTCCAATGCCACCGAACACACATGCTACACCAACCCATTGCATACCTCCAAGGCTGTGTCCGAACCAGACCACAGAAATGATCATGGTAAGCATTTTCCTGGTGACAGTGACGGTGACCAAGAAAAGCGAGCCGAAGATAGACAATGTGTAGACTGTTGAAACGTCAGTAAAAGTGCATTGGTAGGTCAGAATAAGCATAAACTTACAGATGAACAATTGGCCGACAGCTCCACAAACAGCGAAGCCAAGGACATCGTAGAGAATAGCAGGGTGCTTCTCGTAGAACGCCAAAGCGCCGTAAAGCTCGCCAGCATTGTTGCCCATGCCCACGTATGAGCCAAGGCCAGTCTGAGCAATGTAAGGCGAAAGCACAAGGAACAAGCTAGTGATGAGGGTTTGCATGGTGTTGAGTGCACACATCATCTGCTGGCCAGAGTAAGGCTTGAAAGTCGCATTGATGTCGTCCTGAGTAGAGTTGGTGAGGCCATCGAAAAGAAGGTTGATGCCGAGAAGCACAAGGCCGTATGTCGAGTTGCCGCTTTGGTTTCCCTTCTTCTTTGATCCAGCGGGCTGGTGCAAAGTGAAGATCGCCACACCAGCAGTCACGAGTGCGACCACGGCATACTTGTAGAATGGGTACTTGCGGCGGTACAGCGTCACGTGCAAGAACATGACCGGCAAGAGCTTGCACGACTTGGCGAGAATGAATGTGATGTAGTCCACGTGT
>Ga0265797_10009046_pt1 | contig 13087 bp, 7 predicted proteins | sample P2T30metagenome_FD_192433 | JGI IMG/M metagenome (GOLD analysis project Ga0265797, IMG submission 192433) | Plant litter microbial communities from East Loma Ridge, Irvine, California - P2 T30 | ecosystem: Environmental > Terrestrial > Plant litter > Unclassified | place: USA: California... | reverse complement strand
CGTAACGACACCCCTGCTATTCAAGCCGTGCTTGCATCCTTCGCCTTAACCTACCTACTGCATTCGGCTACTCTCGCCACTTAACAACACTTTACCTTGCGCTACCTGGTCCGCCCGGCTCGCAACTGCCGAGTTATCTGCAACAACGTGACATTGGTCGATAAGATGCGCGTGCGACGCCCGATTGAAGATTGGCGCGACGATCGGCGTGAACTGCGCATTGCCGTGAAAGTCGTCTAAAGAAGGAATACCTACAGTCGCGAGCAACACTACACAACAACTTTAGATGTTCATTCTCTCACACAAGATCTGAAAATGAAGGTCCCGCTCCCTCTTCTGCCCATTCTGGCCGGCGTGGCGCTGGCTGCACAAAACACCACTGCTGTCAATGGCACACAACCACAACCGGATCTCTCAGCTCTTGCGGAGACGTTTGAGGCTCTCACCGACTCATTTCTTACCAGAGCTTTGGCCAGACTTGACGAGCGCGAAAGCTGTGCGAAAGCGAGAGGCGAGGAGGCGACTTGCACCCGTGAAAATGTAGTACTGCGCAAGGAATAGTATGCTCTTTGCCACTGAAAAGAGTCAGCTGCTCAGGTTACTGACCCGAGATCCAGTGGGGACTTGACACACGAAGAACGCCTCGACTACGTGAACGCTGTCCTATGTATGCAGCATTTGCCACCGAGGACTCCTGCAAACGTGTCGGCGGGAGCAAGATCTCGTGTAAGTGCTGTTCGAGAGCATGCGATAACCAAAATGCTGGAAGAATTAGCTGACATGTCCTGCTCAGTACGACGACTTCATTGTCACCCATATCCAGCAGACGCTGCAAATCCACTATACTGGCAACTTCTTGCCATGGCACCGGTACGTGACCAGGACCGCCATTACTTGAGACGATAAGCAGAACACTGAGCTGACTTGGAGTTCCTATTCGGTAGATGGTTCACGTATTCCTACGAAAAGGCATTACGCGACGAGTGTGGATACAAAGGCTACCAACCCGTAAGTCTCTTACTTCCTCTGACTGAACGCCGCGCCTCACCTAACATACATCTCAGTACTGGGACTGGCCCAAATATGCCTCCGCCCCTCAAGACTCTCCAATCTTCGACGGCAGCCCTACTAGCCTTGGTGGCAACGGCGAGAGCATTGTGCATGACGGCCCTGTCCTTGTTGCCCCGGATGGCCTCAGCAGCCTGCAGCTTCCTGCCGGAGTGGGAGGTGGCTTCGTCAAGACTGGTCCTTTCGCTAATATGTCTGTCAACTTGGGTCCCGTTGGAGGACTCAATGGTACAGCGCCTGGTCCCGATGGTGGCCTGGGATATAATCCTCGTGGGCTGAAGAGGGATGTTGGCCCGGCTGTTAACATGCGCTATGCGAACTACAGTACCGTGCTCAGTAAGTCCTTTGAAGCTGACGCAATGACTGCTGAAGATGGGTATTGTACTGACCATGGCCTTCTCAGATCTGTTGTCAAAGCCCAACATCTCCGAGTACCGCGCGCTCTCCGAAGGTGCTCCCTACACCATTGAGATCGGCCCTCATGGCGGCGGACACTACGTGATCAGGCAAGTTACCATCGTCCCGCACCCACTCGAGTCACCATGACTAACAATGTTTTCCAGCGGCGACCCCGGCGGCGACCTCTTCACCAGCCCCGGCGACCCAGCATTCTACGTCCACCACGGCATGATGGACAGGATGTGGACGTACTGGCAGCTCCTCGACCCGACAAGCCGCTATACCGAAGAGCAGATGAACGGCGGCAACTACGGCCACATCACTTGGACGAACCAGCCGGAGTCGAGGAAGGCCAGCTTTAGCGACAAGCTCGATATGGGATATGCGGCGGAGTCGACGACCATTGGTGAGGTTATGGATACGACTAGTGGACCGTTTTGCTACTTCTATGTCTAGGCCTGCATTACTCGACCTGTATCGATACGCTCGTTGCAGAATTGAGTCCGCTGGCAATAGATTCATTGACTTATTTGGCAGGCAGACTTCAGAAGTGGCTTTGTGGTCGGCATCACATATCAGCGCGGTAGAACTACTCACTGCACGGAGAGTCGGAGACTCCCAAAAACATTATAACCAACGTATAGTATTCATACTAATATAAACCAAAATAGCCCTCCATTTTTTTGGTCGCCCCAGCAGACATTTGACCCCATCTCCCCAGCCCGTTAACTCATACTAAAATAAACCAAAGCAGCCCTCTTTTTTTTTTTTGGTTGCCCCAGCGGACGTTTGACAGATTTCCATGGCCCAACTCGCTGGCTCCTCAACTTAACATCATCCGAACCCCGAAATCAAACCACGCCGCAACACCATTGTCAATCTCTGAGACGACCCGTCTCACCTCTTCATCTGTCACATTCTCTCAATTCTAGGCGTCTTGACTAGGACTCGTCGTCCGCCTCCGGCACAGACTCGTGCATGGGCTGTTCCTTCGGCCCATGGTCATCCTTTGGTACCTGGGAAATCGGCACCGAGACGACACTGGGAGAAGGAGAAGTTGCCTCTGCGGGCTCCTCAACTGCAGTAGCGTTTGGTGGGAGGCTCGGCGGCAAGAGTCTTCTTCTCCTTGTCGAGGAAAGGCTGGACGCTCTGTGCGCAGAAGTTCCTGCACCTCTTCGACTTCTTGGTAAACGACGTGAACCAGGACCAGAATGAGGGCGCCCGAAGGTCGCAAGTGCAGGACTTGCCGCTCTTTGCGGTCTTCTTGTACCAATCGCGATAGGTGAAGGGGTACACGGACTTCGACGCCTCGTTCTTGGTCATTGGCTCTTTCGCCTCGGCGGGTGCAGGAACTTCCTTGGGTTCCTCACGCTTCGAGACACCGCCAGCATTCAGGGATTCTTCCTTGTCCACGCGTGCTTCGAAAGCCTGATACTCCTCCACATACTTGGTGAAGTGATCGATTGCCTTGTCCACACAGGGATGAATGCACGAAGTGTTCACGCCCTTGTGCTCCCAGTTCTGGAAGAACTTGTAGGTCATGAAAGGACCCTCTGGCCTGGGAGCCTTGACAGCGTCGATGGTCGCTTGGCAGTCGCAGCCTGGGACCTCGGGGACGGATCTCTTGGTGTGGGAACCTTGAGCCTCAGGGACGGGAACGGGCTCGGGAATCGGAGCATCGTCTTTGGCAGGCAGAGTCTTGTTGAGATCGGGAGTACCCTGGGGCTTGCGCGCATGCGAAAACATGTACTTGTAGAACTCCTCGATGGTCATGACCCGCTTCTTCGGCTTCTCAAGCAGACCCATTGCCTTGAGCTTTGCCAGGAAAAGGAGCTTAGCAGCTGCACGTTCACTGTCGGGCAATGACTGAGCATCTATGTCTTTAAGCTTCTGAGCCAGGCTAAAGGCGTGAAAGATGTCCTTAGGGGTTGCAGCCGGGCGCACAGTCTTTTCCTTGAGGAGCCCCATGGCCTTGGCCTTCTCCAAGAGCGGTGCCGTCACACCGGGAGGCAGGGTGGGTGTAGGGCGCTCGACTGGCGGCTCGTTCTGGTCAGGTTCCTGTTTCGGCTCGACGGGTCCGGGAGCAGAGTTATCGGTGGCTTCCTCGCGCTTCTCAGGCTTGCTGCCATGGCCGTCGTGCTTGTGGTGGTGGGGAGTCTTCTTCGGAGCGTCAGGGATGGGACCGTGCTCAATCCAAGTAGCCATGAATTCTGCCATCGACAGGTCGAGGTCACGCGCAGCAAGGTCGTTGTCAGAGTCAGAGTCAGTAGATTCGGTAATGATGATGTGGCCAGGCTTCACGCCTTCCTTGGAGCCAGTGGTAGTATCAACGCCTCTCGGAAGAATCTCATGGAGCTTCTCGCCGAGAATATCAAGAGAACCATCGACCGTGTCGATGTCAGCATTGCTGATGACTTTGCTGAGGACATCAGAGAGCAGCTCCCTCGACTTGTCTTCGTCATCGTCGAACTGGTCGACAGCGGCGTGGAAGCCAGCGCGGAAATCCTGTGTTTCATCGGCGTCGAAGCCGAGTTTGGTGAGGTCGCTGTTGATAGTAGCGCTGACTTGGTCGTTGTCGAAGGCAGGAGAGTGGGACGTAACGAGATCTCTCCTGTCGAAGTCGTGCTTGCCGGCGATGTTGGTACCGACCATGTATCCAAGCCATGCATGGAAAGGACTCCACGCGGAGAGAAGGAGGGGAAGGACCATGTTCGCAGAATGACCTGTGAGGTGTCAGAGCTGTTACTAGATGCATTGGCCACAGCCAAAACTGTTCTCAGAACAGAGAGAACTTACAACTTTCACAGGCGAGCTACCGAACCAATTGAACTGGTGAAGAGAAAAAGACAAAGAGAGAAAAGGACGTGCGTACTTTATAGGTCTGTCCCTCCGACATAGAGAAGAGGGGAAACGGTCTTTCCCCTCAACCATTGACATGTCCATGGAAGGGTTTGTATTAGCAGCTATACCATTGTTGAGTCGAAAGCGGAGATACACTTCTCGTTGTTCAGATAATTAAGATTACAGCCTATGAGATAAACCTTATCGCCTAGTAATCCAAACTCTAATCTCAAGCTCATCTAATCATATGTCAGAACATGGTACACTGCAGAGGGGAAGCGATTGTGCATACTATTTCTCGTGCGTTCAATCGCTTCTTCCTTCGCACACCGTCTCATGAGAACTTGTGTCAACCATTGAGAGATTGGGCAGAAACGACATTACCCACAAAGCTACTAATACCATTCATGCGCCCTGAGTCCACATGATCTCTCGTGTTCCCAACCGCTCCGTTCTGCGGACCTCGTGTCTTAGACGATTGGATGAGCCATTGAGATACAACACAAGCCCACAGCTTGCGAAAACCCCCCTTCGACGCACGTTCATTCGTGCCTCGTGTGTTAGAACGATTGGATGAGCCATTGAGATACAATGTAAACCTCCAGCTTGCGGAAACCCTTCGACGCACGTCCATTCGTGCCCCGTGTGTTGGAACGAGTAGATTAGCCATTGAGATACAACACAAATCTACAGCTCGCAAAACCCCTTCGATGCACGTCCATTCATGCCTCGTGTTGCAATGATTGGATTAGCCATTGAGATACAATCCAAACCCACGGCTTGCGGAAACCCTTCGACGCACGTTCATTCGTACCTTGTGTTATGGAGATTGAATTTAGCCATTGAGAGACACTGCTTCAATAACATGCGAACACCGCTTGTGTTTACTCCATTACTCACTCCACTCTCCAGCCTCCTAACAATAGCCCCTCTCCACCAAGTCGAATCATCAACCATCCATAAAAGAGTGGTCTCCGCATCCGCATCCGCGTCCGCAATCCCTTTCAAGCCCCATTTTCCCGTTTGACAAACAGCTTTGCTCGCAGACTCATGCATGACCAAAAAAGAATGGCTTACCTCAACGTCGCACCTCCTCAACACAACACAACAAGCAAGCGATCACAAAGTCAAAGCAGCAGGAACCGCGCCGAAAGAGCTGTCTCCCTGACCATCAGGGCGGTCTTCGGGTTTCCAGGTTCCGTTGAGCATGGGACATAGCCTGTTGCGAGTAAGAATGTCAGCAAACGTCGCTTTTGAGTGGTTTTGTGTTGTGTTGTGTTCGATCTTGATGGGGAGTGAACGCTTCGCACTAGTGATACCTGTGTTTGGGAGCTGCAGTGTTGAAACGCTAGCTTTCCCGGTGTTGACTGTGACTGATGCTGGGGAGGGATGTGTTGGGTTGTGTTGGGTTGTGCTGGGCGAGGTGATGCGCATGCATGCATAAGGTGGGTAGCCGTAACATATGCACACGATGATCGAGAGATGGGAGCGCTCGGCTGTTAATGGGGATGTTGGATCCCATTCACAAGCCCAAGCTGCCCGTAGCAAAAGCCGCGCTGGTCGAGGGAGCAGGGACAGGATCTGCCTCTGCATCCGCAACACGAGTTTTCCAGGCGATGCCATTGAAATCAAGCAAGCCTGGTCCACTCCTGCCTTTCTTTTTGCCACCGGCAGCGGCTTTCGCTTTGCTCTCATTACCTGCTTCAGGTCCGAAATTCGGCACCTCGCATTGACAAACAGAATGGGAAGATTTTACTGACTTTCGGTTGGTCTTGATATGACCGACTTGGCCACAGTTGGCGCACTTGCGTGCAGTACCGTCCTTGCTGCGGCCTTTGCCTGGTTTCGACGATGTTGGAGCGGGTGCCGGCGTGGCTACCTCGGAGACGGCGGGTGATCCTGGGCCGGGACCGGGTGATGCGGCGGCGGGACTGCCAGCCATCGAGGCGCTGGCGGCGTTGCGAGCCTTCAGACGCTCGCGGTGCAGGCGGCGCTCTTGGTTGCGTTCGAGACGAGCAAGTTCTTCGCGGAGCTTCTGTTGAGCGAGCGCATCGAGTTCGCTGTCGCCGGTGGGTATGAGCGTGTTGTGGCTATATATCTGTCAGCACTATAATCGACACACGAGACAAAATTGGATACTACAGACTTCATGCGAGCGAGCGTCCTCTCCTTGGCCTTCTTCCGGTAGAGCTTGATAACCTTGGGGTTGTCGATGCGAACAGGTGTCTCAACCCAGTTGCCGTATGCATCGCGGTGCTTGCGCTTGATGATCATGACCTCCTCATTGCGATCCACGCTGTGTTTACTGAACTGACTAGCGGAGTCGTCAAAGGCGGCCGGTGTACCGAAGCTGGTGCGTGGTGTGCCACCACGACCCATCATGCTCTCGGGCTCGTCGTCATCCATCTCGGTGTCTGAGCCCTCGATGTCATTGGAAAGGCTGTCCTTCTGCCTGTTCCATGTCTCGGTGATGTCCCTATCATACTTCAACTGCTGCGTGGCAACGTTGTACTTGTGTCCAGATTGCTGCTGTTTCTCTTTGGTTTGCATCTTTTCGGCGACACTTTCACCTCTTGGAGTGTAGCCGCCTTTCATGTTGGTCTTGAGCATGGAGAAAGCCTCACCACGACCAGTAGGGTCACCTTCGCCGTGAACTTTCAACATAGCCTTGCCTTGACATGCCTGGATGAAGTTCTTGCTTGTACGCCAAGGAGCCAGCATCTTCTCGATGTTCTCCTCATCCTCAGCCTCGTCGTCTTCCTTGGCATCCTTGCTGTCCTGAATACCAAGATCCGCAAGATGCTGCACACCGACCTGCATCGTGTCAAGCAGGCACACATCCTCAGGCTTAATCCAGCCACGAATAGTTTCCGAGTCAGGCACAACTTGACCAGGTGGCGGCACCCAGTACCCGTCGTCCTCAGAATTCTTCGCCTTCTTCTCGTACTTCATGAACTCACGCATCTTGCTACGAGTCTGCGGAATGTCCGAGCCAGGAATGTGCTTCATAAGCACTTTATTGGTCAGAGCAATACCACGTCGCGTGGGATCCAGAGTTTTGGCGTAGATACGATAACTAATACCGCGCAAGCGCCTCTTCGCCGCGTCGGTGACCTTCCGCGAGTGTTCGCCGGGCACTTCGGAGATCGGGAATTGCTGACCCACGGCGTGCAGGTTTTCTACATTGCGCAGATACATTTTGTTGCCGTTCTCCCAGGTGTGGCTGATGGACAAGATGAAGTCGTTAGACTTGGGTTTGTGTTGGAAGACTGGAGCACGATAAAGGCCATTTTGAATCGTGGGCACAGTCTCTCCACCGTTGACGTGTCCGAAGTTGGAGAATGGACTCTTGTCTTGGTTGAGAAGTACATGGGTCTCGCCAATGTCTCGCTTGGGTCGCTCTTGGTCGTCTGCATCACGCTTGCGGTAGAAGTTGATCAACCTGTTACCCATACCGAAGTTGGAAAGCATAGTCGGCACTTCCTCCGAATACTCGAGCAGTAGGACATTCGCGTTGTCTCCAAAGGAAAGATCCTCCGCTTTCGCGAAAAGATCTTTTGCCTCGCGCCCACGAACGTGTTTCCGCTTCTGGTGTTTGGGTTTCTGGAATCTGTAGGTTCTGCCTGCATTCTCGTGGAGCACGAGAGGATTGCGGTGGAACGAGCGTTTCTCTTTGCTGTCCATGGCGACCTTGTAGAATGGCCACTGCAGTTTGATGGCAGGTAAACTGTGCTCGGTGGCCATGCTGCCAAGTGTGCTGCGAATCTTGTGCTGGTGGTTCTCCTTCAAGAGATCGTAGGCGGCATCGTTCGATATGTCGTAGCGCTTGACAAGGTCTCTTCCGAGAGCCGCGTCGCGCGTGCTACCACTAGGAACAGGCTTGACGGGACGTTTGGCGTGCGGTGCTACTTCATCGATGAGCAGATGAGGATCATTCATGTCGAGTGTGACATGTCGTGCGACTCTGGCAGACGCCACCTCCGGCTCCTCGAAGCGAAGGTAAGGGTCTTGAACCGCGAGCGACGCGTCCATATCAAGAATGTTGGTCTTGCGCCTCTTCTGTGGTCGCATGCGCTCTTCTTGTTCGTAGGTGCCTTCCATGGACTCGTCGAAGTCACCAGCCTCAGATGCAGTAGCAATGCTGGGGATGTCCCAGTTCTCGCAGATAATGGCAAGATCTTGCATGGTCACTCCTCCGATGACTTCAGACTCGTCGATTTCGCTCAGAGCCAGTTCATCATCGCTCTCCTCGTTTGCGGCAACACCGTGATCGCAGCTCAGCAGCTGGCGCCCAGTGTATGAATCCTGCGCATTCTTGCCAGCGGCAGTCGCAGCCTTGAAGCTTCTTTCTTGATCCGGCAGCAACTCCAGTGTGAGCTTGGTAGGCTGAACCGGCTTCGGAGGCTTAGCCGGGACTTTGCCTCTGTAGGAGCCCGGTAGAGGGCGGAACAGCTGTGTGAACTTGGGAACCTCGTCGCTCTCCCAACTAGGGAACCATCTACGGTGCTCATCCTTGTCTTTGTCGGCAAAGCCACCCCACCCGACATTCTCACCAGCAGCATGCTGACGAGAGATTTTGAACAACTCCCGCTGCATAAGAGTGATCTCATCAACTTCTTCGTCCTCTTCCTCATCGTCATGCATGGTGCTTGACGCAGTGGGTGATAACGCCTCGTCGGCAGTCAAATCCGGTGGGCTCATGGAGTTCGGGCTCGCGTGAAACTGAGAGGTCTGCGGTTGCCCAGCACCGAGTTTCGGAAGCGCCAGTCCGCCTCCAAACTTAGGCAGCGCCAGACCTCCAGCTTGCGGTGCTGGAGGTTCCTGGTTCTGTGCTGCGAGATCCGGCTTGCGTTCCTGAACAGGAGAGCTCGAGAAGTTTTCGCCGAAAAGGTCGTTATCCTCCTCGCCGTCCCCAAAGAGTCCACCGTCGTCGTCATCATTGTGAAAGCCGTTCGTGCCATTTGTCTCCCCTGCATCATCCTCCATCAGCGCGCCGTTAAGCTGGGCTGTGAGGTCTGCATCGCCATCGTCGTCGTGGTTGCCGTTCGTGTCTCCCACATCCGGGTGAGCTGTGGCTTCTTCCTCCTCCGGCAAGTCGTCGTCGTCACTCAGGTCCCCGTAATCCACGGCATTCTCGCTCTTGTCACCCGGGTCCATCTCGTAGTCGGCAGCATCTCCCTCGCCCAGGCCAGCACCAGTGCCGCCCATGTTGAGGAAGCGCGCGATCTCGTCATCTTCGTTTGGGGCGTCGGCCATGTGGTCGTCCTGGGTAGAGTGCGGCATGGTGTGTGAGGGTGCGCGGAGGCCAGTGACCAGCCGCGCGCGCAGTCAAGTCGTCGGCAGGCGCAGTGATTGTATTAATAAATATTTCCAGAAGCAAAGGCCGGTCTCGAGCGGCGGTTGCTTAAAGACCAAGTCACGCGCTCAAGCAAGGGATGCTCTGTCGCCGTCGTTCATCCGCAGAGAGTCGCAGTGGCGCGCGCGCACGCTGTATCTCGAGTTCCGAATTTCGCCGCCCAGGAACAGTGTAGTGCTAAAAAGCGAAGGAGAGTGTCGTGGTCTCGTGGTCGGTCGCGATATTTCCAGAAAGGCGTTGTCGGTAGGAGATAATGGTTGTGATGCGCAGGGCTGTGGCTGTCTGCACGCTACCAGCGAGTGGATGTCAGGAAGCTCACTCGTCAAGCGTGAAAGACCGATCGGACCCCGCGAAAGACGCGGGAGGATCGGCGGGCCGGAAAGTTTAAAGCCATGGCCTTCACTGCCTACACTGTACCACTTGACGTTTTCGTTCACTGCAACCTCAAGTAATCACTTCGTAGGCTTGCAGTCACGTGTGCTTTGCTCTCCTGCTTACATGGACTATTTGGACTACTGTCGAAAATTATATTTCGCTGACCAAATCACGTGTTCTGCTTCGTTCAATCGCAAAACAACCTTGAATGTCAATCAATTACATAATACTTGCTTTGCTTCACTGCGTAATCGCATGTGGCTTGGGGTATGATCATGATCTACTCGATAAGGTACATTTCCCACGAGAGCTTGTTTCACTTGCTCACACTCACGCACCTTCACATCACCATCCTCTATTTGGCTATTTGGGTAACTACCTCATTTCACGTCTACTTGGGAAACAGTCACATGCACCACTTCAATCAATCAATCAATGCAAACTCTCAAACAACATCCCTCAATTACACAATATATACATTCCTCCCCGTGGACACCTCTGCTCATCTACAAAATACGCGCCCTTGCTCTTGCTTGAATTCACATTCCCATCCCTGCAAGTCATGTCCAAGTTCGACAAGCCTAGAAACCGAAGGGGTTCTGCGGTGCTGTGAAATTCGTTAGTATAAACTCACAAGGACAGACATGATGATCTGGAAAGACGATCTGGAAAGACTTACTAGCACGACTCAACTCCGCCCTCCCCGTCTTCTGCGCCACAAGCTTAGGAACAGGCGGCTGCACGCCAAATCTGACTGGTGGCGGAGGACCAGTCTTCTGTGGAATCAGAGGAGCCATAGGACCCAACACGCCTCCAGTCTGCTGGGGTGGCAATTGCGGTGGAGCTTGACCGAAAGCACCGTTCATGACACCTGTAGGCTGCGTGTGCTGGAACGTAGGTTGTTGTTGTTGGAAACCAGTCTGCTGGGGGAAAGATGGCTGTTGCTGGAAGCCAGTAGGCTGAGGAGCGAAAGAGTTTGCCAGGCCAGAAGGAGACGGCTGGAATTGCTGGCGAGGAGGGTCTGCGAATGGAGAGCCGGTTTGTTGGCCTTGGTTGAGGGCTTGTTGGTAGCCGACGCCCATACCTTGCTGGCCGAATTGGGACTGTCCGAACTGAGATTGAGGCTGGAAACCTGTTGGCTGTGGCTGCATGGCGGGGAATTGTTGTTGCATCTGAGGCATCTGGGGCATCAAGCCATTCTGCTGCTGCTGTGGGAATCCACCAGGGTAACCGGCAGGCTGGGGTTGCTGGAACTGTTGGTATTGTTGACGCATCTGGAGTTCCTGAAGGCTTTGGCCCGGAGGTGCGACCTGAGGTGGCTGGAAGCCAGTGTACTGTGGCTGGAGGGGTGGTGGTGGGCCGAATGCAGACTGTTGAGGGTTGAAGCCAGGTGCGGAAGCTGCTCGGGGTGGGGGTGGCATAGGGAAGCCAGCGCCAGTGGCTTGCTGCGCGGGAGGTGTTGGTCTCTGGTATCCAGTCTGCTGAGGACGCAAGGAAGCAATCTTGTCGAAGATAGCTTGGTCGGCGGTTGGTGGCGGCGCTTGGGCTTGTGGTGCTTGTGCGGGCTCAGCAGGAGCTACAGGCGCAGCCGCGGGAGCAGGAGCCGGAGCGGCGCCAGTAGGGTCAGGTTGGAGAGGCAAAGCAAGAAGCGAAAGATCGTCGTTGAGCTTGGGTTGAGGCTTTGGCGGTTCGACGACGGCTGGTGTGGGCGCTGGTGCTGGCGCAGCAGCCGGAGTCTCGGTCTTGGAGGGCTTGACGTCCCAAGCATCATCGTCAAAGCCACCGGTTGGCTGGCGTGCCGGTGCGTTGGCAAGTGGTGTGGCTTTGGCCTCTGACGAAGCATCTTTAGGCTTGAAGGCGTCTTCGCTGACCACGTCATTCGTCTGCACAGCAGGCGCTGGCCTGCCTTTGCGGGTGTTGTTCCTGAGTACACCATCCGCTCCGGTGAAGAGACCGCCTTGTCCTGCGGACTCGCCCTTGCTTTCTTCACCATTGGCGGCAGCGGGCTTGTTGCGCTCGTACTTGTTGTCAAGATACCTCATAACGCGAAGGATGTCGCCCTCTTTGAGGCCAAGAGTACGAAGTAGCTTTTCGTTGACGTCTGGCAAAATTTCTGGTCCCATCTCATCACGAGAGAAGGCTCCAGCATAACGCTCGCAGATCTGTGGGTTCACGCCGCACGCAAGGAAGAAATCGAACCAGTCATGCTCATCCTTCTTCACGGTAGCTCCAGCCCCAGAGACGCTCCTGCCTTGCGGACTCTTGACCTTCTGTGTCGACCTTCTCTTGATGTCACTGAGAGGCTTGTCTTCGTCGAGCGAGAGACCAGTCTCCCCTTCCACGTATTCCAGATCTTCAACAGCCATCTTCGTGACAGGAACCGCAATCTTGACACCGTTTTGCTTATGAAGGTGGATCTTGCCATCCCGCAGACCAATGAATTCTGCTTCAACCTTGAAAGTGCCAGATCGATCAGTCCAGGTGCGTACACGTTCCTGCTTGGGTTTGCTCTTCGCGCCCGAATCCTTGGGACGCCTCTCATCTTTCTTAGTATCTCCCATCAAGCTACTTGCACGACCCGGGAGGTTCAAGCCAAGGCCGTCTTTCGTGCTCTTGCGCCTGTCGCCTCTGGCTGCTTCACGTGCCAAGCGCTGTTCTTCAGCTCTGTTCTGCTCCACCATGCTGCGGGCTGAGTCCAAGCCAGTGATCTGTTCGCGTTCCATGGTTCCAGTGACTTCAACGTACGAGGATGGCACAACGCCCTCTTTGCCATTCTTCAATCGTCGAACCATCCACCATTCGGAGCTCTTTGTGTCGTCCAATACGATCACCTCGTCGCCAATGGCTACTGTGACCTCGTCCAATCCTTGAGCCAAGAACTCGTAGACCATGTGACCCTTCTTCTTTCCAGCAGCACCGGACCCTGCGCTTGCGGCGAGCACTTCCTTCAGACCCTCTCCTCTGACCGCACCTGCAAGCTCTCCAAGCGAAGCAACGATCTCCTTTGCAGTGTCTTTGGCTCCAGCGTGGAAATCAATACTCCTTGAT
>Ga0265797_10009045_pt1 | contig 13087 bp, 11 predicted proteins | sample P2T30metagenome_FD_192433 | JGI IMG/M metagenome (GOLD analysis project Ga0265797, IMG submission 192433) | Plant litter microbial communities from East Loma Ridge, Irvine, California - P2 T30 | ecosystem: Environmental > Terrestrial > Plant litter > Unclassified | place: USA: California... | reverse complement strand
GCCGGACCAGCTTCGGCGGCACCGCGCCCGACAATGTGCGCGCTGCGATCCGTACGGCGCGGGGGGAGGTAGCATGAAACGGCTTTTCGGCATCGTGGGATTGGCACTGGCCCTGTCGGGTTGCGGCGCAGCGGACGGCCTCGTGCCGGCGGAGGGCAAGACGCTCCCGATCGCGCCTTACGGTGCGAAAACGCCGCCGACTCCCGAGCAGTTGCTGACCCCCACCACGCAGCAACGCCCGCAGCGCAGCGACGAGCTGCTGACCAAATCCGACGAGCGACGCAGCGACGAGTTCGACCTGCCGCCGCCAAATTGAAGACCTGATCCATGAACCATTTCGACTATCGTGACGGTGTGATGCACGCCGAGGACGTCGCGCTGCCGGCGATCGCCGAGGCCGTCGGTACGCCCGTCTATGTCTATTCGACCGCCACCTTCCGTCGCCATGCGCGGGTGTTTCGCGATGCGCTGAAGCCTGCGGGCCGCGTCCACCTGGCCTATGCGATCAAGGCGAACCCGAACGTCGCGGTGCTGCGCGTGCTGGCCGACGAGGGCTATGGTGCCGACGTCGTTTCGGCGGGCGAGATGCAGCGCGCGCTGGCGGCGGGGATCCCGGCGGCGGACATCGTGTTCTCGGGCGTCGGCAAGACGCGGCGCGAACTGGCGCAGGCGCTCGACGCCGGGATCGGCCAGTTCAATCTCGAGCTTGAGGAAGAGGGCGAGGTCCTCGCTGCGCTCGCCCACGCCCGCGGTCAACGCGCGCCGGCGGTGCTGCGCGTCAACCCGGACGTCGACGCCGGTACGCATGCGAAGATCTCGACCGGGCGCAAGGAGAACAAGTTCGGCGTGGCGATCGACCAGGCGGTCGCGATGTTCGATCGGCTGTCGAAGCATGACGGGCTCGACCTCCGCGGGGTGGCGATCCACATTGGCAGCCAGCTCGCCGATCTCGCGCCGCTCGAGGCTGCCTATGCGCGGATCGGCGAACTGGTCGCGGAGCTGCGCGCTGCAGGGCACACGATCAGTCGCGTCGATCTTGGCGGTGGCCTTGGCGTACCGTACAAGCCCGGCGACGTGCTGCCGAGCCCGGCCGAATATGGCGCGATGGTCGCGCGCGCGACTGCCGACTGGGACGTCGAACTTATGTTCGAGCCCGGCCGCGTGATCGCGGGCAATGCCGGCGTGCTGCTGACCGAGGTGATCTGGGTGAAGCCCGGCGTCGTCAATCCGTACGTGATCGTCGACGCAGCGATGAACGACCTCGCGCGCGTCGCGATGTACGATGCGTATCACGATTTCGTCGCGGTCGAACCGAGCGGCGAGCGGATGACCGCGAACATCGCCGGCCCAGTGTGCGAAACCGGCGACACCTTCGCGATGGGCCGCGATATCGACGTGGTGGAGTCCGGCGATCTCGGCGTGTTCCGCACCGCGGGCGCATATGGTGCGACGATGGCCTCGACTTACAACAGCCGCGCGCTGGTGCCCGAGGTGCTGGTCGATGGCGACCGGTTCGCGGTGGTCGCCGATCGCATCCACCCGGAGACGATCCTGGCCGCCGAGCGCGTGCCGGAATGGCTCAAGCGGTGACATCGCCCGCTCCGCTGCCCTCCCCGTTACCCCCCCCGCTACAAAGCCTGCCGCTGTTCGTCAGGCTGGCGGGGCGCCCGGTGATCCTGCTGGGCGAGGGTGAGGCGGCGGATGCGAAGCGGCGGCTGCTCGATCGTGCGGGCGCGGACGTGGTTGGCGAGGATGCGGCGGCGTCGCTCGCGATCGTTGCGATCGACGACGAGGACGAGGCGCTGGCGGCGGTCGCGCGACTGAAGGTGCGGGGGATACTGGTCAACGCGGTCGATCGCTCGGCGCTGTGCGACTTCACGCTGCCGGCGATCGTCGATCGCGCGCCGGTGCTGATCGCGATCGGGACGAGTGGCGTGTCGGCGGGACTCGCCGCGGCCCTGCGGCAACGGCTCGAAGCATTGATCCCATCCGATCTCGGCAAACTCGCTCTGGCGTTGCAGGCCGCGCGCGGTGCGCTGCGGAAACGCTGGCCCGACATGGCGGACCGCCGCCGAGCGCTGGCGACGGCGATGGCGGCAGGCGGCATGCTCGACCCACTCTCGCCGACGCATGATGTCGACGCATGGCTGTCCACCCCAGACTCCCCTCCCTGGAAGGGAGGGGCAGGGGGTGGGTCGGCCGCTGATGTCCACGCCGACTCCCAACCAGCCGACCCAACCCTTCCCTTCCAGGGAGGGGAGCAGATCGCGATCCGCCTGAACTCCACCGACCCAGACGACCTCACCCTGCGTCAGGCCCGCGCGCTCGCCAGTGCCGACCGGGTGTATCACCGCCCCGACGTGCCCGCGGCGATCCTCGACCGCGCGCGCGCCGATGCGGCCCGGCTGTGCGAGGCGATGCCGGCCGACCCCGGCACCGGCCTGTCGGTCGATGTCGAGATGGCGCTGTGAGCGGCTTCGCGTTCCGGATCGTCGATGGGAAAGCGACTCGCGTCGACGTCAAGGAAGCACTCACCTGCACCGCCGACCTCGTCTGGGTGCATTTGTCGACTACCGCCGAGCATGCGCAGGCGTGGCTCCGCGACGAGGCCAAGCTGCTCGACTATGTCGTCGACGCGCTGACCGCGACCGAGACTCGGCCGCGCTGCGAGGCGGTCGGCGACGGCGCGTTCGTCAACCTGCGGGGACGGTCGCACGAGGAACTCGACACCTCCGATATGCTGGCGTCGGTACGGATCTGGGCGGTTAAGGGCTGGGTATTCTCGGTCACGCGGAAGCCGTTGATCGCGGTCGCCGAGGTCGAAAAGATGGTCGAGCGCGGCGAGGTGCGCGATCCGGGGGACCTGATCGCCGCGTTCGCGACCGCGATAACCGCCGATCTCGACCCCGACGTGGCGACGCTCGGCGACCAGCTCGACGATTGCGAGGAACAGCTCGACGCCAACCGCGTGTTCGAACTGCGGCGTGCGGTCAGCAGGGTGCGGGTGGCGGCGATCGGCTACAAGCGCTTCCTCAGTCCGCAACGCGCCGCGCTGGAGAAATTGGCGGCGCTGCCGGGCGACTGGCTGGCCGACGACGACCGACTGCATCTCGCGGCGGCGGCGGACCGCGCGGCGCGGATGGCGGAGGAACTCGAATCGATCCGCGAACGCTCCGCGCTGATCCACGAGACGCTCACTGACCTGCGCGCGGAACAGATCGACAATCGCTCGCTGATCATCTCGATCGCGGCGATGGTGTTCTTGCCATTGAACTTCATCACCAGCCTATACGGAATGAACGTAAAACCCCTGCCCTATGCCGAGGAGCCCTGGGCGTTCGATGCGATCGCGGCGGCCTGCGTCGTCATTGCCGTGGGCGTGATCGGGTATTTCACCGCCCGCCACTGGTTCCGACGGTAGCGGCAACGCGGCGCTGGTGTTCCGCCAGGTCGGGGCAGTCTCGTCGACTATGTCGGCAGCATCGCGAAACGGCTATGGATCATGGCCGGGCGAGGCATTGATCACGGTGTTCCGTGCGCGGCAGTACAGCCGGGCGACCGCTTCCGAGACCTGGCCGCCTTTATTGAATCGAGCCCGGCTTCGAACGCGAACAGGATTGCGGTGGCGCGCGTGGTCCGCTCGCTCTTGATCGCTATTCGGAGCGACAGGCAGCGGCGCGCAAGGCGGCGACCAGTTTCTTGTAGAGCAGTTGGACGAGCGCGGGACCGTCGGCGGTGGCGTATGGCCGACCGCGTTGATCCGGCGATGAGTTGCGAAGGACCGCGCTTGAAGGTTGAGCCGTAGGTCACGAATCCTTGTTCCACGCAGCGTTCGGAATCGCTGGCGGCGGGCTGTTCGGCGGCGATCGATCCTCGATGAGAATCGCATCTGGCCGAAGTCCGGACAGACCAGTGTGACGCAACTAGCGGTTCCGGACGCGTCGCTCGGCGGACCGTCTGCAGGGATCAGGCCGGGGGCTCGCTGAAGAGTCGTGACGCGCTGACAAGGAAGACTAGAACAACTTCGCCGCGTTGCGTAGGCGCGTGCGGGGCCGGATCTCCGGAAACCAAGGATGTCACGCCTGCAGAACAACGCCTGGTTCGCGCTGACGCAGGACGAACGCGCATCGATCTGGTCGACGACGCGGATTGTTCGATGTTCGTACTCGACACCACAGGCATGATCGCTGGCTCGGTGCAGGGGATACAGAGCCCGATCATGATCCGCGGACATAAAGCGTGCCGTATGGCGACCCGCGTGCGGTGAACAACTGGATGCTATCGTCCAGTCGCGCTGAGGTGACGATGGCTGTTGTCAGGTGGCAAGCCGGAGGAGTGGTTCGAGCGCATCAAATGGCGTCGCCGACCGCGTATCGCTGATCGTGAAATATCCCGCCGATCCGCGCAATCGCCGCGTTGCGATCACCTTGTTCTGTCACTGCGGACTGTTCGCCAAGTAACGGCGGCGCGCTCCTACGCGTTGGGCAACAACAAAAAGGGACCGGCCCCTCGCGGGGCCGGTCCCTTTGGTCGGCACTGGGTGCGTCGCTTATTCGGCGGCGGCGGCAGTGTCCGTCTTGCGCTTACGTGCGGCGGGCTGAGCAGGAGCCGAGTCGGTCTTGCGCGAGCCTGGCTTGCGGCCCAGGCCGATCTTCTTCGCCATAGCGCGACGGCTTTCCGAATAGTTCTCGGCGACCATTGGGTAATCGGGCTTCAGGCCATAACGTTCGCGGTACTCAGCCGGCGTCATGCCGTGTGTCGCAAGGTGACGGCGCAAGGTCTTGTACGACTTGCCGTCGATCATCGAGATGATGTGATCCTTCGATGCGAGCGATTTGCGTGCCGTTACGGCAGGCGTGTATTCGGCCTGAGCTTCGACCGGAGTCGCTTCGGTCGTGGTACCGAGCAACGTTGCGACGGTCTCATGCATCTTGCCAAGAAACGCGGGAACGTCATCAGCTGAACTCCGCGTATTTGGATTCCCGAGCCATGCGATCGTCAATTCTGTTGCCAGTTCAACGGCATTCAGGTCGGTGGTATCTTCGGCCATAGTAAACTCCATTGTCTTAGAGCGCCGTAACGGCGTGCGACATCGGGTTCAACCATCCAAAGACGTTTTCAGCCCATTAAATTGTAAAAATCGATATTGAAAGCGTTCGTATGCCAAGAACGGTTCATTCTGATTGCTCTAAATCAAAGTTTTGTCCCACGAACAAATCAAGTACGTGATAGATATCGCCGATCTACGATGGCTGGACGCCTATCGTCGCGACGGATAGAACTCAGATGACGGTCGCGTGCGTATCGTCGGCCGCGTCGATAGCTATCGCGCAACCTGTTCGGCACGCGTCGTAGCTGCGATGCATCCTATCGAGAGAGTTTCCGCATGCTTTCAGGTCCCGATGGCGTGAACCGATCCGAACGCGCGAACCGATCCGCCGGCACGAGCGGGACCGCGAAGGCGCTCGCCAAACCGGGGTCCTATTCGGGCAGCGACTGGCTCGCCAAGCTCGGCAAGGGCAATGCGGACGACGACGCGCCGGTGCTGAGAAGCGTCGGCGATCGCCTGATGCCGCTGCGGATCGCGATCGTCGCACTGATTTCCCTGGTGATGCTCGGTCCGATCATGACCAACGTCGAGGGCGGCAATGGCGGCGACGGGAACGCCGTACGACAGATCGGCTATCTTGCGATCCTGGCCGGTACGATCTTCGCGATCCGCCCCTCGGCGAGTCCGAAGTCGTTGGTCGCGTTCACCTGGCCGATGCTGCTGGCGCTCGCATGGTGCTGGATCAGCATATCATGGGCGCTCGATCCGGGTACCGCATTCCGGCGTGTGTTCCTGACGACCCTGGTCGCGTGGATGGTATTTAGCCTGGTCCGGCACGGCGGGTATCAACTGAACGTCGACCTGCTCCGCTACGCGCTGCTCGCCACGATCCTGATTTCCTATCTGGTCGTCGTGTTGGACCCCGTGGTCGGCGTGCATACGAGCGGCGAAGACATGGCGACCGCCCTACTCGGCAACTGGCGCGGCTTCCTCGGGCACAAGAATTTTGCGGGCGCGGTGTGTGCGTTGTGCATCATCATGTTCCTGTTCGATGCCAAGCGGATACGACCGACGATCCGCATCTTCGCGATCCTCGTGGCCGGGTATTTTCTGTTCAAGTCACAGTCGAAGACCTCGGGCGGCATGGTGGTGCTGGCATCGATCGGCGGTATCGTCTTCGAGACGGTCAGCATCCGCCTGCGCCGCTACATCATCCCGATCCTGATGATCGTCGGATCGGTTTTCTGGTTCCTGACCAGCGCCTATGCCGACATGGTCCAGTCCAACTTCCTCCAGCCGAAGGCCTTCACCGGCCGCGGCCAGATCTGGGGGGCTCTGCTGAACTATGCGAGCGATCATCCTCTGCTGGGCGCAGGCTTCGGATCGTTCTGGAACATAGAGGCCAGCAGCCCGATCTTCGAATATGGCCAAGGCTATGTCACCAAGATCACTGTCGGTCATTCGGGGTATATCGACCAGCTCGTGACGGTCGGTATCCCGGGCGTGCTGCTGATGGTCTTCGCGGTGGCGGTCTGGCCGCTGGCGAAGCTGCTCGCGAGCGAGGACGTCGCAAAGGGGCGGGGGGCGCTGATCTCGGCGATGTTGATGTTCTGTATCGGCCACAACATCACCGAGAGCGGCCTGTTCGAGCGTGACGGCATCGTCAGCACGATCTTCTTCTTCGCGGTCGCGCTCGCGCATTATTGCACGATGGATGATAAGCGCACGGCCCCGGTAAAGCAGGCGGGCGACGACGTGATGCGCGAACTCCGCCGGCGAAAGCGCAAGCATCGCCCAGTGCTTACCGCCGGCGAATGACCGGGTGATCCGTCAAGATCACCGCCAGCGCAGCCTGTGCGCCGACCGGCGTGAAGTGCGAATGGTCGAAATGTAGCGGCGTGCCGTCTGCGGTGGTCAGGCGGCAGGCCGCCCCGGTGCATTCGGTGTCGATGGCGGAGGCGTAATGGGCGCCCGCCGCGCGCACCGGCCCCACCATCGCGCGATCGAGTGCGATACGGTCCATCAGTCGAAACCCGTCCGCGAGCGTCGGGTCGCCGTTCGCGTCCGATCGCACGATTAACGCAGGCAGATCCGCGTCGTATTCCACCGAGGGCCCGATCACTAGGACGCGTGTGCCCCGTGCTCGCAGCCAGCGGATCGTGTCGAGCAACGCCGGCTGTTCGAAATTAAGCCATCGTGCAGAGAGCACGACCGTATCGACCTTCGCGAAATCCAGCGTGCCGAACGCGGCATCCATGGTCGTTCGACAGGTTGGCAGGCCCTTCCCGTGCAGCAGCGGCCGACATCCCGCCGCAGTTGCCTGGACGATGTTCGCACCCGGCAGGAGCGTATGCAGTGCTTGCGAAAACTGCGCGCCGTGGCTGTCGCCGAACAGCGCGATGTTGGGCTTGGTCGCCGACAGACGCAGGCAGTCCTGTGAGAAGGGGCGGCCGGTCGGCAGGGCGAAGCAGCGATCCGTGCTGAACTGTCGCTTGCCCGCGTCCGTCGTGTCCCAGCCGAGATAGCTGGCAGCGAGCGTCTGCCGCGGCAAGAGCGGGCGGATGTCATCGGCGCTGGCGGCGATCGTCAGCCCGGCGACCGCCATCGCAGCGAGGAGCACGACCGCGACTGCATGCGGGGCAAGACCCGATCCACTGCGCCAACGCCTGCTCGCCGGACGCTCAATCAGCGTAAAGCTCAGCCAAGCCGCGCCAAGCGAGGCGCAGAGCAGTCCGAAAGTCTCGGCCGGCGCGAGCGTCGAGCCGTGCCGGATCTGGTAGAAGGCGATGATCGGGCGATGCCAGAGATACGCCGAATAGGAGATCAATCCGACCGTTCGCAGCGGCCATGCCCCGAGCAGCTTTGCCGTCGGACCCTCTCCGCCATACGCCAGCAGCACCGCGGCAGCGACGGCGGGGGGCAAAGCGAACGGTACGGGAAACGGCCAGCCGCTGCTGACGGCGACGCAACTCGCGGCGATGACAGCGATGGCGAGGATGCAGAGAGTCGCTCGAATCGAGCGGTTCGCGACCGGTACGGCGCCGAGCGCGACCAGCGCGCCGAGCGACAATTCCCAGATCCGCGCGGGTAGCAGGAAGAAGGCGGCGGAAGGATAGGTCGTCGCTAGCCACCCACCGATCGCGAACGAGGCGATGGCAAGGCCGGTGATGACCTGCGCGAGACGCTGGCGGGAGAGCCCCCGGAGCGACCAGAGTAGCAACGGGTAGAGCAGATAGAATTGCTCCTCCACCGCCAGCGACCAGGTATGGACGAGCGGCTTTGCATCCGATGCGGCCGCGAAATAGTCCGACGTCAGGTAGAAATAGACGTTCGACGCGAACACGCTGGTCGCCGCCGCGCTCCGCCCGAGGTCGCGCAACTGGTTGGGCAACAGGAGTACGCAGCCGATCGCGAGCGTGACGGTCATCATCACGAGCAGCGCAGGCAGGATGCGGACGATCCGGTGGCGATAGAAGCGGGCGATCGAGAAGCGCGCTTCGGCGATGTCGCGCACCATGATCGCGGTGATCAGATACCCGGAGATCACGAAGAAGATGTCGACCCCGACGAATCCGCCACGCAGTCGCGTCACGCCGCAATGCAGCAGCAGGATCGGCAGGATCGCGAGCGCCCGCAGTCCGTCGATATCCAGCCGATAGCGGAACGCGCGCCCGTCCTGCGGCGCGGGCGTTCGCATCCCCGCGGTCGCGGCCGATCCTGTCGCTATGCTCTCGCTCACCTATGCCGACGCCCCCACTCGCGCCGCCGGTCTATAGTGCGCGACGGCACGCTGCTAGGGCCGCGATGGACGCACGTGCCGGGCGTTGCTACGCCGCAGAGTGATACGGGGGGCGGATCATCTGGTGACGGGTACGAACGACGAGCCTTCGCAAGCGGCGGATGCGCCGCGCATGCGTGTGATGCACGTCATCACGCATCTCGACATGGGCGGTGCCGAGAATGTCGCGCTGGGTTTGATCGATCGGCTCCGTGACCGGGTCGACTTCTCCTTGTTCGCAGTCCTGCGCCAGTCGCCGTTGAGCAAGGTCGGGCAGGACATGGCCGATCGGCTCGAGCGCTGGCACGTGCCGTTCCGGTTTGGCACGGAGCGCGGCTTCAAGTCCGGTGGTGTGGTCTTCGCAGCGCGGGCGCTCGCACGGGCGGTCGCCGAGCAGCGGCCCGACCTGATCCATGTCCATACCGAGATACCGGAACTGACGCTGGCGGTGGCGGGCCTGATCTCGCGGCGCGTTCGCCGCACGCCGTTGCTGCGCACCGTCCACAACAGCGAGCTGTGGATCGCCTGGGGCGGCATCGGCCGGTGGGTGACGCAGCGGCTCGCCGAGGGCGACGCGGTGGCGGTGTCGCGCAACGCCGCCACCGCCGACGCGGCGATCGCCACGCGCGGCAGCCGACCGCTCGTCGACGTCATCTATAACGGCGTCTCGCCACCGGCGGCGTCTCCGATCGAGAGGGCCGCAGGCCCGGTACGACTGCTATTCGCGGGACGCCTGGTCCACCAGAAGGGCGCCGACCTGTTGTCCGCCATTCTCCGCGAGGCGCATGTTCGCACGGCGCGCCGCGACGCCGTAGTGACGATTGCCGGCTCTGGTGCGATGCACGATCTGGTGGCGCAGGGTCTTGCGGAAGGCCTAGCGGGCTGGGACGTACGGATGACCGCGCCGATCGAGCGCCTGTCCGAACGTCTGCAAGAGTATGACGCGGTACTTCTCCCGTCGCGGTTCGAAGGGTTTGCGCTGCTCCCGCTCGAGGTGCTGATGGCAGGAATCACGCTGGTGACGACCGATGCCCCAGGCCTCGATGAGGCGATTCCCGCCGACTATCCGTTCAAGGCCGCGGTCGACGATGTGGCGGGGATCGGTGCGCAACTGGCGGCGGTGATCGACGATCCGGCGACCGCGCGCGTGATCGCGGCACGCTACGGCGAAGACCTTGCGCAGCGCTTCAGTCCGGAGGCGATGGCGTCCGCGTATCTGGCACGCTATCGCTCGCTTGGGGACACGGGGGCACAGTGACGGTCGCAGTCGGAATCAAGGCGCTGAACGAGGCGGCGCATATCGACGCCGCGATCGGCAGCGCGCGGGCGGCGCTCGACCGCGTCGGCGGCGGGCTGGTCGTGCTCGCGGATAGCGGATCGTCCGATGCGACGATAGAGCTGGCCCAGACGTATCCCGGCACGCGGATCGCGCAACTCGCCGATCCTGCCGAGCGGTCCTGCGGGACGGGTGCCCAGCTTGCGTTCCAAGCTGCGTCCGAGACCCCCGGCCTCCGGTATTTCTACCTGCTCGACGGCGACATGGTCCTCGACCCAAGCTTCCTCGAAGCAGGCATCGCGTTCCTCGAAGCCAATCCGCGTCACGCCGCGGTCGGTGGCCGGGTGCGCGAGGTCAACACCGACAGCATCGAGTTCGAACTGCGCGCCCGCAACGATCGCGTGAAGGGGAGCGCGGTGGCGGGCGATGTCGACCGGCTCGATTGCGGTGGGCTCTACCGCGCCGCGGCGGTGCAACGCGTCGGGCATTTCGCCGACCGCAACCTCCACGCGTTCGAGGAATATGAACTCGGCGCCCGGTTGCGCGCGGACGGCTGGCGACTGGCGCGGATCGACGTGCCTGCAGTCGAGCATCATGGTCATGCCACGGGCGGTTACCGTCTGATGTGGCGACGGTTGCGCACCGGCTATGCGGGCGGTCCGGGCGAAGTGATCCGCGCTGCGTGGGGCCGCCCGCATTGGTCTCAGATCCTGCGCGAGTTCGCTCAGTTGCGCTACAGCGTGATTGTCTATGGCTGGTGGCTGGCGATGCTGGTCGCGGCAGGAATGGGGCAGGGGCTCGCGCTGCTCGCGATCGTGCTGCTGCCGGTCGCGTTCCTGACGATGCGCCGCCGGAGCCTGCGGGTAGGGATCTACTCGCTGGTGACGTGGAACGTGATCGCGATCGGCACGCTCCAGGGCCTCGTCCGCCCTCGTCGCCCCGCCGACGCGCCCGTTGCCGCGCGCGACCTGTCCGCGCCGGGGCAATGACCACCGCGTCCGGCTATCTCGGCAAGTTCGTCTGGACGGCGGGCACCTTCGTCGTGTCCGCCGGGTTGAAGTTCGGGCTCAACATCGTCCTCGCCTATTTGCTTGCGCCCGAAATCCTCGGCGTGATGGTGGTCGTCAACGCGATCCGCCTCGGCGTCGAATTGCTGACCGATGTCGGCATCGAGCAGAACATCATCCACCACCGCGAGGGGCTCGACAGCCAGTTCCGCGACACCGCCTGGACGCTGCAGCTGTTGCGCGGCGTGCTGTTGAGCATGGTCTTCCTGATCGCCGCGCCGTTCCTTGCGCACGCCTATGGCATCGACGTCCGCATCTTCCTGGTCGCGGCGCTGTCGCCGATGATCGGCGGCGCGCACTCGACCGCGATCTTCGTGCTGGTCAAGCAGATGGAGGTCCGCCGCCGCAACCTATTCGAACTGTCGTGCGAGGCACTCGCGTTCGCGGTGCAGGTCGCGCTGGCGGCATGGCTGCGCTCGGTCTGGGCGCCGGTCATCGGCCTCGTCCTCGCGGTCGCGATCCGCTCGGCGCTGAGCTACCTGCTGCCCGATCCCGGCCAGCGCCTCCGGTTCGACCGCGAAATCGTCCGGCGGATCGTCCATTTCGGCAAGTGGATCGCGATCACCTCGCTGGTGATGTACGCCGCGACCAATCTCGACCGGCTGTATCTCGGCCGGGTCGCGCCGCTCGCGCTGCTCGGCATCTACGGCATCGCGCGCGCGATCGCCGAGCTGCCGACCACGCTCGCGCGGCGGATGAGCTATCAGATCATCTTCCCCGCACTCGCCAGCGTCTCCGAAGGCGACCGGGCGGGGCAGATGGCGGCGATCGCCGGCTCGCGCGCGGTGTTCACGCTCGGCGTCTGCGCGGCACTGGCACTGGCGGCATCGGTAGCGGACGGCCTGATCCTGGTAATCTACGACCCGCGCTACCAGGCGGCAAGCTGGATGCTGTCGGTGCTGCTCGGCGGTGCGGTATTCGCGGTATTGTCCAACCTCAACGAGGCGTTGCTGCTCAGCGCGGGGCGGCCCTTTTATGCGAGCGTCGCGAACATGATGCGGCTGGCGACGCTCGCCATATTGCTGCCGACCGGCCACCGGTTGGCGGGCTTTCCCGGCGCGGTCGTCGCGGTCGCGGTCACCGAGCTGCTGCAATATGGCTATATCGCGGTCGGCCTGCACCGCGTGCGGATGAGCTTCTGGCGGCAGGACGCGCTCGCGATCGGGGTGGCCTGCGCGGTATTCGCGGTGATGCTGGCGGCACGTTGGCAACTCGGGCTCGGCACGCCGCTGGCGGGCCTTGGGAGGATCGGATGACCCGGCTGCTGATCGTCCATTATGCCGGCGACTACCGGGAGGCCGATCGCCTGCGCCGCGCCACCGGTGGCGAGACCTATTACGGCCACGGCTATGTCCTCGACCAGCTCGCCGCGTGGCAGGCGCAGTACGAGGCGGTCGGGTTCCTGTGCTCGCTCGCGCCCTCCTATTGGGAGACGCTCGACAGCGGCGTGACGGTGATCGGCGCGGATACCAACCCGGACCAGGATCCCGCACCGGTGCTGGCGTTGATCGAGCGGTTCGCGCCGACCCACCTGATCGTGTTCGGGCCGATGCTGCATTTGATCCGCTGGGGGATCGAGCACGACGTCCGGCTGGGCGTGATCATGGCGGATTCGTTCGCCAATCTCTATTATCGCTGGGTCAGGTTCCGGCGGCTGCCGAAGCTGCTCAACGATCCCCGCGTGACGCTGGTCGCCAATCACGGTGCCAACGCCGCGAGGGCGCTGGTCGGGATCGGTTTGCGTGCGGACAAGGTGCTGGCGTGGGACTTCCCGCACGATCGCACGCCCGAGACTCAGGCCAGCAAAGTACATGCGTCGGGACCGCCCTTCACGCTGCTGTTCGTCGGCTCGATCAGCGCCAAGAAGGGCGTCGGCGACCTGGTCCGCGCGGTGGCGTTGCTGAAGGACCGGCTCG
>Ga0265797_10009043_pt1 | contig 13088 bp, 7 predicted proteins | sample P2T30metagenome_FD_192433 | JGI IMG/M metagenome (GOLD analysis project Ga0265797, IMG submission 192433) | Plant litter microbial communities from East Loma Ridge, Irvine, California - P2 T30 | ecosystem: Environmental > Terrestrial > Plant litter > Unclassified | place: USA: California... | reverse complement strand
CGATGACCTTGACGGCCGACCGTCGCCCGCTCCGGCGGAGGGCGTCGAGCGAGGCGAGCGCCTTCTCGGCCGCGTCGGACACGAAGACGTAGTCGCGCAGCGTGTCGAGGGGGACGAAGATCGACACGGGGCGGCGTTCCAGCGCGCCGAGGCAGAGGTGCGAGACGAGCCCCTGCTGCTTGCCGAGGTCCTGCCCCGGGCCGTAGAGGTTGGCGAAGCGCCCGACCAGGGACGAGACGCCGTCAGTGCCGTCCAGCAGGCCCAGCACGGCCTCGAGCCGCAGCTTCGTGGCCCCGTACTCGGACAGCGCGCCCACCGCCGAGTCCTCGTCGTAGGGCGCCTCGTCCGCCGACCCGGCGTACACGCCCCCTGCCGAGGAGGCGAGGAACACGCTGCCGGGGGACGCCGGCGAGCGGGCAGCCAACGCGCGCACGAAGCTCTCGAACTGCGCCACCTCCCTGTCGGCGGCCTGACGGGTCATGCCGTTGACTCCCGCCCCGGCGCACCAGAGGAGCTGCCACGGGCCGTCGTGCCCGGCCAGCAGCTCGGCGGCCTCGCCCAGCGCCGTCGCCGCGGCGTCGTCGTCGTCCCACGGCACGGACGGAGCGGCGAGGAGCGCGAGGTCGCGGGCCTCGTGCACGGCCCGGACGACCGCACGGCCCAGCAGTCCCCGAGACCCGACGACGACCGTGGCGACGGCCGGGGACAGGCCGTCGCGGACGGGGTCAGTCACCAGCGGCGTCGGGGGCGGCCTGACGGGGACGCCCGAGAGGTCCCGACTCGAGGTCGGACAGGATCACGTACGCCGGCCTGCCCATCGCCGTGTTCACGGCGACACCGACGTACTCGGCGATGATGCCGAGGGAGAAGAGCACGGCGCCGCTGGCGACCAGCAGCACGATCATCAGCGACGCCCACCCGGGCTCCACGATCAGGTCGAAGAGGCGGGCGACGAGCACGAAGACGGCGAAGACCGCCCCCAGGGCGGCGAGGGAGGCTCCCACGACGCTGACCAGGCGCAGGCCCTTGGTGCCGGAGGTGAGGAACATCCGCCAGAAGTGCGACAGCAGCTTGCGGGGCGAGTAGCCGGAGCGACGCCCGCCCTCCTCGCGCAGCACGACGTCGCACTGCGCGACCCGGGCGGTGATCCAGCCCAACGCCACGTCGAGGTAGACGCCGGTGCCCGCGTAGGCGGAGACGGCGCGGGCGACCTCGCCGAGCATGAAGCGGTAGCTCTGGTAGATGGTGACGTTGGGGTCGCTCGTGACGGCCGAGATGATCTTCTTCGACGTCCGGGAGGCGAGGTTCCGGGCGACGCCGTGCGGCGCGACGTTCTGGGCTCGTGAGTAGACGAGGGCGGCGTGTTCACGCATGGCCGTATCGAGCATCTGCGGGATGTACGCAGGGTCGTGCTGGCCGTCCTCGTCGAGGGTGACGACCCACTCCCCGCCGGACGACGCCATGCCGGCCAAGGTGGCGGCGTGCTGCCCGAAGTTGCGGCTGAGCCAGACGGGACGCACCTGGGGGTGCCGGGCGGCGAGGCGCCGGATGACCTCGTCCGACCCGTCGGGCCCGTTGTCGAAGACCATGAGCACCTCGGCGACGACGTACTGGTGCCCGTCGGCGGAGACGCGGTCGGCGAACATCGGGGCGATCTCGTCGAGCACGCCCTCGAGGGTGGTGCTGCCCTGGTAGACGGGCACGACCACGGAGATGCGATGCGGGCTCGACGTCGTTCTCTCCCCCGGATTCACAGGAACCGACGGTAGCACAGCAGCCGTCGTCGATCGGTGCTCACGAGGCCTGGAGGATCAGGACGCCCGCGTCACGTGCTCCGGCACCCCAGGGTCGTGTTGTCCGGTCCGGTGGAGTCGATCCCGTACACGCACACGACCGACCCGGGAGGCGCGAGGACCGTCCCGCTGAAGCCGTGCGCCGAGCCCCACCCCGGCCAGACCCGCGCGATGTCCGATCGTTCGTCGCCGGCAGGGATCCTGCTGGCCAGACGGCCCGACACGTAGACGTGGACGCTGGTGGACTGGGCCGTGTCGGGATCCACCGTCCAGCCGCGCACACGGACCTCCTGCCCGACACGGGTCAGCTCGTCGACCGAACCCGCCGGACGCCCGTCGAGCGTCACGGACGCACAGCCGACGAGTGTGTTGGCGCCTCCCCCCACGTTGATGCCGTAGACGCAGATGTCGTGGACGCCCGTCGGCACGGCCCGCGCGGGGAACGACACGTCGAAACCCGTGCCGAGCGGCGCGCCTGGCCGGGACCGCTGGACGTCGGGCCGGGCGCCTCCCGCGGAGGCTGAGCCGAGGAAGGCCCCCGTGGTCCTGTCGTAGGCGTGCACCTGCAGCGGCGCGGACGTGTCGGCGTCCCGGGCCCAGCCGGTCACCTGCACGCCGCCGGGCACCCGTGTGAGACGGTCGAGGCTGCCCTCGGGGTTCGACACGGGCGCCGACGTCATCGTGATGGCCGTCCTGGAGAACGCGAGGGCGGCGGCACCGTCCGGATGACGGAGCACCACCTCGACCCTGTACGAGCCGGGAGTCCTCGTGCCGAGGTCGAACGGGACGCTGTTCGCCCCCTGCACCACCGGCACGTCCCGCGCCACCGTCTCGAACGGCGTGCCGGGCGCACCGCGTCCGACCTTGATCTCCGCGGTGGTGCCCGGCACCCACGCGGCGTCGTGGAACTTCACGTCCGTGCGGCCGACGGCTCGCGGATCCTCACGGAGGTGGAGGTACTTGAGGTGCCACGTGTTGGCTCCCGGGTCCTCGTTGGGGTCGAAGCGCAGGTGATCGATCGTCCTGCCCGACCAGCCGAGACGAGGCTGGCCCGACTGCGGGTCGAGCAGGTCCGCACGCGCGAGGTCGACCTCGACGGGTGCGGCGTTGGCGCCCGAGTACGTGACGAGATCGTCGCTGATCTGGTAGTTGCCGGCCCCGGAGGCCACCCAGATCAGGCGGGCCAGCTTGCCTCCGCCGGGAGCGTCGACCAGGGAGAAGGGCCCGTCGTACGTGAGCGAGTAGGACAGGTGGTGGAACTGGCTCCCGGAGAAGCCGGAGGCAGGGAGGAGCACTTCTGGGTCGTTCTGGACGGGAGGAGCGTTCGTCCCGGTCAGCCCGCGGGAGTCGTGGCCGCCCCATCGCGTGTTCACGAGCTGCACGCCCTGGGCGTTCGCCGAGTCGCGGAAGTCCCACCAGCGGCCGATCCGGGAGGTGGCGAGGTCCAGTCCCTCGGACGGCGCCGGGCTGTCGACGACGGGACGCGGGAGGGGCGCGACCGAGAAGCCGTCCCACGTGCCGGGGGGCCAGGCGCCGTGCGCCGATCCCGGGGCGTAGATGCGCAGCCAGTCGACGCTGACGGCAGTTCGCGACGTGACGGCCGAGGAGGTGACGGGCACGACGCGCAGGGACACGATCTTGCCTGCCCGCCACGGGACGCGACCGCCGATGGTGGAGCTCGCCGTGAGGTCGACGTCGTAGACGACGTCCCCGGGACGGGTCGCGAAGTGGGTGCCGCCCATGCAGGCCGTGGTCTGCTCGCGACAGGTGAACCACACGACGGCGGCGACGCCTCCGCTGGTGGGCTGGTCCATCTTCACCGAGAGTCGCTGGTAGCGGGCCGGGTCGACCGGCGCCGCCGCACCGTCCCTCCCGAAAGCGAGCGAGCCGGCGATGGTGGCGACGGGCGTGAACCAGTCGCCGCCCACGACGTCGAGCCGGAGGCGGCCGTCGCCGACGCGGACGTTCGACGCCCGCGCCTCGTCGGTGTTCTGGTCCTCGATGTTCGAGTAGTCCCAGGGATCGGCGAACGACTCGGAGGCGAAGTCGGGCGCCTCGAGCTCGGTCGCCGCCGCTGCCGCGCTGGTGGAGACACCGGCGACGGTCTGCGCCGGCGCCGGCGCCGGCGCCTCGACCGCGGAGGCCGTGCTCGGAGCCATCAGCGCGGCGACGAGGACGGCGCAGCCGATCCACGCCGCCCTGGTGGTGATCGTGGCGGTCTTCTCGACGTCGGCCATGGGCGCCCGTCCCCTCACGGACGCGTGCCCCTCGGCCGGGTCCTGGTAGTCCGACGGGCCTGACCCCGTCGTACGACGAACTTAGCCCGGCTCGGCGCCCGCTCCATGTCCCAGAACGAGGGTGTCGTCGGTCGCGCTGCTCCTCAGGTCGGCGAGGACGTCGCCGCGCCGCCGGCCCCGGGCCCGGCCACGGTCTCGAGACCGGTTCGCGGTCCAGGGCGCCCCACTGCGAGGACGACGAGCGCGACCAGCGTGATGACCGACCCCACCGTGAACCCCAAGGTGCCTGCCGAGACTCCCAGCGACCCCGAGGTCGCGACGATCACGACGAGGCCGACGACGAAGCCGCCGCTGCTCGTCAGCGCGACAGGACGGGAACGGCCCGCGGCGAGGAGCAGCGCCGCCGGCAGCAGGGCGACGGTGAAGACGAAGACGCCGAGGAGCAGGAAGCGCAGCATGGGCACGGCAGCCTCGGCCTCAGCCGGGTACAGCAAGGGCAGGTACCACGGGGCCAGGAGGGCGGCGAGGCCGAAGACCACGGCCGCCAGGAGGGCGAAGGCGGTGCACGCGACGACCGGTCCACGTGAGCGGAGCGGTGACCGGCCCGTGTCGTGAGCGAACGCGGGGACCACGATCTGGCTCACTGCCTGGCCGAGCATCGACGCGGGCGTCGCGAGCGTGAAGGCGGCGGCGTAGACGCCTGCGTCCTGCCCCGGAGAGTTGACCTGGGCGGCGATCATCGCCAGCTGCAGGAGCCCGTTCGTCGTCAGGCCGGCGAGGACGTTCCACCGCGAGAACGACAGGGCCGCCGACACCGTCGCGGCTGCAGCCGCATCCGCGTCCAGGTCGACGCGACCGCTCGGAGCGGGCTCGACATCGCTCTCGGTCGTCGTCGCGGGGCCGGGGACGGGCGCCCGCCGCGGCCACGACGCCACGGCGAAGACGGCGTACCCGACTGCCATCGGCAGGACCACGAGGGCCGAGAGACCCCCGACGCAGACCGCGACGAGCAACCCCAGCGAGACGAGTGCGGACACCGAGTCCCAGAGCGCCACCCGTGCCGCGCCTCCGTAGCCGAGGCGGGCCCCTCGTGCGTACGCGTAGGCACCGTAGCCCGCGACGAGCGCCGCGGCGGTCGCCGACGTCGCCCACGAGTTGCCGAGCGAGCGGGCTACCGGGACCGCGACGAGGCCGAGCAGGCCACACGACACGAGCAGGGAGACGTCGAGGGCCCTCACCACGGACGTGTCGGAGACTCGGCCGCGCAGGGCGAGGGCCAAGAAACGTGAGGCAGTGTTGCCTGCGGCCGTCGGCCACAGCAGCGCGGCGAAGATGGACAGCGACAGCAACGCCGATGCGTGGCCGAGCTGCTCGGTGCCGAACGCGCGCCCGATCAGCACGGTGTACAGGAGCCGTGACACGCCCTGGACCCCGATGCCTGCCGTCGACAGCAGGGCCGAGGAGGCGAGCCCGCGCAGGTCGCTCACGAGGACGTCAGGGAGGCGATCCAGAGCAGCGTCCCGGCGACTGCGAGGCCCACGCCGAAGGAGCGGCTGCGGGAGAAGAGCACGGCTGCGCAGGCGAGGAACGCAGGCAGCATCGACATGCCGTAGCGCGTCGGCAGCGCGAAGTAGTAGTGCGTGACGACGGACACCCCGAGCACGAGGACCGGGCCGATCACCACCGACGTCACGAGCGCGGCCCACGAGAGCGACTTCTCGATCGAACCCCGGGACGACGTCGCGACGAGCCCGATGACCCCCGCCACGGACACCCACGACACGAGGACGCCGGCGACCCCGATGATCGTCCCGTTGATGCCCCCCGTGGGATCGAGCCCCGAGCCGCTGAGGAACTTCACGCTCTCGGTGGCCAGCCCCTTGAGCGTCAAGGGCATGGCCGTCCCCTGGTCGGCCGACTCGCCCACGGCGATGGCCGAGCGCACCGCGAGCCAGCCTCCCTGGGCGAGCACGGCGGCGACCACGGAGCCGACGGCGGTCACGACCGGTCGGGACACCAGTGCCCGGGCCACACGACGGCCACGTCCGTCAGGGCCGTCCCCTGTCAGGGCCGCACCGACCGCCCACAGCAGCAGCGCGAGGGCGCCGAGGGCGACCGCCGCGATGTTCTGGACCTTGAAGAGCACGCCCACGACGGAGATGACGGCGAAGAGCAGCATCCCGTTGCGACCGCGGGAGATCCGGAGCACGAGGAGCGTGAGGGCCGCCCCCACCGCGAGCGACGGCGCGTCGGTGCTGATGTAGGTCGACGACCAGAACGCTGACGGACTCGCCACGAGGAGTGCGCCCAGCCCGACGGTGACGACATCGGGGACCCTCAACGCCCGGAAGACCCTCCAGAGGAGGACGAGCGCGAGTCCCAGCCACAGTGCCCCGACATAGGAGGCGGCGTCGAGGATGCCCATGCCGGCAGCGACGAGCGGCTGCGCGAGCGCCCACGTCGTGACGAAGTAGAGCGGCGTGTAGATGTCGGCGGAGGTCTTGCCCTCCATCACGAACTCGCTGGACGGAGCTGTGGCGGCTTCCTCGCACGTCGGGCCGGGAGGAGCAACGATGCCCCTGTTCCCCAGGCAGATCAGGTCCTCACGCGCCTCGGGACCGGTCAGGTCCCCCCGGGCCACGACGGGACGCTCCGGGATCTGCATCATGTAGTCCGCGTAGACGTACTCGTCGATGGGCGAGATGGCCTGGTTCTGGGGAACGTGGACGCCGACCGACACGAAGGCCATCAGGACGAGGACGACAGGCGCCCACCACCCCCTCAGGACCGACGCGGCCGACCGGTCACGAGGAGACGAGGTCTTGATCACGGGTCAAGTCTGCCGCACGGGAGTGCCGAGGACGGACCAGGCGAGATGCCGTCGGCCCGCCGTCCTCGTCCACAGCTCACGGGACGGTGACGGTGCGGCAGCCGAGGAGCGGGTTGCTGCCGCCGGCGCTGTCGATCGCGTAGGCGCACACGGTCTGGGCGCCCCGGGCAGCCGGGACGACGGCGTCGAAGCCCCGGGACGCCCCTGCCCCGGGGTTCAGGCGCTCGACGTCCGGCCGCGACGTGCCGGTCGTCAGCACCGAGCCCCGGCTCCCGATGTAGACGTGGACGGCGATCGCGTCACGCGTGTCCCGGTCCCAGGCCCATCCCCGCACCGAGACGCCGCCCGCCACGCCGACGACGGCGTCGAGCGACCCGACGGGCGCCGCGTTGACGACGTCGACGGTCCTGCAGCCCAGGAGGGAGTTGTCTCCCTTCCCGCCGGTGTTGATGCCGTACGCACAGACCGAGTGGGAACCGGGAGCGAGCGCGATCGACGCCGCGAAGCCGTGAGCGCCGCCGTACCCGGGGAAGATGCGCGCCATGTCGGTCCGCTGCTGGTCCGCCACGACCGCGGTGAAGGTGCCGTCGACGTAGAGGTGGACGGGCACGGCTGACGTGGTGTCGCCGTCCAGCGCCCAGCCGCGGGCCGTGATGCCGCTCGACGTGGCGACGACGTCGTCCAGGGCGCCCTGAGGGGCGTCCGTCGGGACGCGGACCGGCTTGCACCCCAGGAGCGTGTTGCCGCCCCGGGCGACGTTGATGCCGTAGGCGCAGACGCTCTGTTCCCCGGTCGGCGAGGGCACCACGGCGTCGAACCCGTGGAGCGGGCCGTGCGTGGGCCAGGCACGGGCGACGTCGGGCCGGGACACGTTCGCCGTCAGGGCAGTCCCGCGGGCACCGGCGTAGACGTGAGCGGGGATCGCCGACTGCGTCTCGGGGTCGAGCGTCCACCCCTTGACGGCGACCCCGCCGGGCACGGCGACGGCCGAGTCGAAGGAGCCGGCCGGCGAGGCGGAGGCGACGTTCAGGCGCTCGCACCGGAGACCCGCGATCTTCTCGCCGGGCCCCACGGCGTAGACGCAGACGTCGGCCGCGCCCGGGGCGGCCGCGATCGTGTAGTCGAAGCCGTGCTTGTCGCCCTTGCCGGGGAACGCGCGGGCGACGTCGGGTCGACTCTGGTCGGCGTTCAGGGGGGTGCCCACGGAGCCGACGTACACGCGGACCTGGATCGAGTCGCTGGTCCGGGGGTCGAGGGCCCAGCCGCGGACCCGGACGGACTCGATGCCCGCCGTCAGCTCGTCCACCGCGCCGACCGGGCGGACGTCGCCCGTCGGCGATCCGAACCAGTTGTTGAAGTAGACCCAGAAGTTGCGGTTGCCGTACGCGGAGCAGCCGTCACCCGTGCCGTAGAGGTTGGACAGCGCCGCCTGGTTGGGCGTGTAGGGCGTGTAGTAGTAGAGGTTCGCCGTGGCCTGGTTGTGGATGTAGACGGACTTGGAGCCGCAGGCGGAATTCGGGTTGTACAGGACGTTCCGGTTCGCACCGGGGGCGTACTGGGTGAAGAAGGCGGAGGTGCCTGCGGGGTTCGCGTAGCGCTTGAACTGCCAGGCGGCCCGGTAGATCTGGTTGTAGACGCCCGCGTAGGTGGGGTCGCACACGCCGCCGACGTTGTCGGGGCACGCGTAGCCCATCGCCCGCTCGAGACGCGCAGCAGAGGGCGCCTTCGCGGTGGCCCCGTTGACGAGCGACTGCTCCTTCTGGAGGGTGACAAGGATGACCTGCGGGTTGATGCCGCAGGCCGCTCCGACCTTGGCGACGATGCGGGCGACCGACTCCTGCGCGGCCCCCTCGTAGCGACCGCACATCGCGTCGGCGGCCCGTGTCGTGGTGTCCGTGCGCTTCACGTCGAGGCAGTTGCCGTTGGTGCAGCCGCCGATCTGGCTGGTGAGGAACGACTGGACCTGCGCCTCCGACATCGCGCCCCCGTTGAAGAACACCGCGTCGGAGATGATGTAGCCCGGGTCGAACTCCCCGCCGGAGAGCGCCTTGGCTTCGTCGGGCGTGGAAGCCTGCAGCCCCACGAGGCCCACCGCCACGACGACGACCGCCGTCAGCATGGCCAGGCGTCTCGTGACCGCGTTCTGTCTCTTCATCGCTAGCGCCTCCCTGGGGCGTCGGGATGGAGATCGGTCTGCGGCGTCGCGCAGGCCGGACGCCGCACCGGACGTCGGCTCGGCTGTTGCTCCCCTGAAGCTGTCAAGTTACTGCAGATGCGGACCAGAAGCGAGATCAGCCCCGAGTCTCCATGAGCTGCTCGACGCGACGCCGATCGGCTCGGCTGCGGCCGTCCAGTCGCCGTCGGCGAACCCCCGTCGCGACGAGCCGGGGCAGCTCGCGCGCCAGGCGACGCCAGCCGGCAGCGTCGAGCTGGCCCCGGCCGGGCCAGACGAGGTCGCGAACGGCACGGGCCGCCGTCCTCGCGACGACCCGGAGGACGAACCCGGCCGAGCCGTTCCGGACGACGACGGCGAGCCTGTTCCGCATGCTCTGGTACCTCACGAGCTGCCCGCTGCTCGAGCTGCTGCCCGCGTGGCGGTGGACGACCACGGCGGCCGGGGCGACGACGATGCGCCGCCCGGACAGCCGCAGCCGCCACGAGACGTCGAGGTCCTCGTAGTACATGAAGAGGGACGGGTCGAAGCCGCCGACGTCGTCGAGGGCGTCGCGCCGGACGGCGGCAGCTCCCCCGGAGAAGCCGAAGGGCTCGGGACCGCCCTCGAGATCGTCCAGGTCGTCCACGGGGAGCAGCCAGCCGCGATCGGCGCCGTTCCCGTCGCGGCCCACCCCGATGCCCGCGCTGTTGACCAGGGACGCCCCGAGGGCGTCGGCCCGTCGGGTCCAGCGGACTCCGTCCACGGACGTCAGGACGTCGGGGTCGTTCGCGGCGCCGCCCTCGTCGAAGGTGCCCTCGAGCAGCACCAGGGGGGCGACCGCGGCGACGTCGTCCGGTGCCCGGTCGAGCGCGGCGAGCACCTGCCTGACGAAGTCGGGCGCCGCGACGGCGTCGTTGTTCAGGAGAACGACGACGTCGCCGCCGGACCGGGCGACTCCCCGCTGCACCGCGGCGGCGAAGCCGGTGTTCTCGGCCTCGGGGAGGACGACGACCCCGGGGTGCTCGGCAGCCACCTGCTCCACGAACGCCGGAGCCGCCTCGTTGACCACGAGGACGATCTCGAACGGCGCGGCGTCCTGGACCGCGAGGGAGGCCAGGCAGCGGCGGGTGAGGTCCGGGCGCTTCCAGTCCACGACGACGACAGATGCTTTCACGTCGTCAGTGTCTCAGGTCGAGGGCCGTTCCTGGCCGGTGGTTATAGTTAGTCCGGCCCTCGGGCCCCCGTGCCAGCAGACCCCTTGGAGCGAACGCCTTGACCGTCACCACAGCCGGGACCGTTTCGGTCATCATCATCAACTACCGCGGAACGGACGACACGCTCGAGTGCGTGGCCCGCCTGAACGAGGTGGACTGGCCGGCGTCCCAGCTGCAGATCGTCGTCGTCGAGAACGGGTCCGGCGACGACAGCGAGGCTCGTCTCCGGGCCGCGCTCGGCGGGCAGGACAACGTCACCCTCGTCGTCTCCGACGAGAACCTCGGCTTCACCGGGGGCAGCAACCTCGGCGTCGAGCACGCCACCGGCGACTTCGTCGCTTTCCTCAACAACGACGCCAAGCCCCACCGCGACTGGATCCGCGAGGGTCTCGCGGCCTTCGCGGCCAGCCCCCGGATCGGCGCGGTGGCGAGCAAGGTGCTCGACTGGGACGGCAAGGCCATCGACTTCGTGGAGTCCGGCCTGTCCTGGTTCGGCATGGGCTACAAGAACCACACGAACGAGCAGGACGACGGCCGCTTCGACGAGCAGCGCGACCTCCTCTTCGGGACGGGCTCGGCGCTCTTCGTCCGCCGGGCCCTCTTCCTCGACATCGGCGGCTTCGACGAGGACATGTTCATGTTCTACGACGACGTCGACCTGGGCTGGCGCCTCAACCTCTTCGGCTACCGCGTGCGCTTCGCGCCCGACTCGATCGTCTACCACAAGCACCACGGCTCGATGAAGAGCTTCGGTGAGCACCGCGAGATGTACCTCCTCGAGCGCAACGCCCTGCACATGCTGTACAAGAACCTCTCGGACGACAGCCTCGGCACCATCCTCCCCGCCGCCTTCGCCCTGCTCGCGCGTCGGGCCGTCGCCAAGGGCAAGCTCGACTCGGAGTCGTTCGACCTCCGCCGGTTCGACGGCGCCGCCGACGAGTTCGACGAGACGACGCCCGTCCACAAGGACACCGTGGCGGGGCTCTTCGCTCTCGACCAGTTCGTCGCCGATCTCCCGAAGCTCAAGAAGCGTCGGGACGAGATCCAGTCGCGTCGCGTCAAGACCGACAAAGAGGTCTTCCGCCTCTTCGGCAACATCTTCCACCCGCTGTTCGGCGACGACTACTTCCTGGACGGCTTCACCAAGATCCAGGACGCGTTCGGCGTCAACCGCCCCATGATGCGCAAGCGCGTCCTCATCATCACGGGCGACGCACTCGGCGAGAAGATGGCCGGTCCCGGCATGCGCGCCTGGAAGATCGCGGAGGCGCTGAGCGAGCACAACGACGTCCGTCTCGTCACCTGGAACGTCGCGAATCGCAGCTCCGACCGCTTCGAGGTCGAGCGGGTCCGCCTGCAGGACGAGCGCGGCATGAAGGTCCACGAAGAGTGGGCCGACGTCATCTTCTTCCAGGGCTTCGCCCTGCGGCACTTCCTGACCCTGCAGCGCTCGAACAAGGTCATGGTCGTCGACCTCTACGACCCCATGCACCTCGAGCAGCTCGAGCAGGGCCGCGAGATGGGCGACGCCGCCTGGCGCAACCAGGTCCTCGTCACGACCGAGGTCGTCAACGAGCAGCTGCAGCGCGGCGACTACTTCCTCTGCGCCTCCGAGCGGCAGCGGCTCTTCTGGATGGGCCAGCTCGCAGCGGTGGGACGCATCAACCCCGACACCTACGCGGCCGACGAGAACCTCCGGGACCTGATCTCGATCGCTCCCTTCGGGATGGACAGCACCCCGCCCCAGCACACCCGCAAGGCCATCCGCGGCGTGGTCCCCGGCATCGGGGACGACGACAAGGTCGTCATCTGGGGAGGCGGCATCTACAACTGGTTCGACACGCCCACGCTCGTCCGGGCGATCGGCCTCCTCGCCGAGCGCCGGCCGAACGTCCGGCTGTTCTTCCTCGGCGTCGCTCACCCCAACCCCGACGTGCCCGAGATGGCGATCGTCGCGAAGACGCGCGAGATCTCGGAGCAGCTCGGCCTCACGGGCAAGAACGTGTTCTTCAACGAGAACTGGGTCGCCCTCGACGATCGTCAGAACTACCTCCTCGAGGCGGACGCCGGCGTGAGCACGCACTTCGACCACATCGAGACGACGTTCTCGTTCAGGACGCGCATCCTCGACTACATGTGGGCGAACCTCCCCATCGTCACGACCAGGGGCGACAGCTTCGGCGACCTCGTCGCGGCCGAGGGGCTCGGCGTCGCCGTCACCGAGCGTGACGTCGAGGGGCTGGCCGACGCCCTCGAGCAGATGCTCTTCGACGAGGCCGCGATCGCCGAGGCGAAGCAGAACGTGGCCCGGGTCGCTCAGGACTTCACGTGGGAGAAGGCCCTGGAGCCCCTCGTGGCGTTCTGCCACGACCCGCACGTGGCACCGGACCGTGCCGACTCGGCTGCCGAGTCCCAGCGCCTGGGAGGCGGCTCCGTCGTCGTCCCGGCCATCGGCAAGTCGCGGGAACAGCGCTTCAACGAGATCGCCAACAGCCGCCACGGCATCCGGCGCGACGTCATGCTGGCCCGCCACTACCTCACGGCCGGTGGGGTCGGCGAGCTGCGGGGCAAGGTCGAGAACCGAGTCCGGACGATGCGGGACAGCAAGAACGGCCGCTGATCCCCGACCTCGCGTCCGCCCAGCGGGCGCGAGGTATAGTTCCCTGTTTCCCGATCGAACGAGGTACACATGAGCACGACCGTCAGCGAGAGGTTCGCGCGACTGCGCGACGAGCCGATGGTCCCCGCGGGTCGCCCCGCGGGCGGCACCTTCGGATCCGTCCGAGAGGTCTTCGCCCAGCGACAGCTGCTCGACCTCCTCATCCGACGAGACCTGAAGTCCCGCTACAAGGACTCCGC
>Ga0265797_10009042_pt1 | contig 13088 bp, 7 predicted proteins | sample P2T30metagenome_FD_192433 | JGI IMG/M metagenome (GOLD analysis project Ga0265797, IMG submission 192433) | Plant litter microbial communities from East Loma Ridge, Irvine, California - P2 T30 | ecosystem: Environmental > Terrestrial > Plant litter > Unclassified | place: USA: California... | reverse complement strand
TCTTTTCGACCAAGACTTCCCGCTTCCGCGACAACGCTCACACATGTGCACACCCACACATAGATAGTGATGGTTCTATACATCCCAACTTACTCACCGCTCAAAGTTGAACCTTACACTTACACTTACACTGTGCTTATGTCAACATGTTCGCGCAAGAACAAGCCCCGCACTACTCCATCTACCCCAACGTCTTCGTCATCGATCGGCAGTCCTGCATAGGCAGCCTACCGAACTCCGTCTGATGACACCCTCCCGTGGCGTAGCGAACAAGCGCAAGCGGCTCCGGATGTTGAATGCGAAATGCTTGGGTGGGGACATGTTTTTCGCCGGACCGTTGTTGGATGGATGCGTGTGTGACATGTGTGGCGAGGCGCTGCTTTTGCGATTGGGGCTATGCTATGCCATGCTTGACGGTGGCGATATAATGCGTAAATCGGCCCGCAATGTACACAAAGGTGTATACACCTGATCGGTCGATAAAGACGATCGGTAGGGCTGCAATCAGTAAAAGTTTTGTTGAGTAACCTCAAATGTGTGGTGGAGTTTGAAGCGAATTACGAGCAAGAGAAAATATATGATGTCAACGTAGAGCATTTGCTCATCAGCGATGATCGTGCCTGCGATCAACATGTTGACGATCTCCCTTAGGCATCGTCCCGAGGTCGTCTATCGCTTACTCTTGTATAGCACCGTCTGATATCAGCTGATTGTTGGGCTGTATGATTCTATGTATCCGGCACTCTCCATGGGCAGCAGCTCCTCCAAGGCTAGACTATGCAACGACTGGATTTTGTAACGAAAGAACATGGATATAGGTAGGAAGACGGAACGCGACGTGTTGGGTACTTTGTGAGCTCCCAGCTTCCACTTGAAGGCACGATTGTCAGTGTTGCATCCGTGTAGCGATGATCCGGAGCTTCTTGATCCCGAACGGTAACCTAGCTCCCTCATGTAGGCGGCACAGTAGAGCAAACGGTACATGTTGCCCCGGAGTATTTTGGGTGGCATAATTAGGGCGCCTGTTGCAAGATGCATCAATGCTGCATCTGCCGAAAGGACTAGCGATGTAGAAGCGCGCGGTGTAAAAGACAGTTAGGAGACCGGAAATCCGTACACGACGTAAGCAACTGATGTAGCACTTCGGCAGCTAGATCTTGAGTTGTTCATGGGTCATCGTGGTACTTGTTGATCAACGGAGAAAATGTATCCTTCGCGTAAATGGTCCAAACCACCAGTATGACTGTGTGCAGCACCTGCATGTCCCCATTAAATTTGACCGTATGATGGGTGGGTAACTATGAGGGCAAATAGTGCCACTTGGTGTGCATACATGCGACCCGCCTGCGGCTGACAACTCAGTGTTGGGCAGTTAGGCAGCCAGTATTGGAGAGCGAGAACGATCGGAAAAAGCGGAAGCAAAGAAAAGTTGATGAAACACAGTCCGGAAGTTAAGCCACCTGGTTTTGTCGTGCAGGCTGTCCTTGGGCGGTCTGTTTGGAGCAATTCCAGGACATCCTAGACTGTGGATTGCTGTTAATGCTGGTCGAGGAGGGGTAGTGTTGCGGGCGCTGATGAAGCGCCTACTAGCCGCATCGCCGTGAGAATATCGGTATGTCAAAGAAGGAGCAAGCCGGGCTGGCATGGTCATCAGACAGGTGGGAATGCGGCAAGTCGGGCAATAAGCGACTTGCGTATACTTTACGCAGCGATCAGATCTTTGTCGTGGGCGCCCAAAAATAGGCGTTCAATTTACTGAGGGCCCGCAAATCAGGACCATGCAAGTGTGACCGCTTCTGCGCATAATCGCAGGCGAATAAAGAAGGTACTTCGGGTCGTCGCTCAGTGGTGGAAGCGGCCTTTTGAGATCGCCGCGTAAGCACAATTTAGCCTAGAGCATGTCCAGAGTGAAAAGATAGGCGATTCGCCGATCTGGTGAGGTGGAAAAATTCATGGCGCATGCATGGCATCCGTGGACCCGTTTGCACCGTCATACACCTGACGAGGAACTACTTGCATAGGAGCTTCCGTAAGCGAGTCTCAGTTGTCAACTCAAGGATTGTCACCTTCACGCAAAGGACCGCCCTTGTCAGCTGTGATGCGCGCAGTAGCACCGAACTTGGGATCGCATTTGACACATCGCCTGATGTAACGGCGGCCGGATGCATGACTGGCGGACACCAAGCTATGTGCTACAAACGAATAGCGACTGCTGTATAGGGTTCCGACTAGGGGTGTGCTGCTGGAATATTAAAGCGGAGTACGATTTCCGTATTGGTGCGTAGTATTACAAGACTCAGATCGGTGGTGGTAACTGTAAAAGGTAAGCATGATGCTTGGAGTGGCCCGACCTCGGATACTCAAATGTGGCAGAGTGCTGATCGAGAAACTTTGCTCTATATTAGTTGCGATACCGACACAAGTTGCAGCAGCAAGCGCCTCAATACCACCCTGATTCATGATGATGGCCGGATCCACGGCTCCTTCTGGTGCATTGTCGCTGCATTGAAGGATCAGAGCTATTGGCCTCGAGGCGGATGCAAGCAGAGACTGGACCTAAAGAGGTGCGACAAGCAGAAGGGTCACGGCGAAGCGGCAGAAGGAAAACAAACGCTCGTACTGCGCGTGAAACCGAGTCACCGCCGGGCCCTGGTAAAGTGGAGATGATTTTGCGGAGATGCAGGCTGGCTTCAGCTGCTGCGTCGTAAGACATTTAGCATGGGATCGCCCGACAGGTAAGTTTCATCAGTTGCAGCGCTCGGGTGAAGCGAAGGTACAGACGTGTACATGATACCCACGGTTGGTCGTGCTCGTGCGGCCGTCTTAGCTAGGTAAAAGTGATGTGGAAGCTCGCCCGCACCGTCATGGCTTGTCCATGTTGATGTACCTGCAACTTGCACATACAAGCGAGTAGGCGGCGGTGGTGTTGGCATAGTGGCGGTCTGACTGGACAGACCCGTACCCCGGCCACCAGCGCATATCGTATATGTGGAATGCCATCTTGCCCCATGGTTGTGAGCCTTTAGCTATTTTCAGTGGGGCATCGGTGTCCGGTTCTCTAGACGTGCGTCACACGCACATGTCGAGATGAGATGCGGTAGGAGGTCGTACCGCTGGTGCCTGTTTGAGTTGTGCAGTAGGACTATGAGCCGGCAAATAGTCAAGGTTGCGTCCAGCACAACTTGCAGCAGCAAGGAGGCTCACCGACGAGCTAGTGTGGCTGCTGATCGAAGCACCCAGGAGGCTTCAACGGAGCACGGCGATTGGACAGGGAGTTGTCGACGTTGAGCAAGTGGGCTCTCGAGCCGCCTAGTGAGGCTAATGCTCGCACCAAGGGTAAGGATAAAGTGCCGCCGCGCCCGCAAGAGAGAATTTCACGTTCGCATGGGCCGACAAGGAGTCTAGAACACGCATCACAAAGACAAGCCAACACCTTGCTAAGGATCGTCGTCATCCACAAGTAATGCAGCTACCGAGCCCACGAATTCTTCCTCATGCAACTTGTCCACAGCGTGCTTCACCTGACGCTTGGTTAGGGCTGCGTGACCGAGAATTAACACGTAGCCGATTCAAATCTAATGAGTGGTCTTCTGAAAGGCCCAGGACGATGGCAGTGCGATAGACATTCTTGAGAAAGGCAATCTCGTGTCAAGATTATCATGTTATCGACAGGGTAGGGCGAGCCATAAAAGACTTTCTGGGTGGCTCGCTCGCATAGTGTAGGCGATGCCGCTCATACCGCAATTTTTGTTCTGTCAACAGTCTTTGAGACGATGCAGCGCCACGTTTGAGACCCACTCGACTCGTGGGCCACCCGCTGATACGTCATTAAAGGGCTTTTCTTCCCGTGTTGCAGATTGCCGGACTGGGGCTGTCAGAGATGGGCAGCGCTTGGCCTTGACACACTTTGAAGAGTCTAGTACCCGTGCCGCGTCAATTCAAGCGATTTCGCCAGAATAATGCCGGAGAAAGCCTTCTTGAAACTACAGCGTTCACAATCTCGATTGATGAGACCAGTAACGCGCAGCACGGCTAGTAGGCACGGGTTTCCAGATGGTGTAATGTCTGCCGACGCTGTTGTGCCCAGTGCTGCTGCGTGACCTATCACCTCCCACGGATGAGCTCAAGACAAGACCATGGGAAAATGCGGGTCAGCATTCAGCACCTCGATTCGACGGTTCGCAGATTGTGTGAACACGATCAAGCGACGCTGTGCAGAACAGGTTCCGGTGACAGCTCGGTGCTTACTTTTCCTGTTAACGTATCCGTCTCGTGATGCACAAGTGGCACAGCTACGCCGTAATTTTTCGAGGATCAAAATGACCGAGGCCGTGTGCTGCAGAGTCATACTGGCTGGGTGTGATACGCGGGATGTGCTGAATTACGGGACACGGTGCATTGATTCGTTCCCTGTGGCTCGCGCTAGTTGCAATATCGTTCACTGACGCTCACATTCGGTGCACTTTGCTGATGACGGACCTGTGATATTAGTTACTTCTTCTTTGGCACAATAAAGATCCTGCGTGCTGGCGCCTGCACGAGTGTTGCCATGAAAAGCCGCTTCGTGATTGGGTTTCATGTGGTAAAAATGTATGCCATATTTTTAATGTCACTTGGCTGCAGCCAAGTAAACGTTGACGATGCATTTTTGCGTGCATCCATGAATGACACCCCATGCAAGGACCCAAGTGCAGCTTTCATATGCTCTTTTTGGCGACAAGATGCAAGCCCCCTGACATGATCCTGTTCGTTTGAACCGCCAAAAACATCCTTGCGCCGCGTTGGACCGCTGTCGATCATTCAGGCGGGACGAGGCCAGGGTTGGTCTCTCGGCGCTTCGGCTGCATCTCATCAGCCACGCGGGGATTTTCTCATTTCTGGTTGTCGAACGGCATTACCACTTTGGGCCTGGTCACCGTGGGGTCGCTCAGGGAGGTGTGAAGGCCTTGTCGTTGGAATGGATCATATCAACCCGCTTGTCATCTTGGTTGAGACAGCCGTGCTGCCAATAACGGTAGATGGTAGCGGCAGACTTCTTGAGATGGATCCTCACCACGCAAGCTCGCTGCTTTGTCACCGCGGCGCAGCCAGACTTTGTGCTTCGTATTAGTTGCAGCCAGCATTTATCGTAATGAACGGATCCACTCCACCCACCGCGACGTTGAACGAAGTACCGGCGTCCTATAATAGGTTTTAACCTAGTGTATAGGCAGACTATTTGCAGTGCTAGACGATCTCGCAAGGAGAATGACATGCCACCATGTGAACGCGCGTATCGCCATGTCGGCCGCACTGTGCCCGGTGGTCAAGACTGCCGGGCGTGATGCAGCGGTTCAGTGTTGACTTGGGTCACAGCGTCTGTGTTTGGATCAACCAGCCGGTCACTCGGTTGTCCAAGCCCGATGTTCGACGTTGGCAGCGTGCACATGGTTTCAAGGCGTGCCTAGGTGGAGCCCGGCGCTGGCCAAAGGTTAAAGTGCTTTTCCTCGGCGCTGCCTAAGTCCAACAAGGGTGTCAGACTCGACACAACCACAAGTACGGGGGGTGGGCGTACTTTAGGCGTAACCCGTCGTGGCGGCACATGTACCCACGCCGGGGGGTCGACCGATGGACAGGCGGCTTCTTGCGTCCGGTGTGCTCATACTGCTCAGGCGTTTGCAGCGTAGTCAGTATGCAAGGCTGATGACATGCCTGTGCTAGGCGAGGGCTCTACGCTGATTGCTCCAATCTCCGCGAGTGGCCCGCCGTTGGCTGTGTGACCTCAGCCAGTGATGCATGTGTCTGATACTGCATCGGTGCACCCATCTGCAAAGTCCCATGTCATCGACTCGCCCGTCCCCGTTGCAGGCGGCAGGGGTTGACTAGCTGCATGTCGATTTCTGGAAGACGCTCGGCTAGGAGGAGGCCAATGAAGGCATCGGAGCAGCGCCCACCCCAGATCGCGCTTGGATACCGTGGGCCAGCAGTGTGGTTTGCCGGCTGCACGCGCGACCAAGCAGGAGGTGCTGGGAGCGGGTATAGTGGACCGATTCACTCTCGCGGGTGGCAGTGATTGGCTGCGCCCACTAGCGTGTCGACTGCTGTGAAGGAGAAGTAGCGCAGCAGGACCCAACCTCGCTTTCCAACCCTTTCCGAAACTACTGCGCCAACCAAAGTTTGAAGCCCCATCCGCCCCTGATCTCGCGATGCTGCTGGCGCCGACACGGATCTCTGCTTGATATGCACCATGAACATGCATGCCTCCCACACCAACGCCCATGTCGCCCTGGAGTATCGCCGGTCCTCTTCCACTAATCATGCTACCCTCAGACGCGGCTAAAACATGACGCTGCCGAGTGCGAGCGTCCTTCAGGCTCCGTACGTACAACAACCCTAGGGCTAGTTGACCGCCTTGAGGGCCACCGCCCCATGCACACGACACTCAACCCCGGTGCGGAGCCCAGCTGAGTCGCACTGCACGTCTGTACAGGGCCTAGTCGCACTACCGCATTCTGCCATCATCGTGGCGGGCGTTGTGGTTCCCTTGTCTGCTCTCCATGAGCCGGCCGTCGTCTAGCTGCACGGATGCTCCGTTGCGCGTTGCGCCATGATACATGGTACGCCTCCCTCGTCTGCCTTCCCTGTCTTGTGATTTGGTCATTCCAAGCGTTCCTTTTCGCTTTCTGCACTATGCCTTTCGTTGATCGTTCCAGCCGTGCCACTGGCCCTAGTCGTCACAGCGCTCCCTCACCGAGCCATCCCTTGGTGGCTCCGTGTAGTCAATACACTCCCGTTCCTTGTCTGCATCTATTCCACTATTAGCTGTTCTTGAGTTTCGCTAGCCTAGCCCTGGCATGCCTTGTACCATGACTCTTGCCGCGAGGTTACGCTACCTCAATTTCCCCATCCACCCTTCCTGATGTGTCTATATCTCTTGGCAGTCCATATACCTATGCAGATGCCCCCAAGCCAGTCACGCTTCCAAGTCAGACAAGAGTGATTGCACCCGACACAACCGCCTACTAGCACACACATATACAAACCACTCGAGACATCTCCCCTTCGACTGTGTATGATCACTGCCCTCCCACCATACCACCTCGCCAACATGTCCGGCCACATGCAAACCTCACAGCTTCACCGACGTACCTCTCGCAGCTCTGGAAGCCAAGCACCATGCAGATCATCACGCGTTGAGAAGACAAAAAGCCACCACAACAGTCCAAAAGCCATGGAGAGGAGGAAGACTACGACGGAGACCAAGCTTTATGCTACTCTAGACGACCACTACAGGATGATGTTTGGCGTGTCACAGGAGGAGGAGGAAGAGCGGCCACAACAGAACAGACCAGTTAGCTGGCACCCGTCGTCGTCACATTTCCAGGCTTCACAGCAAACGAATTACTTCGAACCTATGCCCCATCAGCAATGGTCACAACATTATTCCCCATCAGACCGTGACTCTCACCACGGTTCTGATTTCTACTCCCTGTCTACACGCAACTCCATGTTCGAGCCTATGACTGGTGCTTCGACTTATGCCAACACCCAGTCAGAATGTGGATGGTCCCAACACACACCCGGCTACGTTCATTCTTCGCTCAACACTCCTTCTACCGAAGCTTTGCCCTGGTATCTGCAGCAATGGGCCCAAAAGAACCAAGCACAGGCATCTTCCAACTTCCTGCCTATTCAACATCCTGCTCAGCAAGATCAAGATATGGAAGACGACGATGGTGAGAAGCTTGTTGCATTGGGCCTGTACGACGCACCTGAGCCATCACTGAGTTGGGGCTCTCTCACTGAAGGAACAGGAAAAGGTCTCAAGCTTGAGGAGACTTGGCAACCACCGGAGGAAGAGGAGGGCGAAGAGGAGGATGATGACGCCAGCTCAGAGGCCAGTGTCGAAGAGCCATCTCCACCTTTGCCGGCAGTGCAGCAGAGCCAGCACCTTCCTGTCCACGTCAAGGCTCAAACACCTGGCAACATGGAGGGACAGAGCTTCTTCTTTGACGAGGACGAGTCGGTTACCAAGGAATGGTGGTTTCAACAGATGAAGCAGCCCACCATGCCGGTGCGGGACGCCGGGCTGGGATATGGATGGCTATGAGCCGGATCTTTGTTTCAAACGTGCGACTACGATACAGGAGCACCAGCATATTTTTTGAGGCGAATTCTTTTAGCACAGCGAGGCGTTTTGCATGGTTCCGCTTGGAACCGGAAAAGACTTTAGAGATACCCAGCCTTTAGTGGCAGTAGAGTGAGGCTTTGCATCGCTCACTATGAGGTCAGATGAACATGATGTAGTCAGATAGTAGCATCAACCAGATCAACCACATTACATCAAACTTCGATTCCTTACCCTACTGTGCCGACTTTGATTACCTTGGCTCCATGAGTCATCGAATGGTACATAGGCCTGGGCAGCATCCGAGGTCCACCATCGACGAGAAGGGAAGGTGCTTCCTGCTTCAAGCTGCCCCAGTATTCGCATTTCGCCGTGACAACGTCAATCCTCGACCTCCACAGCCCACAAGCTTCTTCAACGCTTCTAGCCTTCTCGTATAACCATGGTCCCAACGTACATTTGTCTCGGCGCAAGCCGCCATGTACCAGCCCTTAGTGTACCGAACCCACGTACTCTGCAGTGTGTAAGGCGGCCAGTACAAGACACAGCAAATCACACGTCGGCGACATGCCGCCGTCCTCCGGGCCCGTCCTTTAGGTCCTAGTGTGATGCAGATCGGTCAACGCGCAATTGTGTCACATCGCCCGGTAAAGGACCGAAGACTGTAAAATAATTCAGCAGCCTCACGAAGTGGCATGATGGTGCAAAACACGCACCCACCACGTCAAAGCGAAGCGACGCTGACACTCTGCGGTCCGACCGATCTTTAAGCCGTCACCCGGAGCGAGCCACGCAGCCCTGTGCGGCAGGTTGTGGAAGCTGCAGAATCGTCCTCCACCTCGCTCAGCACCGCTCAACATCGGCCAGACCCGCTTCAGTTGCCCTGACCGAACATCAGAGCACATTCACCCGCTAGGGCCGAAGTTTACCAGCTAACCGAATTGTTGGCTGCCACGCTCATGTTTCCATCCCGTCAAGGCTCTCACCGGAGACTAAGCAAGTAGCGCGGATTAAGATTTCAGACGAGAAAGGTTCCAGAAGATGGGGTTGCGAGATTGAGTTCTCAGCCTTGAAAAGAAAAAGGACTTCCATGGTTTTGCCGGGTGGTCCTTGCGTCATTGGCTCGATTCGAAAAGTGGTGGTCAAACTCGTAGCGCTTATCGATATGCACACCTGGAAGACTGAGCAAATTTCCTTTTAGTGATGGCCAACACGCGTTCACGTGCCTCCATCTGCAACGTATCGGCTAGCCAATCGCAGACTTTGAAGCTGTCGACTGCACAAACGCGTCCAGCTGCGCGACTACTCGAGTGCTAAATATGGAACCGCATACACGATTTGCTGTCACGGCGTGGCGCGATAGTCAGGAGCTGCTTCAGCTGCGCCAGGACCTGTACAGTCCAGAAACTAGTAGGAAAGAGAAAGCAGTTAACAAGGTAAGCTAAGATGGAATCACACGACCTACAGGGAGTACTTTTTCTGAGGTCCACAGCCACAGTGTGCTGATGAGAGGTAGGTGTTTGCTTGGCGACTACGGAAACCTGATGGATTGCCACTGCTGCTAGACTCGACAGCAGACATTGTGGATGTAGTGCTTCAAGATGCACGGGGCGGTTTGCAACACAACGCACTGCGGCTGCTGTATGCTACTGCGATATCAAGGTAGGTTTGTCGAATGTTGTGATCTAAAGAACATCCCACTCCCCAACTGTCTCTCTGTCCTGGATATGGGCGTGTTCAATGTGTCTCTAGATTCTGCATGTATTCTGTTCTTCTCTCCAATTCGTCCGATTTTCGAATCATCTCTTCTCTCTACGTTTTTGTCAAGTCCATGTCAATCCCATTATCACTTCTGTCTTATGAAGCACTGTTCACACCTTCTTTCTAACTCCCAATAGGTTCGTAACCGGCATAGCAGATACGCAAATCGACTTGACCCGCGACCGCCCCTCATGGTTTCCCCCAGGGAAATCCCTTCAACTCCCCATTACCCTCCTGGAAACCCGCCACCGCATCGTCCACCGGCACCTCCCTTCCCTCGCAGAGCTAAAGCGGGCTGCTACCGAGTCGCTCGAGTGGCTCTGGGAGTGGTACTGGATCCAACTGGACCATGCATTCAAGACCGGCAGTGCACTCGTCGCGGCAGAAGAAGATGAAGAACTCGGTGTCCAGAGCAGGGAAGCGGTGCGAGAGAAACTCCAGAGTATCCTCAAAGCATATGTCAAAGAGCGGAAAAGTGAGATCAAGAATAGGAAGAAAGACGACACCAAAGCTGCCGAAACAGCTCTGTCCACATACAATCTTCGTTTTGCTCCTAATGCTACGACGACACCTTCTTCGCACACGCAACGCGCGCTACTAGAGCTACTAGTGCAAGGAAAGATGATATTACCCACGGATAAAAAGTTGGGCAGTACCATGTCTGGCGCATTTATCATCTGGACACCTTTGTTACGCGCTTTCTGCAACAGCGTCTTGAACTTTGCGGGACTGGCTGCGCATCTTACAGGTTTCATGAATGCTCCGTCAAGAGAAATGGTGCACCCGGAGATGGATCCTGTTCGGGAGGGTCTGCATGAATGGGCACTACATCTCCTCACGTCAAAGGACTGGGCAGCCTTGAGACAAACCGCGAAGAATGATGTTGTGGCACTGACTCTTAGTCACTGTTTCTCGGATCCTACATTTTGGAATTTGAAACTGGCTGACAAGTTACTGGAGGAGGGAAGTGTATCGAATGAGAAATCATGGCGAGCAGTGCTTGATGCTGCTAGGGCGGATGGAACTGGTGAGAAGATGGATGTCGATGTTCAAGTCGAGAGCATTGAGCGGGCCTTACCGGTTAGAGAAAATGAAGGCAAAGAGGATGTGGTCAAGAAGAAGGTCAAGGGGCCAACCAAGATGCTGGGCATGTGGAAACCCAAGCCTATCGGATGGTTGCCTCAGGGTTGGGAGGACGATGAATGAAGGGATCGACCTAAAAGTAATAGGGCATTCTGTCACTATGATGCAAATACTCGATTGGTACATGATTTGGGCAGACGTAGTAAGAAGAGTACCCGTCTTTGGGTAAAACGTAGATTGCTCAACCATGTTCGCTACACAATCATTGTCTGTGACCAAGTTTACTCTTTCCGTCACCCGTTCGCATTTCAGTATCTCCCCCGGTTTATTGTACATTGTAGTCGACTTGCAGACTACACATGTTTGAGTACACATGTTTGCTCTCTCGATTTTCTTAGGCGAGAAATGGGCGGAGGGGCGCATGGGTGTCTCATGTTTTGCTCCTTGGTCAGGCAACGTGCCTATCCTATCCTTGCTTCTCTTGTTGCCCAAGCTTATATCCAGCCATGCTTCATTCTTTATAACGAACTGGGACCCTTTTTTCTTTCAGATCATGAGATCGGGATCCGGCTGCCAAAGATATAGATCCTTATCCGCAGTCGCCAGCAGGTTGGTCCTCGGATTGTAACCGACAACAGCGCTCTTGCCCTGTCCTGGAAGCTTCTCCATAGGCTCAAGCATATTATTTGGCGTTGGTGGCTTGGAAATGTCCCAGACTAGGAGGCCATCTTCTCCACTGCCTCCAATCAGGAACTTGCCATCTGGCGTAAGGCACACATCGCCCTGTCCATTTGCCGGAGTATGACCATCGGGCTTGGCGCCCGTGGTATTTGTAGTGGAGGCGCTGGGTGGGAGACGCCCCGAGGAGCCAGTTTTGCGGTAGCAGAAATGTGTCAAGTCACCTGAGAAGGCGTCGAGGACGAAGTGGCCGCTTCCGTTTGTCGCAATGATCAAACTCTTGCCGTCATTGGTGAACTCAATCTTGGTCCAGTCGACCTTCTGGCCTCCCATGAAGCGCTGCTCCATGTCGAGGATGTCGAATGTTGCAAAGGGCGGCTTGTCGTAGTTGCGCATATCGTAGAGGAGGACGTTTTGTGTAGGTGGTGAGGCGATGGCAATGACGGTGGCAGAAGGATCGTAGGCAGCAAGGTAGGGTCCATGGAGGTTAAGCAGACCTACATAGTTTGGCGATTGCAGATTCCACAGGCGCACCGTGTTGTCCTTTGAGCAGCTTATGAAATCGTCCTTGGACGGACACAGGGCGATGGAGGTGACGGTGTCGCTGTGGCCCTTGAAGTAGCGGATGTACGAGTTGTCGTGTGTGGAGAGGAAGCGGATGGTGTCGTCGACCTTTGTACTGGCATAGATTATGCTCTGCGCATGGTGACTGAAGCGCGCCAGATGCACGCCGTACTTCTGGCTCTTGAGCTCCTTGGCGTGCTTGCCTTCTTTGCAATTGTAGATCTGGAGCGTGTCGTCGTCGCGTGCGACAATGGCTAGCTCGCCCGAGTCGTCAAAGTCGAGCGAGGTGACGGCGGTGCCCTGGCCGCCAGATTTGAAGCGCTGGCAAGTGTCAGTATACTGCGGACATGTGCACCTGTGTCTTGGTCTCACCCTCTGAGGCCGGAAGCTTGTTATGACGTCGCTGACTTTCTGTGTCGGCGGCCCTGCAGGCGGTGGAGGAGGGCCTCCGCCGGGCGTCGCTGACCCAGCCATGGCAGTGTTGGTCTCCTAGTCGTGTGCTGCAACAAGTGCATTCATCTCCACCTGCCCAGTGAGCGAATCAGCGCGGGTGTAAATGGACTACACGCGACGCGACGTGGGATAACTAGAGCCGGCGGAATGCGCTGAAGAGTTGCAACAAATGGAAAGAAGTGGGTCCAGGCCGTCTTACGTAGCTGCTGATCCCGAGCCGAAACCGGAACGGGTCCTCGATTATTCACTTTCACCATTCCCCAGCATTGCCAATTTGACCGCAATCCGTCTACCAGGCCAGAGTGCGCCTGCTTTCACCTGTGCTCCTAATCCCTACAACCCCCGTCTTCTTCAATCCATGGTTGCGCCGTCATACACGTCATAGTCACAGTCGAATACATCTCCCGTACTCGGGCACTTTTCCAACCAGCTCGCGCCGTAG
>Ga0265797_10009041_pt1 | contig 13089 bp, 10 predicted proteins | sample P2T30metagenome_FD_192433 | JGI IMG/M metagenome (GOLD analysis project Ga0265797, IMG submission 192433) | Plant litter microbial communities from East Loma Ridge, Irvine, California - P2 T30 | ecosystem: Environmental > Terrestrial > Plant litter > Unclassified | place: USA: California... | reverse complement strand
CCGGCCTGGGGGCCGCCCGTGCCGCAGGGCACGCAGTACTACTACATTCCGGAGATTGATGGCTACTACGACATCTACAGCGGCCTGTACATCGTGTTCGATGGCCAGCAGTGGATACAGGTGCCGTATCTCGACGGCTACGACCCCTATTACTTTCATCCGCTGCCCGTTAGCTACGTGGGGGCTCAGCCCTGGGTCTACATCAATACCTACCGCCAGCGCTACCCGCAGTACGTAACTGTGTACCGGGGCGGCGGCTATGGCTACGGGGGCGGCAACCGCTATTACGGCCGCAACTATGGCCCTAGCCGCGCCTATGGCTATGACCGTGGTGGCTACCGCGGCCCTGGCTACGACCGCGGCTACGGGGGCCGCCCCGGCTACGGCAACCCTGGCCCGCCGCGCCCCGGTGGCGGCTACGGGGGCCCGCCCAATAACCCCGGTGGCGGCTATGGCGGCCGGCCCGGCGGGGGCTATGGCGGCAACCCTACCCCTGGTGGCAACCCCGGCGGTGGCTACGGCGGCCGGCCCGGCGCTGGCACTCCCGGTGGCGGAATACCCGGCGGTGGTAACCCCGGCGGGGGCGGCTACGGCGGCCGGCCGGGTACGGGCACTCCTGGCGGCGGCTTTCCGGGCGGAGGCAACCCCGGTAACCCCGGCGGCGGGGGGCGCCCGGGCGGCGGCTACGGCGGGCAGCCCACCAACCCCGGCGGGGGCCGGGGCGGCTTTGGCGGTGGCAACCCCGGTGGGGGCGGCCAACCCACCAGCCCCGATGGCGGGGGGCAGCGCGGGGGCGACAGGGGCGGCCGGGGACGGCGCTAGGGTACCAAAGCAGGCTGCAACAGCACAAAAAAGGAGGTGCTCCCGGTGGGAGCACCTCCTTTTCGCATTTCAAAGGTTTGCTTTTAGCCTTCTCTATTCCTGGCTTTCAGCAGCCAGGCTAGCCCAGTTGGCCCCGGCGCGCACGGCGGCGGGCGTGGGCAGGGCGCCGGAGCCCAATAGCTCGGCAATGTAAATCATATCATCGTCGTGGTTCATGCCGGCGGCGGCTACAAGGCGGTTGTCGAGCACGTAGAAGGCCAGAAAATCCTGCTTGGCTACCTCGCCCTGGTAGATAATCTCGTCCCAGCGCGCGGCATGGCCGGCGTAGCGCAGGCTTTTGCCGTACTGCTGCGTCCAGAAAAAGGGCGCGGCCGCGAATTTTTCGCGCTGGCCCAGCATGTTGCGGGCGGCGGTTTGGCCGTGCTGCTGGGCCACGCGCCAGTGCTCGATGCGGGTAGGCGGCCCAGCCGGGGCTAACGGAAAACAGGCAATGTCGCCGGCCGCGTACACGTTTTCGGCGGCCTGCAAAAAAGCATCGACGGCCAGCCCGCCGTCTTTTTCCAGGGTGAAAGCCTCTTGCAAAAAGCTGGTGGCCGGGCGCACGCCTACCCCCAGCACTACCACATCGGCCGCCACCAGCTTACCCGATTTTAGCGCTACGCCCACTGCGTGCCCGCGCTCGCCCGGGATGCTGGTTACCTCGGCCTCCGTTTCAAATTTCACGCCCTTCTCCTCGTGCAATTGCCGGAACATGGCCCCGATTTCGGGCCCGAGCACGCGCTCGAACGGCACTTTTTCCTGGGCAATTACCGTCACTTGGCGGCCCTCGCCGATAAGGCTGCTCGCCGCCTCCATCCCAATAAAGCTGCTGCCGATGATAACGATTTCTTTCGCGTTTTTGGTGGCGGCCAGCAGCGCGTCGGCATCGGCCTGGGTGCGCAGGGGCAGCACGCCGGCCAGGTTGTGGCCGGGCAGCTTGGGCAGCAGGTTGGGCACGCTGCCGGGGGCTAGCAGCAGCTGGTCGTAGTGCAGCGGCGGCTGTCCTTCCAGCTCAATCTCGTGGCTAGCCAGGTTGAGGCCGGTGGCGCGGGTGTTGGGCCGCCACTCTATTTTTTGGGCTTCGTAAAAATCGCGTTGGCGCAGGGGCAGCGTTTCCGGCTGGGCCTTGCCGGCCAGGTAGGCTTTACTGAGCTTGGTGCGGTCGTAGGGTACCTTTTCCTCGCTGGAGATGAGCACTACGCGGCCCACAAAGCCTTCCTTGCGCAGCGTTTGGGCCGCAAACCCGCCGGCCGCGCCACCGCCGATAATCACGAAGGTGCGGGCATCGGCCGGCGCAGCGGCCGCAGCGAGCGGCGTGCCACCAACCTCGGCCGTGGGCGTAGCGTCGGGCTTGTCGGTGCTGGCGGGGGGGCTAGCCGGTACCTGCACCAAGATGCGGCCGGCTTCCTCGCGCACGGCAAATTTGGGCAGGTTATCGAGGGCGGGCGGCTCGCAGAGGTGGCCGCTATCGAGCTTGAAGCAGGCGTGGTGCCAGGGGCAGATGAGCTTGCCATTCACCACTTTGCCTTTTTCGAGCGGGGCGCCGTAGTGCGGGCAGTTGGGGGCGAAGGCGTGCACCTGGCCCTGCTGCCGGGTCAGCAGCACCTGGGGGCCACTGGCGGGCGTGGGAAAGGCTTTGAGCGCGCCTTCGGGCAGGCTGGCGGTGTCGGTGAGGTCGATTTCGGGGAGCATAGCGGCGGGGCGGCGGTGGAGCTTACTCAACGCAGCCCCGCCCTGCGGGGTTGGGCGGGCAGTGGCTACTGCTTGCCGGCCGGGGCTTGCTGGCGCAGCCAGGCGCTGGCGGCCCGCAAGGTGGCATCGGGGCTAGCCGGGGTGGCGGGCACAATTTCGTCGGGCACGAGCGGGCCGGTGTGGCGGCGGCGGGTGCGGTCGGCTTCGGCATACACGGCCAGGTTCAGCTCGGCCCCGTCGGAGAGCGGCATGAGCTCGTTGCCCGTGGTGAAGCCGCCCGAAGGCTGCCCAAACAGCCGGGTGGCAGGCCGGCCGATGAAGGCCATGGCTGTTATCTCGCCGCTGCTGGCGGTGCGCGGGCCGATGAGCACCGCCACGGGGCTAGCCGGCCGGCGCAGCTGGTAGGGCGTGGGCACGCGCACCCCGTTGCCGGGCTTGCTGGTGTAGGCTTCGCCCTTGCGGTACGCAACCGGCACCTGGTAGCGGCCCGCCACGAAGTACACGAGCGGGCCAGTGCCCGTGAGCGGCCCCAGGCCCGTGAGCATGGGGTGCATGTTGCCCCCGCCATTCTCGCGCAAATCAACCACCCAGCCGGTAACCGACTGCTCGGTATCCAGCTTCGCAATAAGGGCTTGCAGCTGGTTAGCGAAGGCCTGCTGGCGCGCGGCGTTAACCGACCCAAACTCGGGCACCGCCACGTAGGCCAGGCCCTCGCCCAGGTAGCGGGCGCTGGGCTCGGCGGTAGCTACCGCATTGGTGGCCGTGGCGGATACTTGGCCGGCGCTCACCCTAGCCGGCGTGCGAAACTCGCTGTGCTTGTCGCCGTGCTGGCGCAGCAGGCTTATGAGATAGGTAAAGATGGGGTACGTTTCGGCGGGGGTTTGCATGCCGTGGGCCATGGCCAGCATGTCGCGCTGCGCGGTGGGCCAGTCGATAGAGTCGCGCACCAGCGAGCGCGTGCGGGCTAGCTCGATGGCCTTTTCTAAGTAAGCCTGCACGGCAGCCGAGGGGGCGGTTTCCGGGTTCAGGTTGGCCGGGCCCAGCTGCACGTCGTCGAACCACGCCTGCCCCTTGCCGATATAGAAGCCACCCACCACCACCCGCCGCATGGCGGGCTGCACCAACAGGTTGATTTCCAAGGTGCGCCACTCGCCGACGCCGCTAAGCTTTGCCTTCTGCGACAGCGAATTGGTGCTGGCTACCATCTTCGTATCGTCCCAGTACTGGCAGAGCAGGGCCACGTTGTTGGCCTCGCTGGTTTTGATGGTGGCGCGCAGGCGCAGGATGGTGGGGCGCGCCACCTGCACGGCCACCGACTGCCGGAAGGCCTGAAAATCCTTGGGGTCGTCGGTGGTGCTAGCCAGGTGCAGGGCGCGCCGCCCGCTCGGGGCCACCGTGCTATCGAGCCCTACTGCGTAGCCCGGGGCGGTGGTAATGGCCCAGCTGGCCGGCAGCTGGCGGTTGCCGGGCTGCGGCGTTTCGAAGCTGCCGTTTTGCAGGGTTTGGCTGCGGGCCGCGCCGGGCAGGGCCAGCAGCGCGCTGGCTAGAATAAGGTATTTCATGGTAGCCAGCGGTTTGGTGCTTGTGGGAAAGGTAAGTGCCCAGATGCACGTTGTCCTATAAAGCGTTGCCTGAGAACTGCCGGGCTAGCCCATAAAAAAGCCGGTAGCTGTGAACAGCTACCGGCTTTTCAAACCTGATTTTTAACGACCTAAAACTCCGCGTTCTTCGGGAAGCGCGGGAAGGGAATGACGTCGCGGATGTTAGTCATGCCCGTCACGAACAGCACGAGGCGCTCGAACCCTAGCCCGAAGCCGGCGTGCGGCGCGGTGCCGAAGCGGCGGGTGTCGAGGTACCACCACAGCTCATCTTCCGGCACGTGCATTTCCTGCATGCGGGTTTGCAGCTTCACCAGGTCTTCCTCGCGCTGCGAGCCGCCGATGATTTCGCCGATGCCGGGGAACAGCACGTCCATAGCGCGCACGGTGCGGCCGTCCTCGTCCAGCTTCATGTAGAACGCCTTGATTTCCTTGGGGTAGTTGGTGAGGATAACCGGCTTTTTGAAGTGCTTCTCCACGAGGTAGCGCTCGTGCTCGCTCTGCAAGTCGGTGCCCCAATCCACGGGGAACTCGAATTTCTTCTTGGCCGACTTCAGAATTTCCACCGCTTCGGTGTAGGTGAGGCGCTGAAACTCGTTGGTGGTCACGAAGCTCAGGCGCTCCAGCAGCTCCTTATCGTAGGTATCGTTGAGGAATTGCAGGTCGGCGGCGCAGTGCTCCAGGGCATACTTTACCAGGCTCTGGAGGAAGTCCTCGGCCAAGTCCATGTTGTCGGCGAGGTCGTTGAAGGCCACTTCGGGCTCTATCATCCAGAACTCGGCGAGGTGGCGAGCAGTGTTCGAGTTTTCGGCCCGGAAGGTGGGGCCGAAGGTGTACACGCTACCCAGCGCCATGGCGGCGAGCTCGCCTTCGAGCTGGCCGCTCACGGTGAGGTTGGTTTGCTTGCCGAAGAAGTCCTGGCTGTAGTCCACCGAGCCGTCCTCGGTGCGGGGCGGGTGCTCGGGGGGCAGCGTCGTCACCCGGAACATCTGGCCCGCGCCCTCGGCATCGGAGCCGGTGATGATGGGCGTGTGGACGTAATAGAAGCCGTTTTTGTTGAAATAATCGTGGATGGCAAACGCCAGCGCGTGCCGGATGCGCAGCACCGCCCCGAAGGTGTTGGTGCGGGGGCGCAGGTGGGCAATCTCGCGCAGGTGCTCGAGCGAGGTGGCTTTCTTTTGCAGCGGGTAGGCCTCGGGGTCGGCGGTGCCGAGCACGGTTATTTCAGTGGCCTGAATCTCGCTCGACTGGCCTTTGCCCTGGCTGGCCACCAGCTGGCCGCGCACCGCGATGCAGGCGCCGGTGGTGATTTCCTTCAGGCTTTCCTCAGGAAACTTCTCGGCATCGGCTACCACTTGCAGCGTGGCTAGCCCCGAGCCGTCGTTGAGGGCAATAAACTGCACGTATTTGTTGCCCCGGCGCGAGCGAACCCACCCTTTGACGAGCACTTCGCGGTTGAGGTCGGTACTTTGCAGCAGGTCTTGGATGCGGGTGCGGCGGAGCTGGTCGGCAGGCATAATTCAGGTAAGCAAAGGCAGTTGAGCGGGCAAAGGTAAAGCGGGCGCCCGGCCTGCGGGCCACCACGGGTCCAAGGTGGGGCGCCCGGCGGGGGCTAGCCCCGGCGGATAGCGGTTGCCGAATGCCACCCGCGAATCAACGGCCGCGGCCGCCTCCGCCTTAACCCCAACCTTGAAATGCCAGTACTATTGGTCGTCCGATGCGCCCGCTGCTTCGTACGTAGGCCGGCTGCCCTAGCCCACCCGCTTCCGCTATCTTCGCCCTTTCCTATGCAACGCCTCGACCTTTCCCAGCACCTTTCGCAGCGCCTCTCGCCGCAGCAGATTCAGTTTATCAAGCTGTTGCAGATTCCAACGGCCGAACTGGAAACCCGCATCAAGGAAGAAATGGAGGTGAACCCGGCGCTGGAAGAGGGTGACAACGACGAGGCCGACGAGCGCGACGACAACGAAGCCGACGAGGCGCCCGAGGCCGACGACCCCAACGACTCGCTCGACAGCGACGATAATACGCTGGATGAGGACTTTAGCGGCCCCACCGAGGCTAGCGACGACAGCGCCGGCCCCGACGACTACGCCGATGCCGACGAGCGCTCGCCCGAGCCCGCCGCCGAGGTCGAGGCGCTGGGCATCGACAACGACAACCACGACATCGACATCAGCGACTACGTCAACGACGACGAGATTGCGGGCTACAAGATGCAGGGCGACGGCCCCGGCGATGAGGAGGAGCGCGACATGCCCCTGGCCGACACCAGCGGCTCGCTGCAAGACTCGCTGCTCGACCAGCTGCACTTTGCCCAGCTCGACGAGCTAGGGCAAGCTATTGGCGAACAGCTCATTGGCTCGATTGACAGCGACGGCTACATCCGGCGCGACCTGGCGGCCATTGCCAACGACTTGGCCTTCAGCCAGAACATTGAGGCTAGCGAGGCCGATATTGAGCAGGTGCTGCACGTGGTGCAGCAGTTCGACCCGCCGGGCATCGCCGCCCGCGACCTGCCCGAGTGCTTGCTTTTGCAGCTGGAGCGCCGGCCCCAGGACGAGGCTACCCAGAACGCCGAACGCATTCTAACCGAGACGTTTGACGAGTTTACCAAGAAGCACTACCAGCGCATTCAGCAGAAGCTGGACCTGGAGGATGACGAGTTGAAGGAAGCCGTGGCCGTTATCCTGAAGCTGAACCCCAAGCCCGGCGGCAGCGGCCCCATGGGCGGCGGCAAGGGCAGCGCCGGCGGCGCGCAGTACCTCATGCCCGACTTCATCCTCACCAACGACAACGGCGAGCTGAACCTGACTCTGAACGCCCGCAACGCCCCCGAACTGCGCGTGAGCCGCGACTATCGCGAGATGCTCCAGACCTACGACAAGGCGGCCAAGAAGGACCAGAAAATGAAGGAGGCCGTGAGCTTCGTGAAGCAAAAGCTGGACTCGGCCAAGTGGTTTATCGACGCCATCCGGCAGCGCCAGAATACGCTGCTGCGCACCATGTCGGCCATTGTGGAGCGCCAGCGCGAGTTCTTCCTGACGGGCGATGACTCGAAGCTGCGCCCCATGATTCTTAAGGATATCGCCCAGACTATCAGCATGGATATCTCGACGGTGAGCCGCGTGGCCAACTCGAAGAGCATCCAGACCGAGCACGGCATTTACCCGCTCAAGTTCTTCTTCTCCGAAGGCATCGCTACCGATTCGGGCGAGGACGCCAGCAGCCGCGAGGTGAAAAGCATCCTGCGCGACCTCATCGGCAACGAGAAAAAAGACCACCCGCTTAGCGACGACAAGCTGGAGAAAATGCTGAACGCCCGCGGCTACAACATTGCCCGCCGCACGGTGGCCAAGTACCGCGAGCAGCTCAATATTCCGGTGGCCCGGCTCCGCAAGGAGCTGTAGGAGTAGCGTTAGCCCCCTTAAAATAAAAACCGCTGTTCACCGTCTGGCTGAGCAGCGGTTTTTTTGTCTTTTCTCTGTCTTCTTCTTATGGCCCAACGAATTATCCTCACCGGTGCTACCGGCATGGTGGGCGAAGGCGTGCTCCTCATCTGCCTGGCCCAACCCGACGTGGAGGCAGTACTGTCCATCAGCCGGCGGCCTAGCGGGCACGCGCACCCCAAGCTGCGCGAACTGCTGGTGCCCGATTTCTTCGACCTCTCGGCCGTAGAGAAGGAGCTAGCGGGCTACACGGCCTGCTTTTTCTGCGCGGGCGTATCGTCGGTGGGCATGAATGAGGCCGACTACACGCGCATCACGCACGACCTGACGCTGCACTTCGCGCAAACGCTGGTGCGCCACTCGCCGCAAGCTGCGTTCTGCTACATTTCGGGGGCCGGCACGGGCGGGCAGCTCATGTGGGCGCGGGTGAAAAGTCGTACTGAAAATGACTTGCTAGCCCTCCCCTTTCGGGCAGCCTACATGTTTCGGCCAGCCGGAATGAAGCCCGTGGAGGGCCAGCAGCACGTGCGCCCGGTGTACCGCTGGTTTAGCTGGCTGGTGCCGCTGGCCCGGCTCTTCAACTACGGCAGCACGCTGCACGAAGTGGGGCTAGCCCTGCTGCACGCTGCCCAGCGCGGCGCACCCAAAAAGGTGCTGGAAGTGAAGGATATCAACCAGCTGGCCGCTGGCTAGCCCTAGCGCGCTACTTGCAGCAGCACCTCATAGTAGGGCCGGCCCAGCACCCGCGCCCGCAACCAGGCAAAGAAGCTGATAATCTGCAAGTCCTCTTTTTCCTGCGACAAAAAGGCGGGCATAGTTGCCACGCGCTGAGCAAAAGCGGGCGTGGTAGCCACGGCCGGGTCGTCGATGATTTCGTGCACCAGCTCGAGGTAGCGCACCACAGAATGGTAAGGGCCGCCCAGCGGCACGGCGGGCGCGTCGGCCGTGGCTTCGATGGCCGGAAACTGCTCGTGCAGGCGCCGCTCGATGGCGCGCAGGCGCACCAAGGCCACGTCGGGGTTGCCGAGCTCCAGCTGAATGAGCAGCTCGCCGATGTTGTGGTTCAGCAGCCACTCCAGGCCCATATTCTGCTCCAGCCAGTGGTCGGTGCGGTCGAGGCTGATGAGCGTCTGGCTAGCCTTCGAGAACTTGCCTTCGGCGAAATAGTGGAAGGTGAGCTGCAAACGCGCCGTGAGCTGGTCGGCGGGCAGCAGCGCCGGCTTAGCTTTCAGCGCCTCTTCTAACAGAGTGATACTGTCGCGGTTGCGGTTCAAAAACGCATAGTTAGCGGCCAGCAAAAACGTAAAGCGCGGGCCCACCTCGGCAAACTGCCGGCTGGGCGCGGCGGCCAGCACGGCTAGCCCCTGCTCGAGGTACGCCACCGACTCGGAAAAGCGCCGGGCGCGGTACAGCGCGTGGGCCAGCATATAGAGCAGCCGCAGCTGGTGGCCGCGGTGGGCCGGCGCAAAGCCGTGGCGCCGCTCCATGAGGCGGTAGCAGCGCTCGATGAAGGGCGCAAAACTGGCAAAGTCGCCGCGCACCAGCATGGCGTGCCGCGCAATGCTGAGCAGCCGCGTGAGCAGCGAGGGCGAGCGGGCGAAGGCCTCCTGCAAGTCGTACTCTTGCAGCACGTTGCGCACCAATTCATCGACCGGCACGGCGCCGCGGCCGTGCAGGCGGGCCTGGCGCAGGCGCTGGCGCAGCAGGGCATCGGCAATGCCGGCGCGCTCTTCTTCATCGGCGGCCTTTTTGTTGCGGTGGCGGCGCTCGATGATGGTGGCTAGGGGCTCGGCGTGGGGCGAGTGGGCGTACTGAATCTGCACGTTGTACACGGCATTCAGGGGCTCGTACTGCTCGGTGTCGAGGGCCAGCTTTTCGGCTTTGCGCAGCATCGTCCAGGCCAGGCGCGGCACGCCGGCATCGAAGAGGTACTGGGCCAGGGTGAGGTGGCCGCGCACGGGCGTGGCGGCCGTGGCATCGTGCTGGCGCTGGCGCAGCAGCAAAAAATCAGTAAGCTGCTTGAACAGGCGCTTGCGCAACGCGTAGTACGCCACTGGGTTAGGCTCCTCGGGGTAGAGCTTTTTGATGAGCACTTCCGAATCGTATTCCTTGGGGTGCAGCAGCAGCTCGAGCAGGCGCACATCCTGGCGGCCGGCCGTGCGGCGGCGCTGCCACTGCATAAACTGGGCAAGGTCGCGGCGGTCGTCGGGGGCTAGCGTTTGGAGCGTCAGGCGCAGGTCGTCCATTGGGTAGTTAGCGCGGGGCGCGAATAAGAGCCGGCACGTAGAGCAAGCCGGTGAGTAACGAAATTTTATTCGGGCCTAACCCCGAGCTTATTCTTGCCGTACAAGCTATCAAACCCACCCTTTCACGCTTTTCAATCATGGACGTTAACAACAATAACATCAGCGACAACACCGAGCTGCGCGCTCGTGGTAACTGGAACGAGATTAAAGGTGCCGCCAAGCAGAAGTGGGGTCAGCTCACCGATGATGACATGACCTACGACGAAGGCAAGCAGGACGAGTGGTTTGGCCAGATTCAGGAGAAGACCGGCCACGCCATCGACGAAATTAAAGATTGGTTCTCCAAAACGTTCAGCGGCACGGACAACGACCCGAACCGCCCTTCGAACCGCACCAACTACTAGTGCCCGCGCGGCTAGCCCGCAATAGTTACGAAAGCCCCGTGCCCATCCCGGCGCGGGGCTTTTTTTGTTAGTCCCAGAGGCTGGCGGCCACGCGGTAGGTGTTGGCGTGGGCCTCCACAATGTCGGCAATTTTTTCGGAGTAGCCGCCGCCCATGCACACCACCACCGGCAGGCCGCGCCGGTGGCAGGCCCCTAGCACCAGCTCGTCGCGGCGGCGGCAGCCTTCGCGGCTCAGGGCCAGGTGCCCGAGCTTATCGGTGGCTAGCACATCAACGCCGCTGAGGTAGAATATGAAGTCGGGCTTTACCTGCTCGTCGAGCAGTTGCGGCAGCACGTCGGCGAGCTGGGCTAGGTATTCCGCATCGCCGAGGCCATCGGGCAGCGCCAGGTCGAGGTCCGAAACTTCCTTACGCCCCGGAAAATTGCGGGCCCCGTGCATCGAAAAGGTAAACACCCGCGGCTCGTGCCGGAAGATGGCCGCCGTACCATTGCCCTGGTGCACATCGAGGTCTATAATGAGCACTTGGCGCACCCTGGCCGGCTCGTGGGCCAGCAGCCAGTTGGCCGCCACGGCCTGGTCGTTGAGCAGGCAAAACCCCTCGGGGCGGCCCGCAAAGGCATGGTGGGTGCCCCCGGCAATATTGAGGGCCACGCCCCCGCTAGCCAGCACCCGCTGCGCGCAGCCAATGGTGCCACCGAGCAGCGTCATTTCGCGGTCGGCCAGGGCGGGGCTCCACGGAAAGCCGCTGGCCCGCTCCTCCTGGCGCGTAAGCTGGCCGCGCAGCAGCCGGTGCACATAGTCGGCTTCGTGGGTGCGCAGCACCTCGACCAGCGGCGGCGGCTCCGGAACAAAGAAGTCGCTGGCCGTGGTTGTACCCTCGTGCAGCAGCTGCTCGGGCAGTAGCTCATACTTGAGCATTGGAAACCGGTGGCCCGGTGGCAGGGGCAATAAGTAGTTTGGGGCAAATGCAATTTCCATCGGGCACGGGCAGCTTAAACTGCCCTAAATAAGACTAAACGCAGACGATAGCTACTCTTAAGGTGGAGTAGCTACTCACCGCCAAATCATCAAAATTCGACGTTTATAACCCGATAGTGAACGAATTATTAAGTAATTAGCGCAGCTTACTAATCCAGGCAGCGCGTGGTTTCGTATTTTTGCGTGCTCTCGCGCTGTTATCACTCTTCCCTTCTATTGCGTTTTCCCTTGTTGTTACAATGGCTTCTCCGCACATCAGCGATTCCCGCCGCGCCGCCTCCCCGGCCCGCTCCTACCGCCGCTCCTCCTTCAACGGCGCCAAGCAGCTAACTGCCGCCGGGGCCACCACCCGGCGCACCCTGGTAGTGGTAGGCATGCTGGTGGTAGCCCTGGTAGTGGTGCTGGGGGTGATAGCCTTCCACCTGGCCGGCACTGGCAAGTAAGCTTAAGAAGCTAGGGTTGGATTACTCGTCGAGCAGGCTGCCGAAAACGCCGCCCAGCACGGTGCCGCTTTCCTTGCGGGCATTGCCACCGGAGGAGGCTAGCGCTTGAATGAGTTTTTTGACGGGCATCGACTGAATCCAGACGCGGCCGGTGCCGCGCAGGGTGGCTAGCAGTAGCCCTTCGCCCCCAAATATCATCGACTTGAGGCCGCCCGCGCGGGCCACGCTAAAATCGATACCCGGCTCGAAGGCCACCACGCAGCCCGTGTCTACGCGCAGGAGCTCGTTGTTCAGGCGCTTTTCGATGATGGTGCCGCCGGCGTGCACGAAAGCCTTGCCATCGCCGGTAAGCTTTTGCAGAATAAAGCCCTCGCCGCCAAACAAGCCCGCGCCGAATTTCTGGTTGAAGTGCAGGCTGATTTGGGTGCCCCTAGCGGCGGCCAGAAAGCCATCCTTCTGCACAATAAGGCCCTGGGGCAAAGTACTCAAATCGAGGGGAATGATGGTGCCCGGATAGGGCGCCGAAAAGGCCACCCGGCTTTTGCCAGAGCTGCCGCGGTGCGTAAAGTGCGTGAGAAACAGGCTTTCGCCAGTAACGAGCCGGGCACCAGCCGAGAACAGCTTGCCCAGCATACCCTGGTCGGGCGAGGAGCCGTCGCCCATCTTGGTTTCAAACGCGATGGCCTCGTCCATGTACACCATGGCGCCGGCTTCGGCAATCACGGTTTCCTGGGGGTCCAACTCTACTTCGAGCACCTGAATATCGGAGCCGAGAATACGGTAGTCAACGTCGTGGGAGCGCACGGGCAAAACAGGTTTGGGTGAGGCGCAAATGTAGCGGGCTGGCACCACGGCTTCGGCAAATCCGCGCCCGCCGGGTGCACCAACCAGCCTTGCGGGCGCGGGTTTACACTGCCTGCCTCCTGGCTAGCCCGGTTGCGCATGGGGCTGCCCAATCGGCAGTACGCTCCCCTACTCTGGTAGCTCGCGGCGGGTTTCGGCAGCCTCGTCGGCCTCGTTATCTGCGCTTTTTTTGCGCTTGGCTTCGCGGCTGGTGCGCTTCATAAAATCCTCGTCGGTTTCTTCAGGCTCTTCTTCGGCGCCCTCGGCTACGGGGAAGTTTTCGGCGTCTTCGCGGGCTAGCCGGGCGGCTTCGGCAGCCGTCTTGGCCTGCGCTTCTTCGCCGAACTGGCCTTCGCGGTGCACTATTTTTTTGTCGCGCACGTGGCGCCCCAAAAACTTATTGATTTCCTCAATGGAGTAGTTAGACGTGATTTCGCCGAGCGGATTCACCCCTATCTCGAAGCCATCCAGCTCTTTATGTACGCGGGCTTTTTTCTCCGGCTCCGGAGCTTTCTGCTTGGGTTTGGTGGGTTTCTTAGCCATGAGCAGTAGTAAATACGAAAAGGAAAAGACC
>Ga0265797_10009040_pt1 | contig 13090 bp, 6 predicted proteins | sample P2T30metagenome_FD_192433 | JGI IMG/M metagenome (GOLD analysis project Ga0265797, IMG submission 192433) | Plant litter microbial communities from East Loma Ridge, Irvine, California - P2 T30 | ecosystem: Environmental > Terrestrial > Plant litter > Unclassified | place: USA: California... | reverse complement strand
TATGTATCCTTATTAGAACCGTAGCGCTTACAAGACGGCGCTAAGGAGCTTCTAATGCTAGTACATCTAGAAGAAGGCGAAGCTCTAGAATAGAAGATTAAAGCTATTCTTAACAAAAGGATTCATAAAGGTAAGGTTAAGTACCTTATTAAGTAGAAGGGCTAGCCTATAGAGTACAATCAATAGAAACTAGAGGAAAACCTTAAAGATGCTCTAGATCTGTTAAGAGAGTTCTACGCTTCTATCTTATAGCTAAAACAGAAGCATAACAAAGGACATTACTTAATAAAGGAAAAGTAGAAAAAGAAAGATTCTCTAGGACTAATGCCTCTTATTAAAGAAAGAACAAAAGAAAAACCTAGAATAACAAAAGAAATACGAAAAGCAACTTATACTCGAAGAGTTTTAGAGGTTACCTATAACTCGCTATACCTAGAGCATATCTGTTATAGATGTACTACCTAGACAACTTATATTCTTATTACATAAGGGCTATACTCAGCCTAGGAGGTTCACTCGATCTCCTTATTACTTTCATTTTCCTTAGACTTACTAGCTAATTACTTGCTAGGAATAGCAATAGCTTCCTCCTTACTCTTACTAGCTACGTTCTTACCTTTATTCTTAACGACCTTACTCTCGTTAAACTTGATGTTAGCACTACTCTTGTTTAGGGTCTTCGGTAGAGGCAACTCAGACTTGTAATAGAGTATATCTAGGTTATAGTCGTTAGGACGATTAGAGTAAAGCTCTATAGGACGATAGAAGAGAAACAGAAGATTACTACTAGGGAAGAAACTAACATAGCTACTAGTGATAGCAGACCTCTTAGACATACTCTATAGGACCCTATAGGAGTTATAGAGCTTATATCTGACTAGAGCGTTACTACTAAGTTATAAGCTAGAAGCACAAGCTAACACTATAGCTTAGGAGCAAACTTCCTATAAGAGTTATTAGTACTTACCTTATATAGAAGATAGAGGTATAACATACGTAAGACTTAAGCTCTACGAGAGACTTAAGGGAACCTATAATGTGCTAGAGGTACAGTAGAGAGAATCTATCGAAACTACTACTACTAGCAGTACCGCCTTAGCTCTTCTTAGGGGTAGACTATTTACTAACATACTTAGAGAAGTTGTTTTAGAAGGTACGAAGGATCTTTACCTAGGCCTTATTACTAGTAACAAAGCTACGAACAGTAGTACGAATTGTATCCTTCTTATCTCTAGTATCTACATGTCTTACCTAATAGTAGAAGGTAAGGATAGCCTTATTAAAATAGAGGATTAAGAAAGAAGAGAGATAGGTAATATAAGAGCCTTTACCTTTAGCATAGTAAGAGCATCTAACCTAGATGTCCTTCTTAAAGATAGTGCTAATATAGGTGTAACCTACTATTAGTTAGTACTAGTACGAAGTTATAACGTATATGTTATAGACATATACTAGATTAGAGGTAACTAGCGTAGCACTTGCAAATCTTCTAGATGAACTTCCTATTAGCTATTATCTCGTCTATAGGCTCTGCTATAGAACGCTTAATGCATAACTTAAGGTCATTGCCTACGTAGAACCTAAGCTTACTAACAAAAGGGCTATCTATAAGAGTATCCTCTCTCTTTTGCTACTTAATAGTTAGGCTGTTATATCTCTTACTATAACCCTTGCGAGGAGTACGAGTAGCAGAGCTGCTACTAGTACTGCTCTTCTTAGTATTGTTGTCGTAGCCCTTATACTCTTAATCAGGCTTAGAAGTAGTAGACTAAGAAGCCTTACCTTTACCCTTAGACCTCTTACTTTTCTTACTAGGGCTAGAAGGAGTAGCAATAAGCTTGAACTTAGTCTCTTCCTTATCGGCCTCTTAAGCTTCCTTCTTCTTACGTATAGTGTAGGTGCGTTTAGCCTTCGTAGAGAGAGCTACATACTTAGGGTCATCTATATACATAGAGGAGGTAGGACGCTTACAACTTGTAGATATAGAAGCTATAGCCTTCTTAGTCTCCTTAGAACCAGAGCCTTAGTTCTTAGTAGAAGACTTAATAGGCTTAATAGGCTTAATAGGTTTCTAGGCTACCTTACTCTTACTTTTGCTTCTGCCGGAAGGAGATTCGTTTTCAGCTACATAGGATTATTAGCTCTACTAGAGAGTTAAGAAATAGAAAACCATAAACTAGTATCTAGTCTATTGTTAATGTATAGTGTAGCCTTAGCAGATTCGCTATAGATGCGACTTAGACTAGAACTCTTACTACTATCGAAGTTAGAAGCACTAGTACTATCATTAGGATTATACTAATTATAGGAAGACATATTAGGATCAGATTCCTTATACTTAGGATCTGGAATCTAAATAGGAGATACTAAAGAGGGCCTAGAAGGCTTATCTCTAACATAGGTACTCCTCTAAGCCTACTGTATTATGTAATAGATCTAAAGCTTAGTCCTTCTGCTAGACTTAGTACTCTCTACTACTATGTTACGCTAAAAACAATTAGCTCGGAGCATTAACAGCTAAAGAGCAACCTACTATAAAGCTAGGCCCTAGAGGCTATAGAACTATTAGGTTTATACGAACCGTATAAGAGGTAGGTAGGTTGTAAGTGCGTATTAAAAATAGAGAAGGTGTTGCTCTTATAAGTGCTCTTATAGGAAAAGTTAATGTTATAGGTATATAAAAGAAAAGTTGTTTATTAGACTAAAAGCAGAAAAAGCTAGAAGCAAAACAATAAACTAACAACAATAATAGTAACATATTTGTTACAATCCTATGTTATACAAGGAGTAGCATTATCTAGCCTTCGAGTCACAATACTATAATAGAGGCAAACCTTATTACATTCCTAAGAGTTCATAGAAGTTTAGATACTAGGAATAGTCTCCCTAGGAGAAGAGGCAATTGTAATAATTAGTCTACTAGTTATGTATCTAAAGAGTTGGCTAGCTATTCTATAGCTAGTCTAAACCCTATACGATGCATTTCCTTATATATATAATACTTCTATTACGGAAGTAAGACAGTAGCATTTAGTCTTAACATCTCCTACTTTCTTAGTAGTAGGCTAATATACTATATGTTACTACATCCTATATAGTTGTTAAATAAATAATACCTACCTTTATAACTAATCCTTATAGTAAGTAAGATATACTACTAGTACCTAACTAACTTGCTATAGTAAGAAGTATAGGATGACCTTTAGCTTATCTATCTGTAACTACAACTTATAATAGTATATTATAAAGACTATCTACCTATATATTACAAAGATGTTATAGTCTTATAAGTAGCTGTTCTTAAAGCATAGTATTATTATCTCTATACCTCTTACTAGCTATCCTCTAGTTAAGTATATATAGAATAGTAGTAGCTTACGAAAGCAATTAATCTTTCTTAAATACCTCTATATGTATAGTATTATCTATGATCTCTAATTTCGTATCTTGTTACTATTCTTATCAGATAGTATATGTTTTAGCATCTATTTTCGCTTCTCCTATAATCTATTATAAGTATTATTAATAAACGATATACCTTTCTTTGTCTAAGTTATATTGTCTTATAGTTTATTAAGCAGAACCTTAAACTAATCTTCTACCTCTATATATAAGAGATCTTTCTATAGTATATCTTCTACTTTAGTAATTGCTTCTTACACTATACTCTTAAATCAAGAAAGTACAATTAGCCTACCTTAATATAATAGTACTAGTCGATTCATAGACTAAGAAATAGTACTAGTATTACTATAGTTCATTACTAAGTGTTTACTATAAGTAAGTATACTTAGCATCTTACTTATTATACTATATAAGCTATTAGTAAGATATTCCTCTTATATCTATCTAAAACGTTTATTATCTTCCTTATCCTAATTGTCTCTTTTAGTAGATAGTAAGATAATCTCAACTACTAATACCTATATATAGTATACAATACTAGCTAGTATATATAAGAAATTATTTACCTAACATAACTAACTAATCTCTTTATTAACTTCTAGTATAGCTAGAAAATATAGAACTATACTCTTAAACACATCTCTATATACTCTTTAAAAGATAAGAGACTTATAGAAGTTAAGTAGAGTCTTTATCTAATCTATTACTTCCTAGCCTCTCTATATTACTGTTTGCAATTTCCTTACTAGCTCTTTCTACTTATCTTACTATAGAAACAATTAATAGGTATCTTTATAGACTTTAGTAATAGTCTTAGCATCTTAGTTATACATTCTGCTATTTATTACTTTATCTCTGTTATTACTAATAATATCTTTACTTTCCTTATTACTTTCTTTCTACTTATCTAGACTTATCTTAGCTATACTATTCTCGATACTTTCTAGTACTTACAGATAGTAGTAGAGTAACTAAGTAGTATATACTATATATCTTTGCTAACTATTACTATTCTATAGCCTTACTAGTAGTCTTATGTCTACCTCTACTTACTTTATACTCTAAAGCTATTAGTAGGTTTCATAATCTAGAGTTAACAATCTGCTTACATATTGTTTGATAAGACTACTATTCAATTCTACTACCTTCTAAAGTAATTTTTCTTTTTAATTAGATAGTTAACTTACTTAACTTAGATACTTAAGATTACATTCTACTAGATACTCTACCTACTATGTCCTTTTAAACCAAAGTATATGATTAGTCTTTATAACTTCTATATCTATAACCTTAAGCGTCTCCTAATATCTATTAATAGCTACATCCTACTTTCTAAAAACACTAGATAGATTAATCTTATTAAGTATTATCTAACGACTTTTAATTCTTTCTATAGCAATTTGTTCTATATTCTCCTTATTATTATTTGTACTCCTTTTATTGTACTTCTAATCAGTATAATTAATAGTGAAATATCTCTATAACCTAGCTGACTTGAAAAAAGTTTAAACCTAAATAGAATACTAGTACTCTTAATCTTCTTTTAATAACCTCTAGTTATATATTCTATTACAGTATTTGTATATTTTATTCTAACTAATTGAGATCTGCTTACATTCTAGCTTCTTATAGATAAACATATATGTTAGTTTTCCTAATTCCTAAAATAGAGTTTAAAGTAGTAGGGATAATAGTATATCCTTTAGCTTATATAAATCATAGCTAGTAAATACTATAACAACTACTCTCTTTTCTATATCTTTACCTAAGTAAAAGATATATAAGTACTATATAATACTACTAATTACATACTTATACTTATAACAGATAATAACCCTATATTCTAGTATCTATTATAAAATTGTATCTATATTATTTATTATAATTACTATAGTACTTTTAATTATCTTACTATAGATACTTTACTTTAAAGTACTTTATATATCTTATATATCTAACGTGTCTCTACTAAAGCAGGCTGTTCCTATACTCTCTAATGCTATTTTACAGCTATATCATCTAGTCATAATACTAGTATAAATATTGTTTTTCAAGCTTACAGAATCTTCTTAGTTAAACATAGTTTGTTTCAAATTATAGTTCAGATGTATCTTAGCATTGTATAGGTAGTAAGTTGTAGTAGTAGTAAACCTAGGGACTATTGATATAAGAGCTGTTGATATTTAAGTAAGCTAACCTAAAATAGACATAGAGGCTATTAATGTTAATAGATCCCTATAGGTTATATTAGTAAGGTATTACTCTTGCTTAGTCTTAGACTATGTATGTACCTACTTACTTAGAGCTAGATATAGATTCTATACTTCTAGTACTACCTAATCTCTAGGTGTTATTATACTAAAATAGATATAGGAGCTATTAATGTTAATAGGCCCCTACGGGTTATATTAGTAAGGAAAGCTTAATAAAGTAGAATCCATCTCTAATCCTAGCCCTAACCTAAAAGTAAATGAATGCTATGCTTTGTAGAACGAAACGGAGTTCTTAGTAGCTAGCTCCTAACCAAGAGTCCCTCGACGCATATGCATCTTCAACGATGTCTTTGTAGACCTGCCACGTCTTCTCTGATTTACCTGTTCTGTTCATACGTTCCACAATGTCCACCGCGTACTTGTCTAGGTCCGCTGTGCCCCTCTCGTTTCTCTTCTCGACCTCTTCTCGGGTGTTGTATTTGTGTTTGTTAAGCCAACGCGTCACACTGCTGTAGATACGATATCGCCAATGCTGCAGATCGTGTGAGGTTTGGGCCTTGTTCATACAAGTACTTCCTAAGTACCATATGCAGTGGTCTGCTAAAAGCCTGTTGTCTCGCGCTGTGTCAATATGACCGTGAGCTACTCCGCTGACATGACGGCTACTGACGTGGTCATTGCTGTCGCCATTGATGTTGTTGTCCCCGCCCACTTCGTCCAGTGTATCTGGGTGGTATGGCTTGCCACTAAATTCCACTCGAAATGTGGCCGTATGGCGCGTCTGATTACACGCGTCACAAGTTTCGGTTTCGGACGCGATCTGCACTGAACTCATCCTCGGCCGAAAAAGTGCGGTGATGAAGCCGGGCTTCCAAGACGAGGAATTGAATCTCGATCTAACGAGTCCAGAAGGCTTGTTGTCGAGTCTTTCGAACACGCGCCGGAAGCGTTCGCTTTCTTTGAGGTCTAGATCTAGACTCTTTTTCACCATCCATTCGATTGCATGAGACCACAGCTCTCTCAGCTTCATGGAACCCAATCTCATAGTGTCCAATGGATTGTCCTCGCCCATCGCCGACAAATCATCTTCACTGTCTTGTTCCACGAAATTTTCATCGCTTGTATCTGTGTCAAACATGTCAAAGGCGGTCATAGCTTCAGCCTTTGCGACATAATTCGGCTCACTGTCTTGACTAGATGGTTCGACTGGGTCTGCAAAAGGAAGATCTTTGTGTCGACGCAAGCGCTTTCCGGTGACATGCTGACCTCCAGAGTCGGTATCCAGGTCGGCCAACTCTGCCTCCAAGTCGTCATCTTGCCTTTGTCGCATCGCCTGAGATTGTCCATCGGCCACCTGGCCAATTGTCCGTCTTCGCTTACTCATGACCACTGGTTGGGAGTCATCTTCACTTTCATCCTCAACCACCTCCACTGACATCTTTCGACCGCATTCGCTCTCTTTTGGTTGCTGAACATCAGAGTTGTTTCGTAATGCGATGTCCTCTTCTGTTTGGCTTTCCCGCGCGTCCTGAATAGACGCATCCATACGCATGGTCTTTTGCTTTCTGCTGGCTGATCTTGTTCGACTCTCGGGTAGTGGTGAGTCTCTGTCACTCATACGACCCCTGGATGTTTCATGTCTTCTTTTCAGTGCTTCACGATGCTCGCACATCATCGACTTTTCGACTGGATGCTGATGATCTAGTGCCAGAGGGTTCGTGTTCCTTGGGTAGTTAGAGAGACTGAAATACAGCCTCGTCGCGAGGCAGCTTATGGCGCCTAACTACCTCACATGATCGCAGCTTAAGCGAGTTAGGCAGCTTATTCCTTCTGATTGGCGCATGCAATAGGTTTAGATAGCACATCACAAGGCGACCTACTCCAGACATATAGATCCTTCCAAAGCACAATACATTACCCAGATCAGTCTCAATGCTGACCTGTGAAACTACGACCTTTCCGAATGATCACAGTGGTTCTATGCATTGTTAGGTTGCAGACCATGATAGCGTTGCTACTGGCGTACTCGATAAGAGATCTATAGTGAGAAATTAGAGTGCACTGGAATCTGCAAGACTCTGACCTGCTATCGTGGTGCCCCATCGAAAGCGCATCGTCCACGCTGGATGGGCTTTGTGTATTCTCGGTGCAGTCAGGGTCTTACCAACTAGGCATAGGCAAGCCACAGCACCTGTACTGCGAGGTACTCATGGCCTCTGGAGCGCGTCGCCTTCCGCAATTTGCACCTGAATCCTAGTACGTTGCGCGCCTGATACGCGCTCCGCGTTTCCCCATCTGTAGCACGCCGCCGTTCACTCAGCAGCAATCTAAATTCCTTAGCTTGATAAGACACCGTGTTCCGCGATACTAGCCCAAAGAATGGACCAATCGTGTTATGTTTCTCAGGTAACTTAAAGCTATGCGTTCTACAAGCGAGGCCGTCGCAAGTAGCGGGGAAAGACAACGCGAATTCTGGAAGGCGACGCGTTCAGGATCGAGATACTGGGGTAGCGCGGAAACTGCGCCGCGTTCGTAGACGCCGCAGTTAGGCATTGTTCTCCAACACCTGTAGCAACGCACTTGCTTGAATCAATTGTGCAATAACGCGCATAAGTCGTACGATATTGACCGATGGACACCAAGCCAGCACACGACATCACGCCTGATACACCGCCGGATAACAACATCTTGCCTGGAGCACGCACCCCTGCCGCGCGCACTCTCCCGCACACTCCGCCCTTCTTACCATCCCAGCAGTTGCGACAACGGCAGCCTCAGAAGACACCAGATCCTGTCATTGAGGGCGTCAATAGAGTCATCGACCGATACAGTCGAGGAGAGACATAGGGCTCCGATCAGAAGCTGGGATTCGAGCTCTCGCCATCGCAGCTAGACGATCTTGAGCGCGGTCTGCAAGACGAGAAGCCTTCTCTGTGGTGTTTTTGGGAGCACAAACTTCGCTACGACTATGAAGAACTAAGCTCGGAAGGTAAACTTGTCTTGCGCATGCCTAGTGCGGTTCACGAGGATTTCATTGGATCTTTTGAAAGCACAATACAGAAGGAGCTTGCGACTCTTGCGGACAAGCTTTCCACATCAGATGAGAGGACTGCATACGAAATACGACAGATACGCAAGTCTGGGAGCACAACGCTTAAGTACACGGAACCAGAGCTGGACGGCAGCGACCAAGAGGTTGTAGGGAAATCTGTCATCGTTCGTCACAGCCCAGATGCCTCATTCAAACATTCCATCTCAGGATCACAAGCGCCCGGCCTAGTCGAGGAAGTCAGTTATTCGCAACAAACTAAGAAGCTGTCGCGGTTGGCGGAAAGCCCCATCATAAACAGTGGGCACAAGATCAGACGTGTCGTCGCTATAGACATAACGTACATATCGCCAGAGCACAAGGAATACCACGATGACAAAACAGCTACGGTGTCAGTTTGGCGGGCAGCCTCAGAAGAGCATGACGGTAGACTTGTAGGCATCTGCAGGCAAGATGAAGATGCTGTTCCTTTCCGCGATCGCGCAGGGCGACCATGTGAAGGAGTTCTGCAACTCGCGCTCGCCGATTTTTTGCACCCAACAGTACGCAAGAAGGTTCTACCTGCTTCCACGCAAGATGGCAAGGACAAGATGTCCATACCATTCGAAATTTTGACCAAGCTCTTGAATGAAGCAGAGAAAGATCGAGAGTGTCCAGCAGAATCAGAAGATGACATTCCTAAGTTGTTTCGGAAGCGGAAACGTACACCCAGCGAAGAACTTTCTAACTCACGCGAAGAACACTTCACGCAACTAGAGAACGCGGATAAGGAGAAGGACGAGAACAACAATACCGAGTGGGAATTACGAAGTCGGAGTAAAAGACGACTTTTTGGCGAACATGCGAATAGAGCCGTGGTCCGAAGAAGCACAAGTACGCAGAATGTTCCGAAAGAACATGTGATCTGAAGGTCAGAAAGGTGTAGATGCTGTAGCGAACGTTCTGGAAGCGTGATTGATAATCGTCAAACACAGTCAGCCGACAAAATCTCTAACGATCACACGAAATTGGAGATCTCACTATGATGCACTGATGGGTTGCCATGAGTACCATCCTTAGGTCTTTGTAACCTGGAATATGCGCGAGAGAATTTGCGTCACATGCTTACTGTCTCACTACCTGATGGTAAGTGTAAAGCATGAACATTGCACTATTGACTGCCCGCGCATCGAAGCTTTGCTCCTTCTGTTTCTTTGTCACCCTCGCGCAAAATCGTTTCTTCCACCAAACGTTCAACGATTTGTCTGTACCGTACACCATTATTACTGCCATGGCTGAGCTGTTCCAAGATGAACCATGCCGTCCCACACAAGGTCTGGTTTTCGAGCAGGTGCATAGGCCAACCCACATTAGTAACGTCTTCAACTAGACGGTTTCGCAGCCGCCGTAGTACTTCAATGCATCTTCTGTTGATGGACATGAAGTCAAAATATAGCTGTTGTTCCTCATGCTGCACTCCTTCAGTAACTAGGGCGAGCATGTCCACTGGGTCCAGCCTCTTCTGTGTTTTCCATTGCCGCAAAGCACGGATCTTGAGACTTGTCCGAGGACTATTGCAGTCACTTTTCAACAGATACTCCATGTCTTGTAGCACCAGAGTCGAATCCCTTTTACCATCTCGCACACTGTAACGTTTGCGCATGACATCTAGCAGAGGCTGTTTCACAAACAACATAGCGCCAGTCGTCTCTTGTGGCAGGCGATGCTTATATCGTGAGGAGGGTGAAGACGCTCCTGCGGCCAGCATATATCTTCTCAATTGTTCTTTCGGCTTTGTTGGCGCCTTGCCCTTGAACAAATGAGGCTCGCCGTAGATATTGATCAGAGTCTCCATGTCTGTCCAGCTGGATACCTGAGGCTTCACCGCGTTGTATAGGTGCAGCACACCCATGCAGCATTCCCACTCGTTACATAGACGTAAGCCTACATAACTCATAGATCTATCAAGGTGAAATTGCAGCAATCCACAGAGAGTTGGATGATGTTTGAGCATGTAGAATGGGGCTGTTTCTCGTGCTGGTTGAACGTGCGCCGCACGGAATTTAGCTACGGCGTCGTCCTGAATGATGACTCTGATGAACGACCTGATGGACTCCAAAGTTTGTCTGGTAATGGGCATGCTGCAGTCCGCTTTGAGGATTCCGTGGTATACATCCAGCTTTTGTAGCGCGATCTCGGCTCTCAGAGCTGAAGCCCTCAGCTCATGGTAAGCCCGCTGGACGTCGTCAAGTAGAATAACATTGATATCCACGAAGATCTTGCAGCAAAGTACCAAAGGTACTGTGAGCTTACGAGTCTGGTAGAAATCCAGAAGTGTGCAGCTCAAGTCGTCCATGGGCCCCTGCTGTCCGCCAGTTTCGAGGACAAAGCAAAGAATATCTGGAATGTTTCGAGCGAGTAACTTGGTGATATTGTAAGAGTCCGGCATTGACCGCGTGAATTCATATTGATCGTCCTCCGGATCGAAGTCCCTGAACTTGGCCCTTTCGTAGCCCTGCAGATAGTGCGACAAGACGTTGTAGACCTCATGACCAGGTAATGCTTCTGGTATGATCTGAATAGGCGTTGAAAGATCTTCGGCTGGCTTTTCATCATCGAGCAAGACCTGTTCGATTGATTCATAAGTTGAATAAGCTGGAAACACAGCGACCAGCTCGAGGTGAAGCTTTGCGATGTTGTCGAACGCGATGTTCGTCGTCAGACCGGCCACTGTTACGGAGATCTTCTTGTCTCGGTATTGTTCCCAGGTCCATCTGACTTGCTTGCGTATGCGATGACAGTCCAATAAGAAACAGAAGTGTGCAAAGATACCATCCTCTACCACAGACACTTGTTCCTTTGGAGGAGTTTCGATTGCATGGTCGTCCCCTTCGACCGGCTGTTGCAACTCTAGAAGCTCAAATCGGTTGCTCAAAGTCCTCGCGTCGGTGCTTGGACAATGTGTATGGTATGTAGCTGTCGCGAGACGAGACTGGTACAAGAAGCGCCGTACCTCTTTCAGGATATGAATGAAATGCTCGTGTGTTTCAGTAGAGACTTCATGGTCGACTTTGTGCTTGTACTGCGCAGCGCATTCTGTTCTGGCCTGAATGACTTGATCGAGAATCCGCAGAACGTCGTCCGCATTTTGCTCAAGCGGCACCTTTTTTGCTAATTCTGGCAAAACGTTTGCTGAAACATTTCCTTTGACCTTGCATTCACTGTTGTCGACCAACCAACATATGACACGGTCGGTGTCGACTTTGTATCGCCTGTAAGTATCAAAGAATGTACCGTGAAGCATGTTGAGCGTGATAGATGTGGAGAACAAAGAATGGAGGCGGGGGACTATTCAATACGATGCTTGGGCTCTGCGTTGGCACTGCATGTAGTCTGCATGCAAAGATCTAGGCGCTAAAACAGAAAGCGTCTATTCTGTAATCGCGCCATCCTTTGGCTGGAACATCTGCTGACGTGTTGTTCTGGGCATGCGTCCCTGTCCAGTTCTTTACTAATTGACGTATGTCACCTGACTCTGAGTGGGCGAGGGCGCTATCATCAGGTGATACAATGTTCAGTTCAGCCCTTCTAGCGATCCACGAGCTAATCTTTGGGAGACTGAAAGTAGATGCTAACAGGGCTGCAGACTTCGGACTGCACTGATCGAGGATGGATTTGCTGACGCAGCTCGCAGCTCTCTTGAGACGTCGGCAAAGGATGCCAGGCGTGCGCCCAGACTACAGGGGCAGCATACCAAAGCCATTGAGCATATGCTGCAGTATCCGTAAATAGACAGATATGAATGTACTTGCGAGGGGACCCTAATTCTAAATCCGTCCACTTCCCCATGCTCACGTCCTTGCAGCTTCGGGACCTTTGCCACACAGCTCACCACGGGATTGGCTCGGCTATCCAACATGCAGCACTTTGAGGCGGCCTCAGTCCTGCATGACTCGCGTCCGCACGTGTCCTCGTGATTTGACTGCCTGGCAAGTATGACAGATGATCAGTAAAACGCCTTTCAACATAGAATAGCGTCGTCCACCAGCTCTGATCGCCTCCATGATGCAGATCCAGTGCCTTTCGTGTCAGGAGCTTCACTTGTGTGATCATGATGACAGTCATTCCCCACGCCGTTCGGAAAGTGTTCCCTTCATCGACCTCATCAGAGGAAAAGACCAAGGCTGTACTGGCTGTCGACTTGTCTGCGAGGTCCTTCCGCTACTGAACGACTATTGTGCTGGGCCGTATGGTGTTTCCATACTCTCTGTACATTCTGTTGACCGCCGCCTCACCGTGAAATCACGCATTAAGCCCAGAGATGAGAATGGGCCATACATGTGGATTGGTGAATTCGAACTATGTAAGACCAGTGGTAAGTGACACTACAAATCATTCTCAAAGCGTGTTCAATCTTCTGACGGTCGCATACTAGACGAATCGG
>Ga0265797_10009038_pt1 | contig 13092 bp, 11 predicted proteins | sample P2T30metagenome_FD_192433 | JGI IMG/M metagenome (GOLD analysis project Ga0265797, IMG submission 192433) | Plant litter microbial communities from East Loma Ridge, Irvine, California - P2 T30 | ecosystem: Environmental > Terrestrial > Plant litter > Unclassified | place: USA: California... | reverse complement strand
CTCAAGGCTTGCAAGCCTTGAGAGACATTGCCTTGTTTGCTTGATTACTACACAAACAAGCAAGGCAAGCAAGGGGAGCTTACTGCTCTTGACACCTTGCTAACTTGCTTGCTTGTTGGCAGCACTGTCCAGTGAGACAAGACTGCTTTTTTGCCAGCTTCGTAAGCATGTCATCTGTTCAGCTCCTTCACCCTTCGCAGCCCTTCGACGTGGTGCAATGAGCTAGCCTGTAGCGCTGAATACACGCTCTGGTTCATCGCTCGTTGCTAGCGTTGGGTAGACGTCTAATGCGATCTATGCGAGTTGAGGCCAGATAGATTGCTTGCTTACCTAGTAGGGAATTGGCGAGTCCTTCGGTGACATCTTAGGGTGAGGTTCTTGCTCAAGTAACCAGAGCTGATCTGCCACGGCGGCATTGTCGTCTGATGACCACTCGTCATCCTCGTCGACCACCGCGGCCCCGGCGTCGATATTAGGGTCGCTTGCGAGCGTGTGCTTATACTCGCTCTTAGATTTATCTACTGCTATACGAGCAGCTGCAGTGCATTGCGGCTTAGACGCCCAATGCCTCTCGAACCAACGCTTTCAGACGTGGGTGAAGGACCACTGCCAAGCGGTAGATCGGCGTGGCGTCTGTACGTGTGTAGTAGTCGTCGAGGTTCTGCCAGGCAACGTTGAGGTTGTGGTTGATATGTTTCTCAAGGGTAGGGAAGTTGAAACTCTCGTCGGTCTGGCTCTGTGCGAAGTCATCCGCTGAAGCGTCGATCTGGCTCGCTGCCGCCGTCGCAACGTCACTCTCAGCTGCCACGGCAGCGGCCCTAGCGTACGCAGAGGCTTTACCGACGGATTGATGCTGGTGCCTCCAGTTGTTGGTTGGTCGTAGGGAGGCCTGTGTAGATGGTGGTGATAGAGCTTGTGGGATTGTTCCCTTTGTTGGAGTTTGTGGATTCGTACTCTCGAGTGGTAGATGACGTTGGCGTGCTTCTTCAAACCCCTTCAACAACTCACCAAACACCGACAACACTTGCCAGGTCGCTCCTTTGGTGACTCCGGTAGTAACATTGCCTTAGGGCTTTATGATTGTATCCTTACAGGGCTTAAGGATGGTCCTGTGGGTGAGAATGGCTTCCCAATCGTCAGGAGTTAGTTTATCTTCGAGCAATGAGGGTGCTTTTGGAGGGTCCTTTGTGCGTTAAGGCGAGCCTCGCGGCGCGCTAGCTTTGCACGATATTCCGCAAGCTCGTCTTCGGTGAAATCGTCGATGAATTCACGGAAGACGATCGCACGCTCGGCGGCATCATACCAACTGTTCCACCGTATAATATTATCACGTATGAGATAGAGAGGTTGTTGCCTAGGGTCGTCCGGTGTAGCTCCGCGGTTCTCAATCGCTACCTCTTGCAGACGGATGAAGGCTTGCTGCTGTGCGGAGTTTGGTGCTAATGTACCTAATAAGATTGTGAAGCTTGCCGATTGGACCCTTGCGACGCCAGCTTGTAAGCTCTACAAGCTCGGCCGTAACACTGCTTCAAGCTCGTGTTCAAACGCTTCGACATCCGAGACGAAGAGGACCTTTTGAGCCACAAAGTTGATGATGTTCCCCATGCAGAGGGCGTGCCGCTTGCCTGCATCGAAGGCAAGCTCCTCTGATAGGAGGTTGAGGCATGCGCGGTTCTTGCTCATAAGCAGTAGCATTATAGGACCTCAGGGTATTACGCGTTGGTAACGCACCACGGCCACGTCAATTGAGATAGATAAGTAGATCCCTGAAAGCAGCCGAGTCTGCCTTCTGAAGGGGGATCTGCTCAACGGTGAATTGACGCGTTACGAGCGCTTCGAAGCGCTCATGATCGAAGGCCTCTGTCGCGCGATTGCGCTCTGCCGCTGCGCCAGCTATATAATAGGCATCGAGCCTACCCTGCGTGCCTTGTGAAGGAGTCGATGGTTGGCTCCGCTCTACAGTGATGCGGCCGTGGCGGCTTAACTGATGAAGGCCATATAAGTGCTCGATAGCAGATGACGTTGCCTTTGTACACATGTAAGCAAGTCTAAGTTAGACGGATTGGAAGGTTTTCTAGGACCTGTATGGCAGTGCCTACAGACCCAGTAATCCTTCCCATCCTCAGGCTGATGTAAGCGCCAGCCGTGCAGCCAAACGAAGCTTCTTTTTCCCTTCAATCGCTTATGCGACAGTGGTGGGTGTTCATAGCCACGGAGCCGGCTCCACGCGATGTCCAGGCAGGTGGGGATTTCGGGTATATCGTCAGAGGTAGTCGTGCAGTTGCTTGGGAAGTCGTTTGTTCGGTGTATCTCATTCAGGGCACTAGGGTTAGATGTAGCAGCAGGGGATGTGAGCCAGCCAGAGATGTTAGAGCCCATGTTTGGAGGTTAGTGATTTTTGAGAGCTAATCATTATGGAAAAGCCGAACATAAGATTGACTCGGGAGGAGTGCGGCGGACGTCCAGATCGGGCTAGTAGCACGGGTAGACCAGGGACAAACGGTGCGGAAGCTCTGCCGTGAGGGAGACGGGGCTGAAGTGGGTGTATACTGTTTCGAAAGCTGGGGAAATCAGTCCCAATCCGGCCGAGATCCAGGTCACGTGACTGAAGTGAATCTATTTCAAGGGCCTTGCAAGCCTTGATAAGATTTGCTTTGATTGATTGAAGTGAATTCAGCCTTAATGAGTTGGCCTTGAAAGGATTAGCATTGAATTGATTGAATCTTGATTGATTATTGACACCACTGAGGAGGTGGCTGACGATAATGTCCATGGCGCAATGCACCTCAGCAACAACGGCTTCATCCTGATGCGACTGATCAGTGCTCTACAAAAGCGTGAAACAGTTGGTGTGTCTCAATCCATGGGTTTCTGCTTCTTCACACGGCGATTATTGCTGCTTAGTCATGGTCAAACAGTCAGATAATTTGCCAATCAAATAGGTTGACCAGCGATCAGTCAATCAAACGAACAATAGGAAGATCATTTCTCAAATAGTCAACGCGAATCCACCTCATCATATTGACCATTTGACTGTTGACAGGCTTGGCAGTGTGAAACTAAGAGTGGTTTGGACCATCGTTTGCATCTTGACTGTAAACAGTCAACAGCATGGTCTCGGATCCTCTGGTTGCTGCCCAAGCTTTCGTGTGTGTCCGATTGATTTTGTCCGCTTCAAATCGCTCGGTAGTAGCAGCGCGACCAGCCGATGTTTGGTCGAGGAAAAATCGCAAGCTCGATATGCTCACTTTTCTTGTGCAAACCGCCACAAGTGACCAAATCGCTAAGAGACTGTAGGCGAGCATGAAGATGACAGCTGGTATAGCGAATTTCCAGTCGTATCCAATGCCAGGCATGAAACGGGTTGCCTTGGCTTTGGCGCTCGTGAGCGACTTCCCGGATGTACTTCCGAGAAGACTTTTTGAGGTGGTGACGCTGTTCGCCATCATATCTGTCCACTTCCGAAATGTTAGTTGAGGGATGTGGTAGATTCGCGAAAGCCGGCATACGTACGATGTAGTTCGTGATTTTTGCTGCACTTTGCGCACTAGGACCGAGCCCTGCCCACTTCACATATAATGCCCAATTGGCTTTTCCTGTAAGAGGCGGAATGTGCTGGACCCCAGAGCTCTCTCCAAGATTTGACGTATCGAAGATGGCGGACATTACATCGAAGGGAACATTAGCGCCAGCGACACTATCTTGTGCGTCGAGCTGTCCCCAGCCTACGGCTGAACTTGCACCAGCTGGCAGATAAAGATGGGGTCGCTGCAGAGTCTGAATCCCAGTAGTACCAGCCATGTCATCAGTGACGACCCCCCAGAAAGGTGAAACGCCAGCCATTTCCCTGCCGGAGTCTTCTACGGCCCAGAGCGGTGGCGATCTACCGGGACCATATGAGCTTTCTTTGACGTTTTTGACGACCAAGTTCGACATCAAAGCGGTGCCGTTCATCTCCAGTTCTACAGTCTTGATGGATGCTTTGACGGCGGCTACGCATGCGTAGACATGATGGGTCCAGTTACTGCCGGGATCTATCCGGTACTCAGTCATATCCTTAACGGCTGTGCCATCGGCGTTGATATTTAATCCTGGTCCGAGTATCAGACCCCCAGTGACGCCAATCTTTGTGATGTCGATTATGTCTGCTCCCAAAAAACCGATAGTCACTCCTGCAAATTTGTTAGTGCTTTCAGCAGAACATCTCTGACATGCCGTCTTTGCACATACTCATGTCAAGCTCATCCGTACCAAGACTAACATGCGTCTTATTTCCCTCGGTTGGTAAAGCTGATAGAGGGCCAGGCAGGTTGGGAAAATAATCTCCGCCTTCGGAAGCAGAGCCGAAAGGGGCCACCGCAATAGCGTCGGGAGTGAAAAACTGCCCTTGTAGCTCTTCCAAGTCGTATTGCTTTCCTAGATAAGAGCTTGCTCTTGTCTCGTTGAGTGCGTTGGCAACGATCCAGTTGGTAATGGCAGCCGCTGACCTAGAATACTGTATGTCAACACGCGCTTAGGGATGTTTCCATGATTTGGGTATTACGAACCATGACCGCGCCAGCAACTTCGGGTCGTCTTGCGTGTTGTTGATATCCACTTTCGGATAGTCCATAGGTAAATCAACAAGGTCGCCACGATCGACTAGCTTGGCTTTGATCGTCTCTTCGGAAACCAGTGCGTTTGGTGACGGAATGGTGTACTCGAGGGTGAGGTTGAGGTCCGTACAAGCTGTGTCTGGTTCTAACCACAAGATCTCTTCCGACCACGTATACCCGGTCACGGATGAAGAAGGTAAAGTATGGTTGCGGAAACCGATTCCCGGTTCGTCTCTAGTAGAGACAATAAGACCTTCGATTGCGTCGAAATTGTTGTTAAGGATGAAGGTCTCGAAGTAGCGAAACCGCCCGAGTGTGCGGGGGCGACCTGCATCGAACCACCTTTTGTTCTCATCGTCGGCTGGTCTTGTGGAATTGTTGTAGTTCACGAACGACCTGTAGTGAATATCAAAGATTCCAGCGATTGTGCTACTGTGATTGACGGAGATACCGTCAAAAACAGCTGTGATGTTCGACGCAATCTCGGAGGAAATCCAGTCCTCCCTGAAACCAGCATGTTCATTCGGTATGACCGAAAATGTCGTCGCATTGCGTACAGACGTGTATCCATCCTCGTTGCCAGGGCAGCTTACGTCCAAAGGGTTTCCACATACGCGATTCACGTTGTAATCGTTATGTGAAGGAGTTGCCCTTCCAATAGGAGAATCGTCTTTGACGTATGTGAAGACTACGTCGTCAAAGTCTTGCTTCACTGTTCTCGGGTAGAGACCAAGAGGGGTTATCGCAGCCACAATAGCTAGTAGGAGGGTCGTCGATGTGGAGAGGAGCGCGAGGTTCTTCACTCTCCCATCGACCTTCTTTCCTGACGCTGAGTCTGTACCCAAGATTGTGGGCCAGAGTGAATTGTTGATCAGGCGGCCGAAGACAGACCTGATTGCTGGTAAGCTAGATGCGATCAACGATTGGGTCATCGTACCATGTTGCTGCATTTGTGCCAGCCTTTGCTGCGGATACTGCTATCATAGATAGTAGAAGTGGATAGGTAAATTTCACTAGTGCGCGTTAGAGTCAGCATAAAATCGAGTGTTGGGCTTCTCTCGACTTACAAACAACCACGGCGATGTTGATAAGCGTTGCCGCTTGGGCAACAGACATATGAGGATGCATGTCTTGCGCCTAAATTCGGGACGATAGAGTCTTACGCAATCGAAAGGATATTTGTCTTTTTAAGGATTACAGACCATTTCTACTGTAATCCCCTTCATAACTGTAAGCTTGGCGACATTGCCATATATCCAGGGATGTTCCACTACAGCCGCGTTGTTTTGACGCTACATCAGGTGTTTTCTGCCACTAAAAACAACAGATTACCAATGCTCCGGGCGGCTAGATACAATGCCCTGTGCTAACTCGCTGAGATCTGAAAGCAAAACGAGGTGGCGGCTTGATCTGAGACAAAAAGGTACTGTTACCAATGATTGCACGACTTCCTAGCTCTGTGGCGGAAATTGAAACACCCACTTGATCAGGTGATCATCAACGAGCCCATCCTCATCCCTGGTCCTTTATAGCTCAATGCCCCCAAGCATATGATCTAGGATGCGAAATTACGAATGCTATCCTGCTAGCGTGTGTTTTGTTGCCTCACTTGTGCACTGACTGTTAGCCGTGATGCGATTCTAAGTGCAAAGATGCATCGGCGAGTAAGTGCATCGACACAAAGATGCCTGGATGACGAACTGCATTTCCAATAGACACGAAAGATCCCGCTTTCAGGCATTGCAAAACATAAACATGATCTGCTGACGGGCAGAAATCCTCCCAAATGTTTGTTCCGGGACCTGCATCGCCTGATACGCGCGTGAAAGAATAATCTAGATCTAAGGATCCCTGAGCGCAGGTGTGCTAAGTCTCTGTAGTACCATCAAGAGCTGCCCCTCGTAATCAAATCTAAAATGAAATGGTATCGCGCGACGTGTAAATAGCTGAGATGCTGACAAGTAAGGTCATAATGCTCTTCAAACTGCTGTTGTATGTGAGACGAAGGTCGCGGAGCTCGGGTCTGTTGAGCTTCCCACATTTGAGAAGACTAAGAAAGAAGGCTCGAAGCGTGTGTCTTGTCTATCTAAGGACGACACCGGAGAGGAAAAGGTCGAGCGACAAGTAGCGCTGCGGCGGTCGTCGAGGTCAGATTATTTCCTACGCAATAATGTCCCTTTGGACATTGCCATAAACTACCTGAATCGATCCATGATGCGCGTCTAGAAGGCATCGTACTCCACAGACGCTCAGCTTTGGGGTGGTGGCTGCACATCCGAAACTTGCCGCGTTTCAGCTGCTGCAGGGGGCGTATCACAAACGTGAGCTGACATCTTGGTCGCAAGGCCCGGCACCATACCACTACGAGTCTTTGGTTTCTGGGATAACTTGGAATTCCGCCAATGGCGTCGTGACAGGTGTGTACTCGGGGTCACACGTGGCGCTAAGAGAACGTAACTATGTGACGGGCGGTCAAGTAGCTCAACCTTTTCACTTCAAGCACACACAGGGAAAGTCTATCCGAGCCTTGTGTGTAAGCAGGTTTCATTCAACTACGGTTGGGTACCATGTCATACTGTAGCAGATATCGCATCCAATACCGAAATGACTTTCTTCCTTATTTCGATTCTTCTGCCAAGCGTCAGTACTTGCCTCGCATGCAGCTCGCTGATTCGACCCTGTAATAATCAGCTGCAAGTCATGGGTATCGCATCCGCTGTAAGATGCCCTCCACGTACGATCTCGGCTCTGGCAAGATTGCAGCCTTGCATCGTATATCTCGGTCCTGAATGGTAAGCCCCTGCCTCGCCCTTAAGTGCGCCTTGTTGGGACTTGTTTGACTTCGGTGTCTGCACTACAGATGTACATGTGTATTTCCTCCAGTAACTTACCGTAAAATCAGGAATTCCTATTGTTAAGTTCACGCAGGTTATCGGGGAATGGTCGATATTGCACGATCTACCCTATCCTCGGAAGCATGAGCGAAGATCGCGTTCCTATAATACATGTTTGAGGCCATAAAGCCAAGCGCGCCGGCGTGACCGTCGCCCGGTGCAAAGGATGCTATCGGAAGGCAAGCTTGGTATCCCCTTCCAGTTGTCGTGGCATTATGCACCATCCACAGCACGATGCTCTCAGGTCTGTATGACGCGGACGAATGAGACGATGAACGATACTGCATTGATTGATTCGACCTTTCGATGTCGACAAAATGATTTTCATTTGTCTGTGATTGCCTAGGAACTCAACTGACTACAGCTCCGAGTCCTTGAGCATCCGTCATCTGCAAGACACAGATCCCGGCCACATTCGATGAGTAGTACAAGTCGACGGTTCAGTGTGTATAACGTATGGCTATAGAAGCTCATGCGGACTTGGTCCTCGACGCTCTGACTATGCCCATGTGATATAGGGCCCCGATGTGCGAACAGGCTACTCAATACGGTCGGCGTCTCCTATTCCAATCATTTCACCACCATATGTCATGATGGTAGGACAAGGGAAACCCTGGCCGAACACGGTAAACCCGGCGAGTCAAGTGGCGCCTGGAGTCCAAGTAGAAAGTACACGTCTTGCCGTTGGGCTCAGATGGAAATTCGAAAGTAAGGAGGATGGTAAAGTCGGTAGTTGCCAGACCGGAGTCACTGTCGACGACTCCACGGGAAGTCCCAACAGCAAGAAGCCAGCGATTCATTCATACTGATTACGACACTCTGCACTTAAATACTGCGTTACGTGGGCACAGATTCTGTGCATGGCGTTTGCCAGTCTACTGTGACATCCTGCCCGACTATGCTGTCGTGGTGTTAATCTCCCTTCGACCGGGACGAGCGGGGACCCAGATGCAAGATGAATAGCATAATTCAGAAGAATAGTTTGATACAAGTCCTGAGCCTCCCCATAAGAAACCGCACTTCAGAGCTGCTGGCTCCAGCACTCGTCAAAATCTATATTCTCAAGTAACCCATCGTCCACAACCAACGTAGTTTCCTTCCGCATACTTATATCAGCATCCTCCCTACCTCAGACGGCTTCTAGCGTACTCACCTCGACCTCCGCTTCCCAGAAGAACACACGGCTGCCACAGTGCTAGGGATCGCCACCATGCGAGCCGATGATATTACGTGCGACCGCAGAACCGTCTGTGATGCTGTGACAGCTCGTGCGACAAAATTGAGTCATAACGTCGAGACTGTTGCGGTATCATGAGTAGAAGGATGGAAGCGAGAGCATATTGATAACATCGTCGGGGCGCTCAAGCTGATTGAGCATCGTCCGGGCCCAGGCCGCCTCGTCGCCACGGCACAAATCGCTACGGTGGTCTTCCGATGTCGCCGGCACTGGCGTGTGGCCTTGATGTAGATGATTGAGACAATACAATGGGCAGCGCGGCATCTCGTGCAACCCGAAGAGACTGCGTGTGGTCGTTGACGGTCTTCGGTACATGTACAGCCACACGATGCGTGATAGTGTCTCAAACGTGCAAGGGAAGCATGCAACATCGTGATGCTTTGCTTCGGATTTACGATCAGCCCAACTTCATGATGCTTTTGCTAACAACGGTTGTAGAATCATCCCGTCGAACCAAGGTCGATACTCAGTCTGAATCCAATCCATCAAGAACTGGAGTGCAGCAATCACGGCCTGTGCGTCGACCAGGTTTTTGGTGGAGCGAACAGAGTAGCCTGAGAGAAGCCATGCACCATCGGAGCGATCTTCGAAGAATAGACAAGTCCAGTCGTGGCCTTGCACTACAAGGACAGGTAGCACGGGTATAGATATTCTGCCCGGCTGGCCAGCAAGAGCGAGCAGTTCGTGCAATTTTGCAATATGTCGAGTGACCCAGAGTGTCAGTTGTGATTGTACCGCGCGTCAGCCTTCTCCAGTGAGCTTCGTCTCAATATGCACTGCTGTCGGCGCGAATCGTACTGGCTGATAGAGGGTGGGATTTGCTGCATTTGTGCAACGAGAAAGATGCGCTTTCTTTTCTTGGGGTAGACGAAGGCCAATCGAAAAGTCTATCCGTGAGTTGGGCTCCTCGGAGTCCTATCGATAGTCAGCGAGCGAGAAAGCATCCGAGTCTATCGAAGCGGCGGTACTGTCACTTACCGTCAGCTCATCCCATCGAGACGATATCGGACTGATGACCTACACATTGTTACACCTGAGCTCAGCCCGCCATCTCGAATGGCGCAATGCAATCCTGAGCATATCTGTGTGGACATCACCATTCCACGCTGCCTCAGAGGCACACTCCGCTTTGTTTTCGTTCGCCCTCTCGACAATACTGACCACGTCTGCGTAAAATGCCGAGTCGACAACAAGACCACGCTGATCAGAGAAAAGTCTCTCTGTTATGTCGTCATCGATGTCTAGGTATGGTTCCATCACACTCATGCTGTCCGGGTGTAAGATTCCCACTCTGTGTTGACATCTCCGCATATTCCGAGCCACCTTTTGCGCGCTCGACGTAAGGTCGCGCATGGTCCCAACACTGTGCAGTTCCACTGGATAGCGAGCAAGACTCAAGTTTTCGAGACGCTTCTTTGGACTTTCGCTTCTCTGAAGTTTGACTGCATCAGTAAGATGTACAAGTAAGAATATAGTGTTCTCCGTCCAAGATCAGCGTTCCTCCCAACGAGGTAAACGATAGAAATACGTTCTGCTGATCACGGGATGACGGTATTGCGGCATTTCAAGATATTTCGTTCGATCGTGGCTGGAATTGGAAAACTACACGAGTAAGATGGGACTCAATAACTACTCAAGACAAAGAAATGCTATCAGATGTAAGATAACTTATGACACCGTCTGAATTAAAAGCCAGTACTTAGAAGACTCGTCAAGGCTGACACACCGGCCCAATCTGGGTTTTCGTGGAAGGCTTTCTGGAGCTCATGACACAAATCTTTTACACCCAAGGTGTCAGTCTCACCCCTCAATTTGACATACTCAGTGTTGACCTTCTTGTTCCTTAGAGAAAGCTCGGAAAATTGACGCTCGAAAGAGTCAGCCAGTAACTCTGCAACGCTGCTGTCACCCCCGGAGGACAGTCTTCTTATGCTGTCTTCAAGGTAAGCCCGATCTTGTGAAAGATCCAAATTTTCGGGTACGTTGTCGTTGTTGATTCCTGGGATATTGGCTATAAATAGTGGGTGTTGTATAGCTGATGGTGCTGGTACAACACAAGCCGTATCCCAGTCGATGACCCTATGCAGCGTTAGCTTCGGAGCGTTCAAAGGGAATATGAACTGTACCGACCCAGTAAGGCCACCCTCATTCACCAACACATTCAGTGGGTTTAGGTCACCGTGTTTGATAGCAAGTTTGAGCGAAGTCTGATCTGGAACCAGCCTATCTATGGCTATGCGACGTTGGATGAAAGGTACGACATCACCCCATCCTGGAGTGGTTGCACAACGGTAGATTGCCTTGTCCACCTCTCGAGTGAGCCAGTCTCGGTAATTGGCCACTGTTGGGCCTGGCTTGTACCTTAGCAAATGATCGGACAATTGTTTATAAAATACTCTTTACCTGGCTCGGTAGTAGATGTTGGACAAGTCCAAAGCTGATACAAAAAGTTCGCAAGGCCATCTAAGAGAGTCTGGCGTCTCTTTACGCTGAGATCCGCCGGGTTCCAGGATCCGAGAGGACTCCCTTCGATGTATGTCAAGATGGTGCATTCTTGATCTGTGTGGAACACATCTGGAATAGGGAGCTTCGGCCTTTCATTGAGGATGTGCCTCATGATAACCATTCCCCGACTGGCTAACTCCGCTGCGAACTCATCCCTAGCAACTCTCACAATCCAGATCTGGCCGTTCTGCGATTGGACAGTGTAGACATGGTGAGAGAAGGCAGGGAACGGCAAGGATATCTGCAAGTCAGAACTTCCGAGGAGTGACGAAATCCTGTCGATTGTTGCATTTGGGAGCGTCTCTGATTTTCTTTCCATTCTGAATTGGTAACAGAAGCGGTAGTCAATGACCTCTTCGAGAAACGCGAGAGAGGTATAGGTAAGTTCTTATGTGGCGAAGTTTATTTTGTACAGGTCGCAAGCTTGTGCCTAGAGAAAATTGCTTTAATAAAGATACTTGTTGTGCCGGAAAGGCGTTGAAGCCATGTACACTAGGCCAGTATCGCGCACCGTGGCCAGTTGCCTGTTCTTTGAAGTCTCCGGTCGGCCTCTGCAGCACATCATAATCGCCAACTGCGTGTAGGTGAGTCATATTTCGGTTGTAACCCGTAGACCTGCGGATGATCGAGTTCAATCAGTTTTCGAGCCCCCCTCCCGTCTCGGGGAGGCCAGGTCTCCATGCAGCTTGCTATGAGTGGGAACAGCCTGGCGTGTGGCGAAAAACCCCCGCAGCGCAGCGGAGCTGTTCGAGCCAAGCAAAAACGTCTTTCATCACGACATCAATGGTGCTCCGCACGTGACCCTAATCAGCGAGCCCAATCTGCAAAAGCATCAGTCTGGTGGTTGGTTGTACTACGCATTCTCCACTGGAAATCCCTGGCCGTTTGCAGACAGAGGCTTGTTGAGACCTCGTCGAGGCGCATTCGCCAAATTTGATATCGATCTTATGCAAATAGCATGCTTTATCTGTGCGGCGCTCGAAGTCAAGGCATTGAGGAGCGACAACGACATCATCCCATCTGATGATAATCAGCACTGGAAACATATATATACATTTACACACAAAAGGGATGGCTAAGAAGTGGGAGTGAATAACGGAGACATATTTCGGGCCAGGCTCTGAAGGAAGAGGTGACAGACAATTCGTGGCTGCAACACGAAGTAGGCATTATTGGGTGACTGCACAGTACTGTGCAGATGAAGCTTGATTCTGGCATTGTTGTGGAGTCGAAGCGGAGCCAATAAGATGTCACGGCTGCATTCTCCGACAAGTGACAACAAGCGATACTAACTAGTCATCGGAGAGAGTATGTGCGATGAAGCCAAAACCGCAACCTCGTGCATGAACAATAACATTCCTCTCAGGGTAGCTAGCACTTGCATGGTTCAGCTTTCCATTCTGAGACATCTATAACGTTGTGGCTCATGAGATCACTCGCCGATACACACCACCCATTTGGAATACATCAAGCCTATTAATCATCGCGGCATATGGCGCAGACTTTGTGCCAGCGAGCACCGTAGCACTTGACCTCGAGTAAGGCTTATCCGATATCTTGACAAAGAAGGGCCTTAATTACGTACCCAGTATTGGCGCATACTACATCGTGATGAGTTGTGGCGCCTCGTTCAGGGGTGATAGGCTATTGAAATGACTTCCGCTTCGTGATCATATGCTACATTCCCCGAAGCGAGATTGCTGGGCTGAAACCAAACCATATACGACCATCGCTACACGTCTTGGCGTGACCAACTTAGGGGCTCGGTCAAACATTGACTCGATTTTGGTGGGGAAGCAGTCAGGCACCAGTGTCAGGGTAGGATCCTGAAACGCATATGAGAGGCAAAGCAAAACCTGAC
>Ga0265797_10009037_pt1 | contig 13093 bp, 10 predicted proteins | sample P2T30metagenome_FD_192433 | JGI IMG/M metagenome (GOLD analysis project Ga0265797, IMG submission 192433) | Plant litter microbial communities from East Loma Ridge, Irvine, California - P2 T30 | ecosystem: Environmental > Terrestrial > Plant litter > Unclassified | place: USA: California... | reverse complement strand
AGATGCCCTCGAGCCGTGTTTGGCGCGGCGACCGTATCTTCCGGTTCGTCATGGTATTATGCTCAAATCAACAACGGCGAGAAGATAAGCTTATGCCCGCCACGGTTCCACAGGCTTGGCTAACATGCTTGCTGTGCTTGCATATCGCGTGGCGCAGGCCAAGTGGGGCTACGAGAGATCGTCATATAACACGCTACCGAGGCTCGACTTACACCTTCCAACAAAGGATAGACAAAATGGCGAATAATGCGACCTTCCTCTTCCAAACCTACGCGAATGCCACCGGATAGCATGTCGAAATTTTAGCCTCGCTTGGCTCAATTGACAGAACGCTCTGGTCTACGAGTCGAAGACTGGCGCATACACCGGAATGCCCAGCACCTTGAGCTCTCGGACAACTTTTCTGGTCAGCTTCTTGTTACTGATGAAGAACACAGCTTCTGCTTCCATCGCCGTGTACAGCGTATGCGCCATGGCCACTACATCGGGCCTCGCTTGTCCTTTCACCTGCGTGTCCCAGATGACGGCTTGAGGATCCTGCTCCAGCACGCGGCTGATAATATTCTCGCCGAAAGTGCCTCGAGGACTAGAAGCAAACCAGAGAAATCGGATCTTGGTCTTTGGCGCATGTCCAAAGAGCTCCAAACAAGGTCCGACACCGCTCCCAGTGGCCATGACTACCACCCGCTTGAAGACTTTTGCCATGTACAGTGTGCCCGTCATATGGCATCCACGCATGTAGTAAAATTGAGCAGGATGGGCCACAGTTTTTGCTGTCCAGTCTCCAGCCTTGGAGACGATGCACGAAGCCGCTCCTCCGTCTGTACCGCCTGTGTCAGAGATGGCGGCGAAGCTGTGCCACTCGTGCAGCGGCGCGTCAGAGATGGACACTCCGTGGAGAGGCCGTATTGATTCTTTTGGCGAGAAGTATATTCTCACAGCGCGGTTGGAGAGGTGTTCTACCCTGACGACCGGCACCTTGCGAAGCAAGACCCACGGATATATGACATGTATACTGATAATGGCCAGAAGCCAAAACGCTGGCGTCTTAGCGAGTGCGTGAGCTAATGTCGAACCAGCAGAAGAATTCGTCTCCGATCGTACGAGCAAGACCAGAATCGGCCAGAAAATGAGGATACAGGACCAGCCTCCAAGACGATGAGCATTCTCGAAGAGATTGTGATGTCGATCCCGTACTTGCGGAAGAGCTAGGACGGCGATGGCGATAAGGATGGCCAGCAATGAATAACAGAGCGAAAGCAGCGCAACTTCTTGGCGTCGGCCTTGGACATAATCTCTCGTCAAGATGGACACGAAAGCAATATGCCATCCAATGGCACATACAGCTCCGCCGCTGTGCACTCCGCCGTTTTCGTAGATTTTGGCAAGTCGCCTGCGAAACCAGAGCGGTGCAGTGTGTGGAACACTCCAACAGGCTCTGAAGAGGATGTTCCTGATGTAATCTTGTCTTACGAGAACGGCGGCTGTCAGGTTGGCGACCGCAGCAGTCGCCGCTGTTCCAAGCTGCAATCCAGAGTCGCTGGCTACTATGACCACGATCACGATCAGATTGACGATGCAGATCAATGTGAGCAGCTGGCGATATACAGTGAACGCGACTATACGCAAGAAGTGGTATAATCGTCGAGCTCGGCTCCTGGTCGCCCGAGATTCCTCGCCTCGTTGATTTTCGCATTCCTGGCCCCTCTCATCGGCGAGAGAAGCGATTTCAACAGCGGGTGTTTTTGATACGTCCTCGGATGAGCAAAGAGAAACGTCAGACACACCGGCGTCTTTATTTTGTTTCTCCATGGGGATATCGAGATCCATGGTTGCAGTTGTGGCAGTCATTGTCGCGTTCGCGAACAAGCACTCAAACCAAATGCTGGCGGCCAAGACAGTTGGAATGTAGCTACATATCAGTGACTTGAACTTTACAGATGTCGCAATCCGCAACAGAAGCACTGCGCTGGCTCATGCGCTTAGCTTTACTCACATGTTACCATCGTCTCCAGTCACTTCGTCGATACTGGCGCTGACCGCGCATCCGTGCAGGAGCTTGAGCTTGGTCGTGCGCTGGTGCATTTACTTATGAGCAGAGTGGCTGACAACGCTTCACTTTCGCGGGTGTAGTGCGAATCGACTTGCCGTGAGTATATAGCACTCTTAACATAAGCGATGACAATGCATGCAAAGTGTCTTCGGGTTGCCACGAGGCGTTGGCTCGAAGCGGGCAAGATGACTTGTGGCGCGATATGACTTTGATCGCGATTGGTTGATGTACACTTCATTTTCTAGGCTGGAGAGTCCAGCCTTGTAAATACGAGGATCTTGTTGGCAGAGCACTTCTGTTGCAGGTTATTGTATCTGTGATACAGATAGCGGTGCTGACATATGAGGATTTCAGCGTGCACAAACCTATAGTGCCTTTTTTGTTCCGTTGAGAGACCCTTAGAGATGATTTGTTCTCTATGCATTTATCATGCTGATGCTATTAGATTCAGAGACAGAAATGACCATACATGCCATTGAGATACAACTGCCACCAAGGTGCAACCGGAGCCGTACGCAAAGTTATGCTTGAGACGTAAGAACAATCGCGGTTTTACCGACTGGGATGACAGGACAAGCCAATCCAGGAACACAATGCCATATCCCTTTGCCATCATTTCTAAATTGCGAATCTTTGAAATCCCATTGCCATGAATTGCCGGAACGTTTTCGGCTTCGGCTAGACTGGTAAAAGTAATGCGAGAGAACAAAGTTCTCCTCGCGATCTAGATTCAGACTCCGTACTTAACTCTCAGCAGTGTAGCGAACAATATAGACTTTGAAGCTAGACTTCACCTCTGTCTCAGCCGTTTGTGATGCCGCTCCAAAATCAACGACGTCATCTGATCTCAGAACCGCAACGGAGGAACGATCGCGCATCGCATCGCACGCGTTGGTAACGCTGTGACGGCATCTCTACGGATGGGGCGGCCAAGGGGGCGTTTACTAGGAGGTAGGAGGAAACGGCCTTGACGCGCCGCGGATGGTTGGTACTGCTCATATGTAAGCTTTTCACCTCCCTTTTGTCTACTACGTGAATCTTCTCTGGAGTTTCGTATCGGATAAAACGGGCGACATGTCGACGAATCTCGCGAACAGGAAGCCTGAGGAGGTCTCTGAGGGAGACGCTCAGACGCGACATGAGGCGGAGAGCGATAAATCGACTGGCAAGGATGGACGCGATTCTGGTGCCCAAGATGGTGGCGACCAGGAGAAGCAGGATACTGGACCATCCACGTAAGTATGCCATACATTCATCAAGAAGAAGTAGCTAACATCCATAACAGAGTAGGATTCTGGGACTGGCGAATGCATCATGTCCGCAAGGAGGCTTTTCTGAAGTGGACTTTCACCACCGCTTTTCTGATGGCGTTTATCCTTGGCTGTCTGTCAATTTACTGGGGCGCATTCTTATCAGTGGAGAAAAACATCCAGAGTCTTCGCGTATACGTCGTGGATTTCGACAGCCAAGTCGCTCCGTACGATAATGCCGGCTTCGAGCCGATTGTTGGTCCTATGATTGTGCAGCTCGCACAGCAGATGGTGGCAAGCCCAACGCCAAACGTTGGATACACACCCATGCCGCCCTCGGACTTCAACAACGATCCTTTGCTTGTACGCAAGGCAGTGTACGGCTGGGACGCATGGGCAGCTATTATCATCAACCCAAATGCAACTGCCATGCTATACTCTGCAGTCCAGAACGGCAATGCCAGCTACGACCCCATGGGAGCTTGTCAACTGGTATATCAGCAGGCACGCGATGATACGAATTGGTCTAGCTACCTCTTTCCGCACATCTCACAGCTGATCACGCAGGCCACATCCATGATCGGCCAACAATGGGCAAGCCAGATCTTACAACAAGCCACATCAAACCAAACACTCCAGCAGAACTTGGTCCAGGCTCCTCAGGCATTGAGTCCAGCTATCGGCTTCAGCATGTTCAACCTACGACCATTTTATCCCTATGTGGGAATCCCGGCGCAATCGATCGGACTGATCTACTTGATCATCGTGTCGTTCTTCTCGTTCTCGTTCTACCTGCCGATCCACTTCAAATACTTGAAGCCCGACGAAGGCCACCCGACTCTCAAGTTCTACCAGCTCATAATCTGGAGGTGGTGTGCAACTATATCGGCTTACTTCATGCTCTCGCTGGCCTATTCCCTCATCTCGTTGGCGTTCATGATGAACTTCGGCGCGAAAGTGCCGCACACCGGCGATCCAACACAGGTCACGCCCACTGTTGATGGATACCAGAACGCCAATGCTTATGGGCATGGAACTTTCCCTGTCTATTGGATGATAAATTTCTTCGGTTCGTGGTCTCCTGCCCATCATACATTGATAATTGTTGGCTAACAAATTCGCAGGTATGATCGCTCTCGGCCTTGCTTGCGAGAACGTCGCCATGATCGTCGGGCAGCCTTGGACAGGCTTGTGGCTGATCTTCTGGGTCATCACTAATGTATCGACCTCCTTCTACGATATCGAACTGGGTATGTGCATCGCGAGATCTTGCAGACATGTTGTCTTTGCTAACACTATCGCAGCGCCTGGCTTCTACCATTTCGGATACGCTTGGCCGCTTCATTACGTCGTGGAGGGCAGTCGTCAAGTCTTATTCGATCTGCATTCACGTATTGGTCTTGACTTTGGAGTCTTGATCGCTTGGGGTGCTGTGAACACATTATTGTTCCCGTTCGCGTGTTACTTCATGCGTTGGAAGTCGAAGCATCACGTGCACGAGTATTACAAATAGACTGGCGGAGTACTTGTAATGATTATCGGTGGTAAACAATTTAATGGAAGAAGATTTTTGCTTATGATGTATCTCAATGGCTTTCACTGCGATTTACTTCGCTGACAGCCCAGCTAGTACGGCACATGAAGCGGAGAGCACGAGTACAGGCGATGGGTATCTCGACGGCAGACATACAATCTTCTTCTCTTGTTGCAATGGGAAGGATCGCATGTACGTGAGAGAGCGAAGGTGTGTTCTCACATGCTTTGGCAGCATTTGCCAGGCTTCTATTATGATGACCCTCAGGCTGCTGAAGCCATAACCGGTGTTGTACCATCAGCAGCTTCGCGCTCTCAACTGTGCCAATCCAACTCAGCACCACCGCATAAGATAATCCCTTTGCGTCAGCCAGCCTCCGGCATGCTTTTGGCAAGTATTCCGTACGACGCATCGAAGCTCGTCTTCTTCTGCTCACGTGGTGTCGGGTCACGCGATCACGCGCCATTGCTGCCTGGCTCATTTCTGAGGAAGGTGCGATGAAGGCGCGCCTGCGCTTCCATCTCTAATTCTTTTCTAACTCGCGCTCTACCCACTAACCTCAACACCGATCCAACACACCTCGCCGTCCACTCCATCACCAACAATGGCTGGTGGAAAGAAGGCCAAACGTGGCGGCACTGCCAAACAGAAGCAAGCCCTGAACGCTTCGCCGGCGGTCCAGCGCAACACGGCGTTCATCGAAACCACTGGTGGTTCTGAGCGTGTCTTCCCGCGCGAAGTCCGCAACACGATCTACCGCTACCTACTGCTGGGTCGCAATGTCAAGGGACAACGCGACAGCGAGGTCTGGAACGCCAAAGGCTGGGCCTACCATTACTGCTTTGAGGTCAACATTCTTCGCGCCAACAAAGCCGTTTACGCTGAAGGTGAGCGTCGCGATCTTGACCCAAGTTTCCACTCTAGGTATCCTGCTGACTTGTACCCTCACTCCAAACAGCAAGAAAGGTCCTTTATGGGGAGAACACATTCGTTGTCTTGTCGACCAAGGAGCACGAAATCTGCTACCGTTTCAAGCTTCACGCCATTCCAGTTGTCTCTGAGAACTTCTCTGCTGTGGACGCCTTCTCCGAACACAGTCTCTACGTGAGACTTGAAGGCCCTCACCGAGCCAGTCCTGCGGGTCCGGAGTGCGATTGCGAGTACTGCGGTGCACCGCCGCCCGAGAAACGTCGGCTCCTACTCTCCGACGATCTGCCTGCATTCATTCGCATCTGTCGTGTTCTCAACCATATGGACCCGAATCCAACCTTTGTGAGTGCCATGTCAAGCCCCTTGTGATGACAGACACTGTGCTAACAAGTGGTTCCCTTTTGAATAGAACCTGGTGGATGCTCCACGCAACGGCACCTTCAGCTACCGACGTCTTTGTGAAAAGCGCAAGCCTGCAACCACGTTGATCCGGTTCCAGAACAATACCTACGGCTCAACCACCCCAGGCTTCGTCGAGAACACCCTCACGCAGCTTCGCAAGGTTGCTGGAAATCGTCAAGTGGAGATCATTGCCCCAAGTCACCCATGGCTCGCTACAGAGTGCAAAGAGACAATGATGCCCAAGGTCGCGTGGGGATATGCCATCGCTTGGGATCTGGTCGAGGTCGCGCGTGAGCTCAAGGTGGAGGCGGACGAGGTAAGTCGCAAGAATGCAGATGTTGGTACTCAGAGAAACATGCTGAGCGCCCAACTAGATGATCAAGGGCTGCTCGTCCGAGCGCACTTGGGCAGACAAACTTGCGATGAAGCTCTACGATGGCATTTTTCTTCTGCTGGGCAACTCCATGATCTTCCGTCGACTCGGAGTCGAAGGCCTTGCGTTCACGTACGCTGACAAGTATTGCAAAAGCGACACGGATACCTGCCACTGCCTGGATTGGATCGAGTCTTGGACCTTGCTCAACCTTGATTTGGCTGTCGCATCCATCGTGCTCAACCTATTCTCTGGGTCGGATGAGACTGCCCACTCTCACATGCTTGACGCCTGGAAGTTCATGCTCCAGAGCCACCGTGTGCCTGACGAGACATCCGCACGCGCGCACCATGCAATGGCCTTCGTTCAAGCCAAGATCGGTAATTGCAGAGGTGCGCTTGATTCTCTCAAGAAAGCCGAAACTCACAGGGAGATGGCTGGGCTTGAACCTGATGCAGGCTTGAAGCAAGACATTGCAAAGCAAGTCAAGCACATGGTACGTCGGCGAAAGATACAACCCAATCCCGTGGTCTAGCTTCATAGTCCGTACTGGCCTCTCAGCGGCATGGCGAACAGTACAGATTCCGAAGCTAGACCACGAGCCCACATGACTTCTGAGACACTGTGCTGACTTGAACTCTTCGCTCTGTAGAAGGTCTGCAACCCGGTAGGTTGAATGCGCTCTTCTGGACATTGCAGCAATTTTGTTACTGACTCTTGTCCAGACTCATCGCGTAGAGAAAGACGATCGGATCTGCCTTTGCTGCTCTAGCTTTGCCGGCCAGGCCTGCGAGGCCAAAGACTCGGTCTTCGACGGAGCCAAACCTGCCGGAATCTTCGCCTGGGTAAGGAACTGGCAGACTCAACCAAGCCTGATGGCTGTGACACCTTGCTGACATAGCCTTCTCCCTGTAGCAAGATTTCGACCACCAATTGACCGAGGAAAACCTCAAAGCCATGGGTCTTACGCGTAAGGATGTTCCGCCGCGCCTTCAGACGAGAGCCGAGGCACCCATTGACCCGGCCGAACAGCTGGAGGCAATGGATCTGAGCACCTAGCTTAAGAGTCATGATTGGAGCGAGTCGGGCGGCGAGAAGCTCAAGAGGAGTCGAATGTCAACGCTCGACTCGCCGGCGGAGACGGTTGCTCATGGTGCGAAGATCCTCAGCGCTCGATCGTTTGATGAAGAGAAGGAATGGCTTTTCGCTTGAGATCGTCTTAACGACTATGTCTCGCGGTATCATGCTGTGAGATGTCGCTGTGCAATGCACCTCAGAACCAATATATTTTTGAGCAAGCATGTAATTATTATGAATTCAAGTGCTTGCTGCGCCGTCCACGTCCAAAATGCTCAGTGGCTCAAATGCCAATGCATGACTTCTCACCGGAGCGCCATGATCGTGCAGATGCATGCTTGACAGGAACAGTGCAAGTACTGCCGAGACACTTGTGACATCTCGATGGCATCGCGATCGCGTTTCGGTGTCCGTTCTTGACGGCAGTAGCATCAGAAGCAACGTAGATGTGTGGACTTCGTAAGGAACAACGATACCTGTAGCCACGCTGTAGAGTGGACCTGTCTGTCCGCCGGTCTTGAGCGGCACTGTATTGTCAATTACTTAAAGCTACTGCAAAAAGCTGAACCGCCCCGAACGAAAGCAAAAGCATTATAAAAGGAAAAAGGACGCAAAGGGTATCTCTTTAACGCGCGCTTCTTTGGCCTCGCTCGCCTGCCCTGGAATTTTTAGAATGTATCGGCCGTTGTTGATCGTATTATCTCTCATCTCGAATTCTCCTCCTTTCGACTGCTTTTGCAACTGTGTCTCTGTGTGTCTTCCTTGTCTACGCGTTCCAGCGCTCCATCTATCCACTCACCGCCGCTGATTCCAATGATCGTTCTCCGGCGGCCGTCCATTATCCGCGTGCGCTATCCTGTACCCGCCCATCGGAGCCGATGTATGCGATAGTTTATCCACTTCTATGCCGCTGTCTCTGTCTCCGCCTTCGCTGCCCTCGAAGCTGTTGCCACCTAGACTAGACCAGACGTCGAGAAAGCCCCTGGCTTGCATGTCGGCGCCTTGCAGAGTGTCGTCTTCGAGCTCGGTGTCCGGCACTGAGTCGTCGCGATGGTCGTCTCTGTAGTCATCGTGGTCGTCGTCGTGGTCATCGTCGTCGTGGTCTGTGAGAATGCGGCCTCCGAGTCTGATATCGCTGACGCGGACGTTGTATTGCAGCGCTTTTTTGCCTTCGTTGATCATCTCTTCGGTGGCGTACATGCATCGCTTCAGGCTTTGGTTCATCATCTGGCTTTGGACGAGGAGTTCCTTGTGCTTTGAGATGTCGGCTCGGAGTCTTAGTTCGTCTTTGGCGAGACGTGCTTCTTGCTTGCTTTCACGTGCACCTGGTGACAGAGGTTCGCCTCCAGAGGTGATGCTCTCTGTTTCATCGTCGTCGTCTTCGCTGAACTCGTCCTCGACGTTGGGGAGCCTAGAGGAACTGAAGTCGAAGTCCTCATCGTCTTCATTCTCTTCTCCCAAGACCGACAGTCCTTCTGATAACCTTGCCGTGCGCTCATGTGGTGCGAAGCCGAACTTGCCAGCCCGGGACAGCCTTCTGAATCGCTTGAGCTCAGCTTTTTGCCTGCGCACCTCTCTCTCGAGGCTGGAATTGATGGCGAGAAGAGAGCTGTTGGAAATCTCGAGATCCAAGACTTTCCGTTCACGTCGGGCGTCCGCAGCCAATTCCGAGACGCTCTTCGAAGGGCTCAGAGGCCCTTCATTCTGAGTGCTAGCTCCGACGTCGTCACCTTGCTCAAGTGATGAACCAATAGATGGCAGGTCAACAGATTGCTTGGCTATCTTGGGGAAGTCCGAGAAATTCGCCTCTTTAGACAGTGGCGATGATGCATTTGCACTAGGGTCCAGAGTTGTTGCCGACCGTCGACGCGAATGGATAGAGCTGCCTGAGTCTATCGAGGATAAACTGGTTGATTTGCGATGTGATGCCGAGTAGGGCTTGAGCTCCAGGCTCACACGTCGTGGCTCATTTGGGCTTTCTTGCTCAGCGACTGGATATGGTCGGGATGCCGGGATTGGCGAAGGTCGAAGTCCAAATATTTGCGAAGCACCTCTCCTATAAGATAGATGAATATTCTCTTTACTTGGTGAAGGCGCTCTTGGTTCGTTCAGTGATGGAAGTGGCGCAAAGAAAGGCGACGAAGACATGGACACGGTGCTCAGAGTTGGCGAAAGCAATGCCGGAGGACTTGTAATCGGTTCGGGGTCGCTGTCCTGTTGCGGCCAAGGATTTGAATATCTCTTCAAGGGTGTTGTCACTGGTGGCGCCCTGGCCGCAGCCAGCTGTGCTTCGCGCGAACCATCCGCATGGAAGAAGACAGATGGCTTCTTAGGCTCAGGTTTTCTGACCGTGGGTTCCTGCTTTGTAGCATCGCTTGCATGGAAGAAACGACTGTCGACGCCATCGACCTGCGAATGGCCTGACTCGCTGTGTCCAGGTGATCGTAACAGTGATGGCGGGCCTCTCAATGAGCCACCATCACTCACTATACTCCGTGCTTGTCCTACTCTTGGTCTGCTTTGAGCTCCGGCACCGATGCCCACGCCGACGGAATTGGCAGTTCTTTCTTTCCCACTATTGGGTGCCGCCACCATTGGCCTTCCTCTACTACTGTTCGGCGACACGCCTGATGATGCCGAAACACCGCTTGGGCTCACCGCACGTGTTGTACGGATGTATGCGCGTGGCGTAGGTCCTGCATTCCGATCTCCATCTTTGTTGTTGTTGTTGGCGGTGTCTGCGACTCTCACTTGCGGCAGTCGTGGACGCGTTGTGGTACCCGGTGCGGCAGCTCGAATAGTCGGTGTGCGTCCGGCGGTTGTTGGAGGTGTTGCATTGGCGGCCACACGTGGAGTGAGCGGTGCTCCAGTCCGCCTGGCAGCCAGTGTAGGCAGAGTCGGCTTGCCAGGCGGTGGGCGCCCCTGGGCGTTGCGGTCTGATGACATTCCTGGCCTGAGAGGCTACCGTGGCGAATACATAGAGGGTTGGTGAGGTCGAGCAGAGCGACTGCGGAGAGGACGAGCAGATGGCAACGGTGTATGGGGTGCGTTTCAAACGGGCGAGGGGTATTGTTGTTCTTGGGTCGGGTTGTGAAGAAGACCCTGGGCGAGTCTAATTTGAAATGCCAACCAGCGAGGAGCCAAATGTGATCATGGCAACGGGGGAGGATTAGCGCAGGATGTAATTAGAGAGCGCAAGATGCCGAGGCGGTGCAGGATTCAGTGGTCGTGTTGTTGGCGGTGATGTTGTCGGCGTTCACCTTTGCTAGTCTGTGCTGCCCTCGAAAGCACAAGCAAACCCCGGCGGATCTCGAACGGCTCGGCGATGATGTCGCCCTGTCGCTTGTCTCTTATGCTTTATATGCAGGGCTATCCATGCCACGCTAGTAAATTGAATTCTGGCTATCCCGTGACTTTCGTGATCCTTTCGCGTTTCCAGTTACCACGTTCCTTGCCGTGCGTCATCTACCAACTGTGAGACTACACACTCCATATCGGATCTCCAGCGAGAGCAATACTCCATCTCCATGCACTTACAGGATTAGAGGCATGGCTACTACTTCATCGACATGCCGCGCCACAACGAAGATCTCGCCGCCGAAGCGCAGGCAGCGAGAGACGACGCCACCGACCTGCCGAACGCCAGCCAGCACCACTCCCTGAAGTACCACCTACTCGGACCCTCTCTCACCAAACCTGGCCAAGATGGAGTCGACCAAAAGAAAGTGTCCGAGATCATTTACAACGCGTCGAAGGGAAGTCGATACTTCAATAACGAAGAGAACAAGGACAAGAATCTCACGATCAAAATCAACCGCATCCTGGCGAAGAAACGCGAGCTTGAACGGGTGGAAGCAACAGGAGGTCTACAGAGGGATCTCAAGAGGGCGGACGAGTACATTGCGGAGCTGGAACTTGGTCGCGACCTCAGCCAGGTGCTGGTCCACGTGGATTGCGATGCATTTTACGCAGCTGTAGAAGAGCTCGATCGGCCAGAGCTGAAGGATGTCCCGTTCGCTGTGGGCAAAGGTGTGCTGACCACCTGCAACTACCATGCGCGAAAGTTCGGGTGCCGTAGTGGTATGGCTGGTTTCATTGCCGATCAGCTCTGCCCAGGCTTGATTCACGTTCCACTCAACTTCGACAAGTATACCGCCAAGGCCAAGGAGATCAGAGCTGTGCTTGAGGTCTACGATCCACGCTACCAGGCCGCCAGTCTGGACGAGGCCTATCTGAATATCACAGAATACTGCAAAGAACACGATTTGACGCCCGACGAGGCTGTCAGCCAACTCAGAGCACGAGTAGAACAAGAGAGCAAGATCACGGTCTCCGCGGGTATTGCTGCGAATGCGAAAATCGCCAAAATTTGCAGTAACAAGAATAAGCCCAATGGACAATTTCGTGTGCCTTCCGATCGTGCAAGTATTCTTGCTTTCATGCGCGATTTGCCAACTCGAAAGGTCAACGGTATCGGACGAGTCTTCGAACGAGAGCTGGATGCGATAGGTGTCAAGACTTGTGGAGACATTTATGCGCATCGACAATCTCTCCGTGCTCTCTTTGGCGACAAGGCTTTTGAGTTCCTCATGAGCGTGTACCTGGGCCTGGGAAGAACCGATGTTCGGCCAGCAGAAGAATTCGAGCGCAAGAGCGTTGGCACGGAGAGCACGTTTCACGACATGTCCGACCCACAGGAGCTGCGTCAGAAGCTACGCTGGATCGCAGAAGAACTGGAAAAGGATCTGGAGAGGACTCAATTCAAAGGCCGAACCCTCGTCTTGAAGGTCAAGCTGCATTCGTACGAAGTGTACACGCGACAGTTCCAGCCGCCAAAAGCCGTGCACAAGGCAGACGATCTGTACCATTTCGGACTGCAGATGTTCCAGAAGATCGAAAAGGAGATTCCGAAGCTCTCGTTGAGGCTCATGGGCCTGCGATGCACGCACCTCGTGTCCACGAAAAAGGGCGATGTGGACTTTTTCGGTCGTGCAAGGCAGCCAGCGGGCGAGTCACGAGACGATTCAGAGGGTAACAGATCTTCCAAGATCGCATTGGATGAGGACGGCTGGCAGAAGTGGCCGGATGAGGAGTTCGAAACCGCTGCACAGCAAGAACGACAGGACGAGATAGACGAGCTAGAAAGGTTGTCACAACAGCAAGAAGAAGATGACGCCGCAGGTCCGATTCCGGACAACGAGGAAGAACGCCAAGCTTTCGAGGCCCGCAAACACGACAATGGCTTCGCGTGGCGCCTTTTACTCGAAGAAGAACGTGCAAAAGCAGAGGAAGAAGAGCGAGCAAAGAAGCCACCTCTGGAGCAGTGGGACTGCCCAATCTGTGGCCACCCTCAAACAGCTGAGGAGAAGTCGTTCAACGAGCACATTGATGGTTGTTTGTCGAGGCAGACCATCAAGGAGATTGTTCAGACAGACGAACCGTCTCCTACCAGTAGGGTGAGTAGCCCTGTGCCA
>Ga0265797_10009036_pt1 | contig 13093 bp, 6 predicted proteins | sample P2T30metagenome_FD_192433 | JGI IMG/M metagenome (GOLD analysis project Ga0265797, IMG submission 192433) | Plant litter microbial communities from East Loma Ridge, Irvine, California - P2 T30 | ecosystem: Environmental > Terrestrial > Plant litter > Unclassified | place: USA: California... | reverse complement strand
ATCCTCTCCAACCCCTCCCCCCCCTCCCCCAGCGCCCGCCACGTATCCGACTTCCCCGTATCAACCACCCCACCATGCCAATCAACACAAGCCGCAGCCGTCCAATTCCCACAACCGCTAACCTTCGTGAGCGCCCGCGTCACCGACGAAGTAGTAGAAGGCAGCACGCGCAGACTCTGAGCGCCAATTTGAATGCTAAATGTGGACCATAGGCCGTCGGTGCCGTCCCATCTGCGAGAGGGACTATGCAGATTGGGTGAGTGGTAATGCTTAGTGAGGGGGATGGGGTGGCATACCTGACGACTAAGGGTGCGGGGATTGAGGCGTTGGTCTCGGCTCTTTTGCCTGTTAGGTATCTTTCTTCACTTGAATGAGGGACTCTAGCATCAGACTGCTCAGCTTGCACTAGCAAGCAAATGAAAGCCGTATATCCGTAGAGCCTCATAATGATCAGTAAATGGGTGTAGTACTTGGCGTCCACCCAGTAGTGGGGACGTCTCTCGTTCTACATATGTACATTTCCCTACGCTCTGTGTAAGTGGATCGAGCGAGTGAATCTGGCAGTTGTAGCGCAAATCGCTTGCTCATTTCGGGTAAGAGCGGTATGCTCGTTGGAATCCTTCGTTCGTTTGAACCAATAGGGCTGATGGCTAGTTGGTACACTAAGTCCGGTAGCAGTCTAGGTAGAGTCAGCTTCTTTCCTTTTCTCCGTGGTCAGGTGCTGAGTTATCGAAAATTTGGATCACTACTGCAGTGTGCGGTGGGTGTAGGCGCGCTAGTGATAAGATCTATTTTTGGTGTGTTCCGCGAGTCAGCTAATGGTCACGATTTTGGTTCATCAGTGAAGTGCCATATCCTCGCTCTGTTGCTCCCATCAGGCAAGTGTCTAAAACATAAGGGAGAAAATGCAACAGAATCTAGCATACGCACCATCAACTGCATAATCGTACGAGGGACCTCCGTACCTGAAATCGACATCCTTTGACATTTTCGCATCGCTTGTTACTACCACGCCCCAGACCCTCTATCTACGCCACATCCACAAACCCCCTCTTCTTCCTCTCCCTCCCCTCTCCACCCTCCCTCTCCAAATCCTCCAACCTCACAAACCGCCCCTCATCCACCCTCTCCCCCACAAACCTCACAGCCGCAACATTAAACCCAATCAAATCCTTATTCCCCACCAACGTCTGTCTCAAATACCCCCTCATACTCTCCAACACACCTTTCAACTCCCTGCTCGACACAATCTGCTTCTGATGCGTCTTGAGCATGAAGAATAGGACGCGGCATGTGAGCGTGACGTTCCATTGTTTCTGCACCCAGATGGATATGAAGGTGAATAGCGCGGGGAGGGAGGAAAAGGGTAGCACGAGGAGCGCGTCGTGGAGTGTGGAGGCGGGGATTTTGGAGAGGGTGTTGAGGACGTGTCGCTCGGCGGAGATGTTGCCGAGCGCCATGTATAAGGGATTGCGTTGCGGTGGCGCGATCTTGGGGTTGGATTTGCGCTGTTGTTCCCAGTCGCGCACGACTTCGAGGTCTTCGATACCTAGGTCGAGGGCTTCTTGTATGCGCTCGCCCGCGGTGAGTGTGCCGATGGTTTGCTTGGATGCGTCGACGGCTTCGGGGCGTTCGCCGTTGATATTCTCTTCATCTTCGAGGGACGTGGCGAGCGTGTTTTCGTAGAGTTCTTCAAGCTCGCGCTCGCGCTCTTCTTCGAGGAATATGGGCTCTTCGGACTTGCTCCAGATGCGGATGCTCTTGTCGTGGCTGGCGGTGACGACGAAGTCGCCGGTGCGCGCGACGGTCATGGCCCAGATCTCGCCGTGGTGGCCTTTGAAGCGCTGGATCTGCTCGAATTTGTCGCCGTCCCAGGTCTTGACGGTTTTGTCTTTGCTGGCGCTGAATAGGATGTGCTTGTCGTCGCCGTCGATGGGGTGGGGGATGAAGGCGATTTGCATGATGCTGTCTTGGTGGCCGAAGAGTGCTTTGTGGCAGTCGCCGAAGTCGAGGCCCCAGATTCGGACGTTCTTGTCGGCGGAACAGGTGGCGATCAGCTTACTGTCGCTTGATATTGACATGTTGAGGACGGGGAGTTTGTGGCCGTAGAGGTTGAGGAAGAGCTTCAATGAGTCGACGAAGAAGACTTTGACGGTGTTATCCAGCGTTGCGACTGCTAGTAATCGTGAGTCTGGCGAGAAGTGTACGCTCAGCACATCATCATTGACCTTCAGTACGCGAGTCTGGGCCAGGTGAAGACGCGGCATTGTGCGCTTGGTGCCTGGTATCTCCTCCTGGACTATCTCAAAGTTCCAGAACTTGACCGACTTGTCTGCGCTGCCTGTAATAAGCGACTTGCCATCCGGGTGCACCTGCATAGTCCACACGGCTCCCTCGTGTGCTGGGACTTTTTCGAGCAGTGAGGATGCGGCGATGTCGTACAACTCAATGTCGCCGTCTTTTGTTCCCACGACCACAATCTTGTCGCCAGGCAAGAACGCGCAGCAAAGCGCATACCCGCATTCCAGCGTCCGGAGGCAGTTCTGTGTCTTGACGTTCCAGATCTTGAGTCCGCCACTCGATGCAGAAGCCAACATTCGGTCGTCTGAGCTGAGAGCCAGCGCTCGGATGTCGTTTCTGTGGCCTGCCAACTCCACTGACAATGTGCGATTGTAGTCTGGCGCGTCCTCCACCTTCGACTTTCCTTTCTGTGGTATTTCGTAGATGTCTATGAGATTGTTGTTGGTCCCGACTAGTAATTGCAGCTTCTTGCTTCCCTTGTTGTGCATCCACGAGACGGATCGGACTTTGCCAGCCGTCCGCACGGTCACATAGGGCACAAAGACCTCGCTGATCTCGGCGTCCGCGATGTTAATCTTGTCGTCGGCCTCTTGAGCCTCCTGCACAGCTCCATTCGCCTCACCCTTCGCCTTTTCCCGCTTCCTCCTCCTCTTTCGCGCCAAGCTCTTTCTTACTTCCTCTTCGCTTCGTATCCGCCATATTTCGACGGCCTTTTCTGCACCGTGAACTGCGATGTAATCTGACCTCGCGTAGAATGTGATGCCTTGTGTTCGGTCCTTGCCCTGCCGATAGAGAATGCCGCGAGTGGTTAGATACTCCTTTTCTGAAAGCTCCCCAACTGCAGACCCAGCCTTTCGAAGCCCGTGCAGGTCGATTGCCCAGACTTTGAGTTCACCATCGTTTCCTGCCGTCATGCAGCCGCTCCCGTCAGGTGACACGCCTAATGCCCAGCATTCTCCGTTCGTTTGTGCGATGTGCGTCTCGATGCAGTGCTGCGAGTTGACGTCCCAGATCTTGATCAGGGCGTCCTTGCTGGTAGATAGCAGGAAGACTTGGTCCGAGTCCATTTCTGCGTCTTCGCCGTCGGGCCCATCTTCTGTGGTGGCGCTTGCTGGGTGTAGGAAGTGCAGTCCGGTGATTTGGCCCTTGTGTCCCCTCAGCTTGAACAGTCCAGTCTCCGAAACGAGGTCCCAGATGACGATATCTGTGTCCTTCGAGCCGCTTGCGAGTCGCACGCCGGTCTGGTCGAAGACGAGTGTCGTAACCGCCGACTTGTGCCCATTGAAGCTTATAATGACGGTCGACGTCCGCGCATCCCAAATGCGTATGCTGCCGTCCGCATAGCCCACGGCGAAGACATCCTGGTCCACGTCGCTGCCACATATTACGGTGACTTCTTCCGTGCACGTCGAGTCGCGCCATCTGCTTAGCAGCTCGCCCTTCTTTACATCCCAGCACAGCACTTCCTCGTTTGCGGCGGCGTATGCGCGTCCGGCGCCGACTGTTCGGTTCGAGCCGGGCTGGGTGGCATTTTCTGGTGTCCAGACTATGTTCGAAGTGGCAGTCGCGACCACGCCGAAAGCATCGGACTGCTCATATTTGCTGGTGAGGGTTAGTAGTGTCTTTGGTGCGCATTGCGTGCAACTTGCCTATAAGACCGGACCATTGCTGTGCCGTCGTGAGGAAATGTGGGGTATCAATATGGAAAAGGAAGTCGCGAGCGTATGGTGAAGTGAATGTCAGCTCATTCCCCGGCTAACATGTGGACTGCTGCTATGCGCCACGAACTTGTTCACGCTCTGCAGCTTTTCGCGAACTTTTTGGAGAGCACAATTCGGCGCTACTGCAGAGGACCCACCAACCCTTGCAACATCACACCTCACTCCCGACGAGCCTCCGCATCACCAGCAGGCCACAGCTCCCCACGCGCCCGCCGTGCCCTTCACTCCCTCCCATAATATACAGAGAAGCCAACCCGCCACAATGCTTCTCCTCGACTACCAGAACGTCCTCATCGAGTCTCTCCTAAGGGACCGGGTCAATGGGTACGGCCTACCCCGCGGCTTCCGCCCAGCAGCAGCAGCAGCAGCAGGTAGCTAACGGCGCACAGAGGAGCTGCAGCGAACATCGACCAGGTCGTCTCCGACTTTGACGGCGTCACATTCCACATCTCCACGCCGGAGAGCAAGTCGAAGATTCTAGTGTCGCTGCGCATCAAGTGCTACCAGGAATTGGTCCAGTATGGAGCCCAGTCGGTGCTTGAGCGCGAGTATGGGCCGTATATCGTCAGCCCAGAGTCAGGATACGACTTTTCAGTACAGGTAGACTTGGACAGTCTGCCAGAAGATCAGGGTAGGGATACTTGCCCTACAACATAATATACCTAATACTAAGAGTAAGCAGAGGGCAAGGATGATCTAGTCCGGCGCGTGTCCCTCCTCAAGCGCAATGCCATGGCTGCACCCTTCGAACAAGCCTTCGACGAGTTCCACCAGCTGCAAGAAGAAGCTTCCAAGTACACGTCCGAGTCTGCGCCACAGGGTATCGCCGAGGGTGGAGAGACACGTGCGATTCACTACCGCGAGGAGGAAGCGATATACGTCAAGGCCAGCCACGATCGAGTCACAGTCATCTTTTCAACAGTGTTCCGGGAAGAGACGGACAGGATCTTCGGCAAGGTCTTCTTGCAAGAATTCGTCGATGCCAGGCGGAGAGCTATACAGAACGCACCACAAGTGCTGTTCCGCAACGAGCCACCTCTCGAGCTGCAAGGCTTCCCTGGCGTCAGCACATCCACCAATGGCGAAATTGGCTACATCACATTCGGTAGGACTTCGTTCCAGTGTATGCATCTCGAGACTAATAGTGATAGTTCTCTTTCCCCGCCATCTCACACAAGCACGACGGGCAGAGGTCATCTCACACATCCAGACTTTCCGCGACTACTTCCACTACCACATCAAGGCTTCCAAGGCATTCATTCACTCCAGGATGCGCAAGCGGACGGCCGACTTCCTTCAAGGTATGCTAGACATGTGTTCCAACTATGAGGATCAAGCTAACAAGGTACAGTGCTTCGCAGAGCCAGACCAGAGGCCGAGGAGAAGGAGCGCAAGACGGCGAGTGGTCGGACATTCAAGGTCCAGGCATGAGAGGATGCGAGGCATGGTAGCGCGAGGGTGGCTGATAGCTTCTTGGTCGATTAGGAGGAATAGGAGTACCAATTGTTCAAATAACGATCATACGCCACTGGTCCACATGAAGCATGACTCAAACGCATATCAATACTGCACAGTGATATGACCTGAAGTGAAGTACCCTGGCACGCCAGCTTCGTTCGTCACTGCACGGGCCACAACGCGACTTCCTCACAACGCGTCACCCCCATGAACCCCCAAACTCGCAACTCACACTCGCCAACAACGTCGCAATCGCACGGCGCATTCCCACCACACAATGTCTGAAGCAACAAGGCCAAAGTACGACAATCTCCCTGGCATTGACACGGCACCGGACATCTACGAGACTCCCGATCTCGCCGAGGACGTCTCCACTATCCAAGCGTCCACCAATGTCTCCGAGTCGGATGGTGACGACGACGACGATGAGGGTGACGGCTCTGCCGTCCGACACCAACGCTTCCAGACCAACCAAGCACGCAATCGCTTCCAACCCTCACGGGTAGATGCGCATGGCGTGGACTTCTCAGACAACATCGCTGCACAGCGCCGATCATACCGTACATCGACCCGCGCCCGACGGCGGAGGGGCGAGATACTGGGCGATGGCAGCGACGAAGAGAAGGAAGAGTTCGGCGAGAAACTCGTGCGAGTGCAGAGAGAACTCAAAGATCTGGAGAACGAGTACGAGAGGAGGATCGCCGCAGGAGAGAGGACCAAGGTCAACGAGCCGGATCCTAAGCAGCTTTTGGAATTGGTCTCGAATAAGATTGACAGCCTATATGCCTTGCGCCGGGGAGGTGCTCGCGGCGCAGAGGCACAGCTCGACAGGACAGTGCAGAAGTTCAAAGACTACAAGCCCTTCGAGCCGAGCGCAAAGCTCAGCATGGCGATCACGAACAAGCCGCCTCTACCCGGCACGCAGATCCAGAGAAACCAGCTGGAATACGTCCTCAACCAGGCCGCCGATTTCGACAAGCGAATCACGCAACTCGAGGACAGCCTGGGCCTGAACGGAAACACGATGCCCGAGCTGAGCGACCGATCGTCGTTTCCTGTCTTCAGCACAATACAGCATTTGGAACAGACCGTGGGCGTCATCAGCGACGCTGCTTCAGCCAGCAGCCTTGACTCAGCAATCCAACAGATCAAGAAACTCACCGCAGACGCCGAGCAGCTCAAAGAAACGCGCCTCGAAGCCGCACGCGCAGGATCCGGCGCACCAAGCAACGACACCAAGACCGCCACATATCCCGACGAAGAAGCCAAGATCAACGCCCTCTACGGCACCCTGCCCTCCATCGACAAAATCGCACCGATCCTCCCCTTGGTCCTTGAGCGCCTTCGCACGTTGCGCCTAGTGCACACGAGCGCGTGGCAGGCGGACCAAACGCTGTTGGATCTACAGACGCTGCAGGCGAAGCAGGAAGAAGAGATCAAGAAGTGGGAGAAGCAATTGGTGATTGTGGAGAGGGACATGGCAAGGAGTACGGAGGCGATGCATAAGAATATGAAGGTTGTGGGTGAGGATGTGAAGAGGATTGGTGGGAGGGTCGAGAAGCTGCTGAGTGGAAATGCAGCGGAGTAGGCACTTGAGGTGGCTGCATGGTAGGCATGATGAGCAACAATTGGGTCCGCTGGTGAAGGAAAACATTGATACCCCTTAACAACTGGTCAGCGTGAGTCTTGCATTGCATTGCATCATTCGTTCTATCTGGCGAGTCTTCCAAGGTTGTGGTCACTGTCGCACCTGCCCATGTGAAGACAGCTCGTTCAGGGCAGGAGCAGCACACTCACAAATCTCGCAACACGCCCGTCACACTTCCACATCACCAGCTCATGATCGCGTCCTCGTTTGCTTTACGATCCTCGATGCCTTCACACTTGCATGTGCTGCGTAATGTTCCCGCAGCTGAGGCTGAGGATGTTCTGGGGGCCAGCGCTTACGCGAGGCGATTGGAGTCGAGAGCTTGCGGCTTGCATGTAGCTGCGCCTCCACGACGAGCCTCGACAACGACGACGTCTGCTCACCACTTCAATGCTTTCCATGACATCTCTACATTGACACTTGTTGTAAGGGTCTCTCATCACATCTTACGGTTCTGGAGTGAAGAATAGCGACATCTGCCACCGAGAGAGCGACTACACATGATACGCAGCCTTGCGAGTGGAGAACAACGTTATGAAGAGCGGGGAGTTTGAAGAGATACGTCTAACATGTGCAAGATCGAGGAACTCATCCAGATCAGTGCGGAAGGGGTAGACGTCAAGTCCGAAAGAATCATCCCATGTGGCAAGGCACGTAATGGCAAGCTCTGCGAGTGGGTCAAGAAGCAACAGGGCAGGTATCCTCCGCCACCGCACATTTCGTCTGAGGATGAGGATGAATTCGAGAGCGTTGTAGTTGAAAAGAACGAACTCAAAATAGACGTCCCGGACGACCTTTCGCTACCTCAAGAGAAAACCTCACCGAAACCCAAGCATAGGCCCATGCATAAAGCTTCGCGTACAGCTTCGGTGTCCTCGATGCAGCGTCCAGCTAGCACCCGCCGCCCGATCATCACCCAGGACACCAAGAAAAGCAGTCATAGCGAGCCAATACGCCGGCGGCGGCCTGATGTACCACACTCTATGTCGTCCGACAGGACTTCTCATCGCTCTGACCCTCTTCCTTACTCACCGCCATCACCCACGTATGCTCGACAACCTGCGCCGTACAACACTCAAGGGCCAGCCATTATTCAGCCTGCGCGGACACGACGGCCGTCGGTTTCGACTCGTCCGCGGCCACAGAGCTTCGCTGGCGAAGCAGGTGCTCCCTACTGGGTTCAAGGTATGTCTGCGCCTGGCTACCCAACTCCGCCTCAGGAGCAGCGTGGCCCTCCTCCAGCATTTTCAGCATACTACAGTCCCAGTGTGCATATGAACTACCCTCCTCCGGCACCAACGTCATATAAGCCACCCATGCCGCCGATGCCTCACAGTGGCTATATTCCTCAGAGTGGTTATAATCCTTCGCTCTACCCAGTCGCCCCACTTTACGAGTCTCAAATACCACAGAGACCACCTCTTTCTGCAAGTCACTCGCGGCAGATGCCGCCACCTGTGGTAATACAGGCGAGAGATGATCTGTCGGCGACTGAGCGACAACAACAAAGGCTCACTTACCGTCCTGCTCCACACAAGCTCAGCCAACATCAAGATGACGATGACTCCGAGGAAGAATCGAGTGAGGAAGAGTCCGACGAGTACGAATCGCAGGACGAAGAACGACGCATACGCGCAGACCGTGCGCTGATGCCTCCCCCGATGCTTAGGCGTGGTCAGTCCCAGCGGCCTCAATCGCAATCTAGGACAGTTCCGGCTATTGAGCGTCTCGAAGGCCATGGAGAACGCCGCAAGGCTATTGTTGTACCCAGTGTAGCGCGCCGCGGGTCCGTTTCTCGACTCCCTCACCGTCAGACACATTCAGAGTATGATACACCTGGTTCACGTATCGAAGTGAACAGGACCGGATCCATGCGCCGTCAGATACGATCGGAATACGATACACCCCAAGCACGCGTTGAGGTCAACAATAGTAAATCCAATCGTCGCCAATCGTACCAGGCGTACGATAAGGCGCTGGCTGAAGAGCTCGATCAGCGGTATCGAGAAGCAAGGAAGATTGAAGCTCACGAGCAGCAAGATAGAGACGAAGGTCGCAAGGCCATTCGCGCATCCGATCCTCCTATAAGAACTCGGCGTAATGCTTCGACTACCGGATTCTCAACGACCATGCCACCAGCAAAGAAACAGCCAGATGGTTTGCGTAAGATGTTTGCACTGGACAGAGAGAAGAGGAGTTTAGCGCAGGAGGCCAATGAACGTTCCAGTACCTCGAAGATAATTTCGGATGACGCGCCTGTAAAGGAAGTTGTCGTTGCAGATTCCGAGCGCGATGCACTTGCGCTTTCGGATCAGACAGGACCTGGAAATGCTGCAGATCTCTCTCCTGATCCTGGGGTCTCGAATCGGCCATTACCTCTACCGCCAGCGAACAGTAGCAGGGAGATTGCTCCTCCGGTCGAATCAGCGCCATACACCAGCAACGATATTCAGCACGCTCAAAAGAAAGAACGCTGGAGTTCTCAAAGGACACCTGATGGCAGACTATTCTACTTCAATCCCACCACTGGTCAAAGTGCCACGAAGCTCCCGCTGGACTCTCATCTAAAAGCTCCTCCGGTTGACACAGCGCCACCCAACAGTAACGACCACTTGCACGCGGAAGGAGAGGATGACTGGATTCCCAAGGCGACACCGGATGGTGGAGTATTGTACTTCAATACCACTACTGGCCAAAGTGCTATGAAGCTGCCCTTGGGTTCTTATCTATCAATAGAGGCCGTGTCACACGACAGTACTTCTACAAATCAGCGGAGCTTACCAGCCCAACCTACGCAACGAGCCTTGGAGAAGAATCAGGATGATGAATTGGATATGAAGCGAAAACAGGCTTTCATTCTCATGAGCGAAAAAGTATTCGCGAATGCAACAACGCAAGCGGCACAATCCAGTGCCAAAGTATCTGAGATCTCCAATCTCGAAGAAGCCCCCCGAATAAGAGTCGGGGACGCATTGGAAGATGCAGAGCCTCAAGCTGTCCCGCTTGCCAATCCCGGCATTCCTAGACTAGTTCACGAAAGAGCTGGCTACGAGCCTGACAGCGATAATGATTCGGCTGGTTCAAATCCGGGAAACCGACGTCGAGGTGGGCGCGCCCCACGCCGTGGGGTGTACGATCCTCGCATTGGCGGAATGTTTGCAGCTCATCAACAAGCAATGCAGGAGCAACAGATGACTGGTTCGCTGATTGATGTGGAGCCCAGCGACCATGCTCCTGTTGCTCGACCGCAAATCGAATCACCTCATATGGGCTTTGACGGCGCAGATTCTGTCGTCAAAGAGAAGGACGACACACCAGTCAGTCAAGGAGCACCAGAGCGTACGCTTGTCAAGCACGACGGCCCACGCAGCGATGTTCCTTACAGTCATAATGCTAGTCGCATACAAAACCCCTCAGTCGCGTCTTTCGACGAGCCATGGTCGTATACACCGCGATCGCCAGCCTCTGCCACCTCCACTAAGCCCTACACGTGGTCTTCCCACAACAACAACAACAACAACAACAACAAACCAGTTGTTTACGGGTACATCAAAACCTCGCATTCAACAACGAGCATTGGCACCTCAACACCCGTTGATCCAATAACGAAACCATCGTCTCGTCCGGGAAGTCCTGCTCAGACGAATCCCTCAGGCGGTCTTTCTGGTTCAATCTCTGACGACGACATGTCTTCTACTGGTTCGGCCGATGCCCCTACCGAAGACGACAAGGAGGATGTGCAGGCTTCGGCCAATGCGGCCAAGCGAGCACGTGTGATGCATGCAGTTGGGATAGAAAATCTTCACATGGGTAGCAACGATTGGAATGTTGATGACTTCGCATCGGATGAGCAGACGCCTTCCGATCACGAGACTCAGAAGAGCCGACAGAGAAAACCCGATCCCTCTCCTATTGCGAAGCTCGATGAAGGGCATGCCGAGCTCGAAACGGAGCCCCGAAGACTAAGCCTGGAGACTTTGGCCAGAACGACTAGCTACACGGGAAGTGGAAAGCCCATTCTTCCATTCGAGGAGTGCAGCCAAGCTCAGACTCCAGCAGCTAACGAATTTGCTGCGGATGACTTCGATGACAAGAACGGAAGGATGGATCCATCTACCACCGATATTACTATGGATCTTCCAGTGACAGTACAATTGCAGGACCACCAAGCCGACCCAATACCGCGAGGTGACGTGGACCTTGTGGCAGACTTCGGTCTGAAGACATGCGAAAGCTGCGAACGTCAGGGTCCAAAAATCTGGTATTGCTCGCTCTGCTGCATCGACCTATGCGAAGAATGTTGGAGCCAGCAGGCACCACATCGCCCGGGCCGGGTAGGTCCGGATGGCCTGCCTCATATGAAAGAGATTGCAGCAAATGCAAAGAGAACAGAAGTTGAGGTTCGAAGTGGGAAGATCAGAGGCATGAAGGTTGTGAATCTAAAAGAGCCTGGTCATGAATCGGAGGTGGTACGATTGAAAGAGGAAGCCAGTGACATTGCGGCTGGTATGAAGAACCCCGAGATGAACCTGACTGCATCCCAAATCTCCAACACATTGTACGACGATGATATAGAGGACCCTTCTCATGCAAACTCTCTCCCGCGGGCGCTTCAAGCCGACCGCTTTGCCTTTGACCTAGCAGGTGTTCTTGGTTTAAACCGAGCATTCGAAGACATTCCAGAATACAAACCTCAAACTGGGGCAATAGATCGCATGGTGACCGAGTTTGATGGCGAAGCTCATCAAGAGGAGGCACTTGAATCATACAACGACTTGGCCGTAGCTCCACCTCCTACACAAGAAGTTCACTGGGACCTCATTTACGGGAAGTACGGAGGCTACCAGTTCAGCGACTCGAGCCGACCGTCATCATACGCCAATTCCGTCCTGTCTACGGCCTCACTGGCTTCTTCTGCGACCGATCTCTCCAAGCACACGGGTTACTCTCCAATGCAGATCGCCCGAGCTACCAAGGAGCTCATTGTGGTTCTCCAAGACGATATCGATCTAGCTCCCTTGTACAAGCGTGCCATTGCCGACGATAGTATTGGTCCTGAGAAGTTGGAAAGGAACCTCAAACGGCTCTTCCGCAACTATGCAGAGCACCTTGGCAAGGGTGCAGGCGACACTCTGGAGCTACTTGCATCTCAGCTTGTGAGGGCGAAAGCAAGAGCCGTAGCTCAGTCAATTGTTCAGAGATACGGCAGTACGAACGACGCGATGCACCGAAAAGCCAAGGAAGAGCGGCAAAACCAAGAACAGGATCAGAGTTCGGATGAAGAAGCTGCAGCGCGTCCGGTGGACGAAAGTGTGTTTGAAGACCTGATCATATTTCGCGAGTTCCTTGTGGGCAGCGAAGCTTTCACGCTGCTTCACACGCAAATACGGTCCTTCATATTACCCAAGTCTGAGCGTCCAGAGCTCATCGAAGTACCCGTAGTTCGAGACGCAGACTGTAAACCACTCGCACCTAAGGTCGAAGCATCTGACATAAATCCTGTGACTGTGATCATACAGCCTGTCTCTATTCGAGATTGGATTGCTCGCGCGAAATGGACCGTCAATGCCGCTCTAGTTGCTACGAACTGTCTAGAGCGCCCGTTGGAAACCGGGTTCACTCGACTACGATGGCAATGTGTGAGTAGAACACTCTGACCACCTTAAGTCTCACGAGGCGTGTGCAATGGCTAATGAATGCGCAGAAATGTGGCGACAAGTTTTATGGAGACGTTGTTGAGTATCGTGAGGGCGGACTTGCACGATTCATCGAGCGAATGCAAAGGTCGACGGGTGCAAAAGTAGTCGCCACCTCGTACAACCAGAGTACCTCGAACCAGAACTACACGATACGTCCCTCGACATGGATGACGACCACTTTGCAGAAACTGTCAGCTACTTTCCGGCGCTCTGGGAGATCTTGTCCTGTGCCGCAGAAAAATGGAACACTAAGCACGAGCTCGACA